>Ga0163217_1024386_pt1 | contig 12495 bp, 15 predicted proteins | sample SynspAceP_FD_185933 | JGI IMG/M metagenome (GOLD analysis project Ga0163217, IMG submission 185933) | Saline lake microbial communities from Ace Lake in Antarctica - Synechococcus sp. Ace-P (PacBio error correction) | ecosystem: Environmental > Aquatic > Non-marine Saline and Alkaline > Saline ... | reverse complement strand
TGTCGATGTCAGCCGACTTCGCTCGTCAAGGCGCGTCAGCCGACTGCAAGGCAAGATCAAGCTAACAGTGACACATGGCCCAGCCTGATCGACAATCACCGGTTAAACCCCGATCGCCAGCGCCGACGGGAGCCTTGTTCTGCTGCCTGTTTGCAGTGGCAATACTTATGTGCGTCGCTTGGGTAGACGTAAACTACGACGCGCAGACGGCGACGCGATCAGCTACTGTTTCGACGTCGCCGAGCCTTGCCCCGAAGCGCTCGCTTACGAAACGACCCAAGTGACATTGAACGGCCACCTTGCAAGGCGAGTTGCGGGACGGTTGGGCGAATTTTCCATGGGCGACCTCGGGTTTTTCAGGCACGAGGGGCTGTCGCTAAACCAATGCTGCCGTCTCCGAAGCTGTCGGCAAGTCGTTTGAGCCGGTCACACGGACAAATCGCTACACCGAAGGGAACACCGGTTCAGATTTCCGGTCTTATCTGGTCGGGCACCAGACTACGGTTGACCGGGGCGTACACGTATCAGCGGCCCAGGTGAAAGCTTTTCTTGACCCAGTGAAAGCACGACTCATGAAAGCCCACTGACATCAGGTCGCTTTTCCGCTCTTTGCCGGCGCGGAGATGGACGGTGCGGCGAATGTCGATGATCGTCGGCCAAATTACGCGCTTTGGATGGACGTTTGATCTGAATATCTCTGGCCTGACACAAGATTTGAAGTCGAACTTCGAACAGGCCGATGCCGTGCCTTGCTGGGGAAACGAACGCTCAGGCCTATGCCGCGTCGCGGATGAGAACGGGTACATTTAGTCCGCGATTGTGCTTGGAACGGACCGCTGCCGCCAGCCGGTGTTGAATTTGCGAAGCGATAATTCTCAGGCGAATTTGAAGGCAAAATTGAAATGATATCGCGGCATGGTCTGCCTGCCACAATACTACCGGCCGCGATCCGATCAAGGCCGAGGCCGACCAAGACAGCCGCGGGCATGGGACCGTCGATGGCAGTGACAGTACGGCCCTTACGGTGCCGCAACTTACAGCAAGGGCTCGCGGACAGGCGAGGAAAATGCTTTGCTCAATTTCACACGCCGTGACCCGAGCTGCGCCATTTTGTACCCGAAAAGCCCCCGTATGGCTAGGTTCCGGGTTTTCCTTGGCCGGTGTGCTGGGCCAGGACGCCGGACGGTGGCAAGTTGGAACCAAAGCCACTGCGCCCGAGGAGTTACCGCCACTGTCGAGGGCTTGCTGACCCGCCTTGATCTAGGAACTTTACCGCGCCGGATTCCCGCGGGTGGAGGCGTTTGCCCTCAGGTCATAGACGCTGGTTCGAGGCATCGGGAGTCGCTTCAAGCAATTAGAACGAAGGCATTCCAGCATCAATGCCAAAGCCAGCGTCCTTACGCGGCGAAGGTCGCCGTATTCAAGGTTATTGTTAACACCTATGGTTGAATCTCTTTCGACGCATTCGGTTCCCCGAATCTTTCAAAGCGGTGGTGCCGCAGAACGTGAACGGCCACTTGCTGCGGACCGGGACCGTGGCCAGACGGAAAAGGGGTTTTGCTCGATACCAGCGCGACCGGACCCATGATGGTCGGCGCGCGCCCAATGGGTTGTGAAGTGAATTGGCCACAGGCCCCGAGCAGTCACTGACCGTTTTTGGACGTGTCGGTGCCCAATGGCAGCCCTTGGTACCGGGCGTTGTCCGGCCCGCTTGCGGCAAAGGGAACGGATGCGGCAAACGCCCGCCGGCATGTCGGTGAACACCAAACGCGGACCGGTCCCTATGCTGCACGTGCCGTCGGTGCGGGGGGTGTCACGGGGGATGCGCCCGCGGTTGCCTACGATAATCACGATCCCCAATCTTGGGGGGTGGTGCCGAAACTCCGGTCCGACTTGAATGTGGACTAGCACCGCCCAGCAGGAAAGGACGAGGGCTGCGTGTAAAATACCAATGCCACCGGACCCGCAGGCACCCGCGCCACAATGGCTGCGGCTTGTGGGGAATGAATGGAAACCTTTGAACCTTGATGTGAACGGGAACGTTTGCCAACTGGGGCCTGTCGGCCCCCTCATCGCGCCGCGCATATTGGCAGGGCAAGCCCGGTTGACCTGACGTAAACGGTCTTCCGACGCTTGGGTCTGTTAACGGGGAATTGAAACCCCTCTGACGCGTCCGCTATCGGCACCTAATCTGAGGGTGTCATTACAAAATATTGCTGCGGGATATACGATTGCGGCAATAAACCGTGCACGCAGATCGATCTGTCCGCTCGCGGTGCGAGGGTGGGCAGATCAAGGTCGGAGGTCGGGGGGTGACCCTGACGGGATCGCTGCCGGCCGACATCCAGATCGTCTGAATAGTCTCGTGCTGATCGAATCCGTCGCTCTTATCCGGAACGTTCGCTGGATGGCAATCTTCGACTGGTCAGGTCCCCTCGCGGAGCGGGTGCAAGGTTATCAGCGGGCCAGATCGAAATTTGGGCGAGACCGAAGTCAGCGTGCCGTCGGGACCGGGTATCTGTACGAGCACGGAGGGAATATTCCGCAGATCGACTTTATCGGGGCACCGCGATTGTCATCGCTACCGTCGCAGCCTGGTTGACGGTGCCGGACACCGGAACCGACCCTCGCCCAGCAGCGACAGTGGCCTGGGTTCGGCGCTGAATATTCGGTATCAACGCGCCGCGGCCGTATCTTTGTGCGGGGCCGGCGGGCTGATTGCTGAAATGGGGGGCAGCCCTGTTGTTGGACAGGACTTCGACCAACCAAATCATCTCGGCCGCTCGGTTTGAGTCTAATCGCGGGCGGGCTCGTCATTCTTGCAAGCGGTTCGAGCTGACGAGGGGTCCGTACGGCTTCAAGGCGTTTGGTACCCTATCTTCGTTTTGCCATCATCGACCTCTACCAATACAGGAGAGTGCGTGCTCAATCATTGAGGAAAAGGCACGTCGCCCAAGTTCTCGTTTGACATCGACCCCTGAGCTCACCCAAGATGAGGTGCTGGGCGCAGTTGCTCTCTTGGCGAAAATCTCGGAGATTTCGGCGTTTCAAAGCTCTGCAATTGGCCAGTTTGCCGTTGCGACCCTGCCGGACGTGGAGGCGCAGGGGATCGTTGACTAACTTGCGCAACAGGCTTCGGACTGGATGATCTGGATGTGACCCACCACTGACAGCGGAGGCCCCACGGCCGTTGCGCGCAGGGAAAATACATCTCGGGAAATAATGTCTATACGGATGTCACCGCAGCCTCGGATGGACGGCTTGAAATGTTGGTCAATTAACCTCGATCTAACCAAAACTTGGACGGCCAACGGGAACGTTGGATTCCCGACGGGAAATACCGGATCGGTATTTTCTTTGAAAAAGATTATTGATCCTGATCCGAGAGGCTGCAAAGGACAGGGGAAAACCCCGAAGGGGCCAGCCCCCGCCTCGCTGTGGCCGCAGGCACCCCCGGGATTTGATCCATTTGGAAGACGCTTTTAGCCTGCTACCGCTACCGCTCGGCGTGAAAAAAAAAAAAAGGGCCCGGGGCCGTAGCGGCCTGATCGTAGCATTCAAGCCATAAAGCGTTTCGATTCTGTGCATAGGCAGGCGTGGGTGGACTTGTCAAGGAGATGATGAATGGTCGCCCGCCGGGTGGACGGCGTAGGTGTCGCCGTGAAAGTTTGCAAGACAGCCTGACACGTGGGGCGCCGTGGGGCCTGTTGACCAGTCGAATGCGGCAAAGGCATCGCCGCGAACAGCAAAAAAGCATTCCGGCCAGAGCGCGTTGGCGTGAGTTCCGCAAGATAGTGCACGCGCGAAACTGACGCAGGCCTGTCGTAAACGCGTTCATGGCGTTGGAGCTGAGCGCGAGGGACCATTGCACAAACGGCGCGGTCGAGCGAAGCATGCAGCGAGAAGAATCGCGGTCATCCCCAAGGGCCATCGGCGTCTGAACCGTGATGATCTCCACGCCTGTGCCAAACGGCAAAAGCGCGGACGCAGTTCGGGGACTGTTGCGTCGTGGCAGGGGATGAAGTGGTGCATATTGTCAGCCATATCGCAGCGGTGCCACGCGACCGCTGGATTGTTCCAGACGGCAAACACCCCGTGCCTTGGCCGGGCCGATAATAGGCGGTTTGGTGGAACCGAAACCGTCCCCAACGTGCTTGTCCTTCACTGAGAGGCGTGACCGTAACGATACCGGAATTTGCCTGTCGGAAAAGGGGGCTGCTGGAGCATTGACTTCCAATCCACCGCCAACACAGGCACCGAATGCGGACGCTCACGAATTACAGGGCGGTTTTCCCGCGCGGAAGGATAGATTATGACACTGAATCGTTTTGCACCCCATCAAGCTGACTGTAGCCGCACTGTAACCGGCGCGGCGTTGTCCACGCCTGCCTTTGGCAGATGACGGCGAGACTGTGGACACCACTGAAGTCGGCTCGCCTGAGCTGTTTGATGTCGGGTAGATGGCACGGGCATTATCTTCGGTTCTACCCGTTTGAACTGACCTGTATCTTCACCCCGTGCAGGAAAGGCTCTGGGCAGACGAGACATATGTCGGCGATATCAAGCGTTATGGGCATCGATATCGGCAAGACACAGAACGGCCAACAGTCCTGGGCTTTTCTGGCACCGACTGAATCCGAATATTACGAGTAGGGTGGTCCTAAACGGGCGATTATCAGGGCCATTATTCGGCAGAAGGCGACCTTTGGCGTCGACTTGGGGCCAATGGATGGTCGATGGTCTGGAAGATTACACTGCGTTGCAGCCGATTAGCTTTGAACACCCAAAATGTGTGAACTTTGCTAAATTCGGTGTGGTGAAAAATCACTTGCAACGTGTCGAAGGCTAATTCGTATCTAGGTAATTTAAGACATAAGGGGCACGCGTGTGCCCCTTTTCGTTGTCGCTCCCTAGCGGTTCATTCTGTTTGCGATCAAAGCGTTCGACGACTTCTGGTTCTGCAAGGGTCGAGGTATCGCAAGCGCGCCATAGTCGTTTTCTGCAATCTGCGCAGGATCGCCCGCATGATTTTTACCGCGAGCGTGGGTTTGGGGGAGCCCGGGGGCCCACTGGATCAGGTCTGGCGATGGCAATCGGCCCCAATCTCGGTGCGGACCCCGTGCGCAATTCGGTTTCGCAGCTCAATCGCTCGGGCTTTCGCACCGCTCATCAGGATAGTGCAGCAATAAATGCCTGACCTTGATATTCACTGTGCGAAAGCGACAACCGCGGGCCTCGGCTACCTTCGGGATGTGCCACAAGGGCGTCTTCCACCTCTGCCTCCCCATACGGTGCCAGGGGACACGTTTGATCACATCATCCACGCGGCCGGTGATACCAATAGTCGCGTCCGCGCGCGCCGACACCATCGCCGGTGAAGTAAGTAATAGGCCTTTTGTTAGTCGCTTGAAATAGGTCTGCTCGAAAACCGTTTCATTTGCATCGCCCCCAAATTGTGCGCATCTGCCGGGCCAAGCTGTCGGCAATAACACAAAAAACACCCTCGACATCATTCCCGTCCAATCTCGGCACCCGTTGTCGGGTTCCAAGTTACAGACCGGTTTGATTACCAAAAGAACGGCCTCCATCGCGGCGCCGGGCTTGGTTGCAGGTTTGGCCCCCGGTAGCGGGGTCATAAGGGATGAACCCCCGGTTCGGTCTGCCACCACGTATCGACATGGGGCAATTCCCATTTGCCAATAACCACATCATTTGTACCAGTTCCAGGGGCTTCGGGGTTGATCGGTTTCACCTACGGTGCCCCAACAACTTCAGGCTGCTCAGGTCGCATACACACAGTTGGCTACGAATTGCGCGGCCTATTGGCCCATCAACGCACGAATGGCGTGTCGCCGCAGTGTAAAATTGATTGCCTTGGGCTTTTCGCAGACTCTGCCAGAACCGGCCTGCGTCGGGAGTAGGTGGGGACGCCTTTCAAACATTCAATGTGGTCGCCCCGTGGCAAGTGGGCCTAGACAAATATAGCTATTGACCCGTCACCCAAACCCAACATCCGCGGTTACACAATAAGACGTCACGTCGTTGGTAATCAAAGGTTCACCTCGTGGGTTTAGTGCAGCATAGACCAGATAGGCGCCCGTTGTATGGCACAACCCCCTTTGGGCGGCGGTCGAGGCCGGAGGTTGTAGAGGATGAACAACGGGTCTTCTGCGCTTCATCGCTTCTGGCGGCGCAGCTGTCTGTCGCCTCTTCTGGCCAGTGCTGTATAATCCACATCTCGCGTGTTCGTTCCCACGCAAACATCGCCCGCCGGTCCGACGCACCACAGACATTTGGACCGAAGCGATTGTAGGACGCCAGCGCCCTTGTCGGCGTTGCTTCAGCGGGGTAGCCTTGCCACGCCGCGGCGCAAATTCTGCGGTGATGGACGACCTTGCCGTCTGAAACCTTGCACCCGTGCTGCAACGCATAGGAGAGAAACCGGCAAAACACGATTGAGTGGATCGCACCAATGCGCGCGCAGGGCCAGCATGGCATAGGCGCCCTCGGGGATCATCGGCATATAGATGATTACACGGGTTCGCCTTTTTACCTACGCCCATGTCGCGCAGGCATATTCGCATTTTGCACGTCTGGCTGTGCAGGGGCCGCGATAGCTGATATTGCTGCGCCTCTTCTTTGAGGGACTGGCGGTTCCCAGATATCGCGGTCTGATCGCCGCCGCGTTTCAAGTGGCGGTGCGATACAGTTGGCGCTGACGTTCAGCGCCGCCATCGGCGAAACCAATTGATCTTAGACCTGCCCAAAGTGAAATCGACGTTCTGTGCCTTTGTTGAACGGTGTCATCCAGTCCAACGCGTTGCGCGTGTTCCTTCGTACAGAACCCCCGGGGTCCGAAGATAGAGGTTATCATACATCGCATCATATTTGGCGGCGTTCACATGGGCGTCGGACGATTTGTCGAGGCGGATAGGTTTTGTGTTGCCGACGTTGGACATGGTTCCTCCCTCAGACTCCTGTCGTTGCTGCCGCCACAGACGCTTTGCGCGCGGCGGCTCTCCCTCGGCCAGATTCATTAACGCCGAAGTGAAAAGAAGGAAATAAGCATATGTAAACACGCGGATTGTCTGTAAAATATTTTTCCGCTATTCCGCACAAGATCAGCTAAAAATTTCACCGGCTCGCGATGCAAAAATCCCCTAGCAAACTTCGCCGATTGCCTGTCAAAACGGTGCGCCATTACGCACAGGGCGTGCTTTCCAAATGCCTGAATCCTCGCCGAAGGCTCCTGCAACCAGCGGCTGCGACCTGTCTTGGGGGTTTGGCAGCCCGCCCCCTGACAGGTAGTATTTCGCCCAAGCGGGCCCACCAAACAGTTTCGCAAAGGAGAGATAACAATGAAATAATCTACTTTAAACGGCGCAGCTGTCTGCGCCTGCTTTTGCTTTGCCTCGCAAGCAGCCGCAACGGAATGGAGTGCCTTCCGTCTGGGGTAAGCGTCGCGCCCTTTTACAGAGCACGTTGAAAAAGATCCGACCGAGCTTGTCTCGGAAAAGACAAACGGCGAATTCACCATATTAATGTAAGCTATGCGGTCTGTCCAAAACTTCTGACAACCTTGTGGATTCGATTCGGCGCCGCTTCGAATGGCTCAATTCTGCGCGGCTACCACGCGGATGAAGAAACACGCGGCGATCACCCGTCTAGAGCTTGCCATTCCTCGGCGTCAGAACCTCGAGAAGAACTCGCTGTTTTCCCGTGCCGTTTTATGCGCACCCCGCCCGTGGCCAAGGGAAAATGGCGGCACTGGAATGCCAGAATGCTGATGACCCGCCGATGCCACAGGTACAACCTTGTGGGCACGGGCGAAGCGCGCGCACGCTGAATCATTCGAGGCATGCGCGTTACGTGCGAACAGGCGGTTTGGGCCCAAAGCCTTTGAAGCCGTTGGCGGTGTTCCGGACCTCCGTTACCTCTCCGAAGCGTATAACGCGATGAATCTGGTGTGTCGAATCAGTGGGCTTTCGCACTGGCAGACACCCTCAGCTTATGGCACGACAACAAGGACTGACTGGGACGGCGAACCTGAACCCCGGCAGCTGTGTGAACTGCCCTGCTTGTGGTCAAACATCGACGCCTATGATTGCCCGTCGGACGCAGAAAAAAAGCGCTGGACGGTTCCCGTTTGACAGGCGCTGGAATCACTTATCTGGCGAACTACGGCGAGCTGCTGGGGCCGCTGCGATACCGTGCTGGGAAGAAAAAGGCGTGGAAAAAGTTATGTTTCTCGCGCCGAAGTGCTGGCGAGTTCAAAGCCAAAGGCTGCGACCCTGCACGTTGAAGCTTGATCAAAGGACATGTCAAGCCCAAGGCATCCGCTGGACCAGAGCTGTACGATTTCTGGTTATTCAAAACACTCGAAGAAAAAACGCGCGTCTAACTAAGCCGCACGGTGAAAGGGCCTTGTTTTTCAGGCCCGTCTTGTTCCAATTACCTCCCTCCCACTCATTTGAAGGAAAGCATCATGGCCGGTTCCTCCGCCGCTGCTCGGAGCGGCAGTCTTGCTCAGCCGATTATCGACAAAGGGTTACAGCCTTGTAAACCGTGTTTTGCCTTGTCTCCGGATTGCCGTCTTCATGCTGATGGTGCTTGCCGTCTGGTCCGTCGGCGGCCGTAAGTTTCTTTGCCTCGCCGCTTCCCGGCTATGTCGGACTGGATTGAATTCGGCCATGCCACTATCGCGATCATGGGCATTTACCTATACCCAGCGGAACGGGGCCATGTGCGCCATGATATCCTGATCGGCCAGCTTAAAGGGCGGCATTATGGGCCGCCGGAGACGTTCTCGGTTCTGTTGATCTTTATTCCTGATGATCCGCGCTCATCGGGATCGTAGGGCGCATTTCCAGCGGAAGGCTTTGATTTTGCCGCCCCCATGTGGAGCCGCGATTAGCTCTTTCGACATCGGGCTGCGATCTGGCCTGCGAAAACGTTGTCGACCGATGGCGTTCTCGGTTCTGGCTTTGCGGTTGTTGCTGCAAATCTGGGGATATGGACGCGCACTCGTACTGGGGTGGAAAGCCCCGTTGCACGTACCTTTGGTACAATCCCGCAGCCGAACAGGGCCATGCGGGAAGCTGAACATCTAGAACGGGCGGGACTGATAATGGACCTATTGAAATTGGCCTTTGGGTTCTCGGGGCAGGCTGCTGCTTATGGTGGTGCTCGGTATGCGTTTGGCGTTTGCCGCAGCGATGGCAGGCTTGATTGCCTGATCTGGATCTTTTTGGGCTAAAAAAGGCGGATGCAGTGGTCTGAAACTGGACTGGGCCGCTGGGACCGTTGCGATCAACCGCGGGGCAGGTGCCTCACCCAAAGTGTCTAGCCAGACGCTGAGCCTGATCCCGACCTTCATATGATCGGTTTCTGGCCTATTATGCCGGTTGACCGCGCCCTTTTTCGAAGCGGGCAAAGCGGCTGGATCGCGCTGGCTGCCAGGTGGGCTTGCTGTTTCTACCGTCTTTGCGACGGCCGGTTTTGCGGCCCGTCTTCTGGGTGGCGTTCCCGTTCGCAACGCGGCTGTGTTTCGCGCGCATTTGGATCCCGGAAATGCTGGCGACGGCTAACAAGAAATCGCGCGGGCGTTGTCGCGGCAGGGGGGCACATTGGCGTCGCTGATCCCGCCGTCTTGCGATCCCGTTAGTCTATGCGGATCATCGTTGAGAACAAGACGTTGGCAAAAACTCTTTTGGCGCGGTTTTATCCCCGGTGCATTTTTCGGCATCGTCTATGCGATCCTTGATCGTTGGCATCGCCTCCATCTGGAAAAACGTCGTTCCTCCTGTTACGGTTATTACGTGGAACAAGCGTTTCGCCTCGCTTCCTGCAGCCATGCGATCTTTGCGGTTAGTGATTTCATCATCATCTTCTTCGTCAGTAACCCGTTCGGGCGAGCGCTGGGTACCCGACCGAAGGTGGGGCTGTGGCGGTGCGTTCATCGTGTTCCTGATGGCTCTTGATCTGGCATGCGTGGGCAGAGTTGAAAGGACGCTTTGCTTGAGACTGCCAAGCTTTGACGTGGATGATCTTCCATCATTTCTGGGGCGTGGCTGATCTATGTACGTTTCTTGGGCTTGCGATCTGCCCGGCGCGTTTGCCGACTGGATTTCAGGGCTTGAGGGCGTTCGCGGTCCTGATCCTCGTGTGCTCCTGTTGCCTATGCAGTCTTGGGTATGTTTTCATGGGATGCTAATCGGCATGCTGTTGCCTCACGCTTCCTGTTGTCTATCCCGCGGTGATGGCGCCTCAATGCGGAATTCGTCTCTGCTGCTTTGGATAGTGCCTTTGGCATTCGGGTCCGATGTGTGCGATCTGGTCGAGGATTTTTGGTGGTGAAGATGGCAGAGTTCTGTCTGATCACGCCGCCCATTGCTTGAACTGTTTCGTCGTTGCCGGGTGTGCCCTGATCTAAGCGTCCAGGACGTGTTCAAAGTGTAACGACCGTTCTGTCATCGGCAGATGCTGTGACGATCGCGTTGCTCTGGCGTTCCCGTCTAATCGCTGCTTTGGCTGCCACACTCGCTGGCTTGACATCACTGCGTGATCCCTTCATTATCATCGGGTTTTGACCTGCTCTGCGGACAGGAAGCTCCCGATGTGCTAAGCGGTTCAAAGGGTTCTCGGGCAGGAACCCACTTTGAACACACAAGGAAAGGGCACCGCGACCAAAACGCCGCCGGGATGCCCCATAAACCACCCCAGAAAAACCACAGTAAGGAACACGGGCCACCGTGTTCATCTCAAGGCCGGCGGCCTACCAAGCCATGGGTGATTGATTGACTTCAAGCAGGTCAAGGGTCAAATAGCGATCGGGGCGAGGCATCGCATTAACCGACGGTAATTCCAAAAACGTCACAAAAGCGAGAAGGCAGCAACCAGCAAGACACCCGCGAAACGGCCAATAATAGGGCAGGAAGTTCAACATGAACGCCGCAATGCCCCAGATATAAGCGGGACGGCAAGCCGCAGATCGTCAGGTAGGTGCCCACGAGGACCCCCAAGACCGCCGTTGATTGTAGCAAATGTAAGGCAATAGCGGAGACACCCGGTTTTCCAACCTGCATAAACTGTATGCAACGCGCGTTTCTTTTCCGTTAACGTCGGGATGACTGTAACAGTTTTATGGTATAAAGAGCTCTCCGGACCCCAAAAGGAACAGCGCCAGGAATAAGGATCACAGGCCAGCGAAAGCGCCGGTTCTTGTGCCTTACGGTATTCCATTCGCAGTATCAAGCAGACCAGCGGTTGCGCAGACCCACCTCTTGCGCGCGGTAGCGCGGTGTTGGAGTCGGTTTCCCCAAGAGTTTCTGAACTCTTCGGATGCAGAGCGCACTCGTTTCAACAGCATTGGCTGACTCCGCTGAGCTTTATCTGAATTTCGCGCACCCATTTGCGGTTTTCATCGCTCCAGATTCGACGTACGGCCGATAAGAGGACCACGGCCGCAATCACCAGCAGTTGTCGCGTTCACCATTAGGGAAATTGCTGACACCGGATGTGGCACACCGACGCGATTAGGCACGCCCGCGGGCGATAGGGTCAGGGCAAGTAGAAATCCCAAACAATAGGAAGTATCAGGGATCCTTAGCAAAATAGTCTGTAACGAAAAGAGAAATCAAAAAAACTATCAGCTGAAGCAGCGCGAATGAAGGCAAAATGTTCCAAGTAAACTCCAGACGCTAATATATTTAAAGGCTAAACGCACAAGGGCGGCGGAAAAGTTCACGTGCTGCCAAAGTTTAAGTTATACCCCCACCGCCGAACGCCCCTCGCGGCGCGCCGAAAATTGTGGGAAAATCGAACGGGTGAACGAAGCAAGAGATGAACCAAGGAAATTATGAGCATGTCTATTTCACCCGACGTTAATTCTTAATGGTTATGCACAGGGGGCTATATTGCGTTGCTGGCCCCCTTTTTGGGGGCGCTGCTGATGGGGGCGGTCAGCTATCTGGCGCTTGGTCTAATCGGGCTTGGTGCTCGGGCTGTTTGTCGTACTCTTGCTGATAGCCCGTCGACGGCATCGGTGGGCGATAGCATGAAACGCACTGATATCGGGAAGGGCGGCCCCTGGCCAGTCGTCATGCGCGAAATCAGGGCTTCCTCGTACGCTTTTAGGGGTGTTGATCGGCGGTGCCTTGGGGCTTTCCGGATGCAGCGATGCAGGGCTACCTTGCGTAATCCGCTTGGCCGACCCGGGATTGAATCGCGTTGTCGGGTCGGCGGCTTTGGCGGTGTTTGGCGAATTCAGACGGGCTGGCGGCAATTGCCCCTTTGGCGCTGCCCGCGATGGCGCTTGGCGGTGCTTGTATTGGGGTGCTTGCTCGGTATTACTACTGGCGGGCCCGCGGGGCACGTCACTGGCGCTGAATCCTAGCTTGGTTATCGCGATATCGCTTTTTGCCGCAGCCTTGACGTCGTTGGTGCTGAACTGTCGCCAAACCTTATGCGGCGAATGAGATCGTGTTTTGGATGATG
>Ga0163217_1012849_pt1 | contig 12495 bp, 17 predicted proteins | sample SynspAceP_FD_185933 | JGI IMG/M metagenome (GOLD analysis project Ga0163217, IMG submission 185933) | Saline lake microbial communities from Ace Lake in Antarctica - Synechococcus sp. Ace-P (PacBio error correction) | ecosystem: Environmental > Aquatic > Non-marine Saline and Alkaline > Saline ... | reverse complement strand
GCCAGGGCACCATCTGTGTTCGCGGGCAACCAGACCAGGTTAATGCTGCGATCCACCACAATAGGGTGATCGAGGATAGTCTTGCTGGCGACAGAGGGCAGGCCCGCAATTACTGTGCGCCTCTGACACGGCTTCGGCTCCGAAGTGGCAGAGCCGCTCTGCATCAAAGTCATCGAAGGGGGTCTCGGCTCCGCGCTCTACGCTGTCGCATGCACGATTGCTGCGGCGGACTTGCGCGAACGCAGTACAGACAGGAGGCATACTCCGACTGGCGACTTGTCGACAATGCCCCACCCCCGCATGCCACCGCGTTGTCGTTCGCGCAGCTACCCAGCAGTTGCTCTTCGGTGCGCGCTTCTCCAGCCGAACGAGACAGCGGCAAAGGCTCAGCGCTCGCGTTGCGCAAATGGCCATTGGGAAAGCGGTCTTTAGTCGGCGGTTATCCACCGCCAGTCCACATACGCGTTCCTAGAGATTACGTTGGACCAGCATTTCCAGCGGGTCTTCATTAGCCTCCGGCGTCCGCGTCTCACTTAGTCGGTAGCGGTGGCGCCGTTCAAACGGCCCACCCGCCAGGCCACTCCCACCGTCGGTTGATCCAGCTCGGGAAGGCATTGGACAGGCCGCCCTCATGAAATACAAGCGGCATGGGGTTCTTGTCGCCCATCTGGCCCCCAGCCACGCAGCGTCGCATGACTTCCTGGCAGCAGTCCGCGTTCAATTCGGGGTTTCACCGCCTGTACGAGGCAACAAATCCAGGGCTTCGGCACTGCTCCGGTGGCCATGGGACTCACGCCGGCGCCTCCGCCCAGGGACCTAGATTCAGCATGGCCGGGCCGCCCAATCCGATTCCGCTTGGCGCCAAACCGGAATTGCTCGGCTTTCTCTACGTGGGCCTCCTGCACGGATTGTTGCAGCCATACGCCGGCAATCATGATCGGCTTTGTGATACCGCGAAATCTCCGGCCGCGCGGCGACGCTGGCAGTCTGCTCGAAGGTGCCGGAAAGTAACCGGTCAAGGTTCGGACGACCAAATCGTGTTTGAATACGCAGCGCCAGCCCAGCGGGCCTTGCGATCGATGATCTTTGCGAAAGGCGATAACGATGCGCGAGGGGCTTGCCGTTGTCTTTCTTCCCAGGGCTGAACAACGCCAGGGAATACGCCTCAGTTGAGCAGGTTAAAGCCAGCCAGGCCAGCTTTCGGCTTTTGCCGCCACGACCAGTGGCGCCTATCGTCACGGGGATCTCGCCACCGGAGCCGCGTAAGGGCAACCGGTAAAGGCGCGATCGCCGGTCGGGTGGTTGTGGTCCACCACTTCATAGATGTGCACGGGCTTCTTCATGGGTGGGCGGTACTTCCGCAGGTACCCGGCACCGGGAAGAAGGCGCCCGGCAACAAAGCCTGTGCGATACGGCCGGCGCTTGGTCTTTATAGGCTGAAAGCACGCCCTTCGCTGCGGCAATCTTGGTAGGTGTTCTTTATCATGCCGAACAGGCTCTTCTCTTCCGCCTGGGCCGTCGATACCCACGGTGGCGTTGAAGAACTATCTGTTGGCGCCTCTGCAGATGCTCGGGGAGTTGGCCTGAGGGCGAACATCATCAGCTCGACGTCGCTGGGGTTGCGCTTCGAGCGCCTTGAAGCTGCTGACCAGATATTCGATCTCGGTCATCGGCCAGGGCCAGACCCAATGTATTGTCGCCTGCTCCAGCGCTTCACGGCCACCCTTGAGGATGCTCGACCCGTTGGCGAGGGTTGGGCTCGCGTGTGCGGAACAGATCAGCGGCGGCGTCCAAGACTGTCCAGCCGCCAGCTCCGGGGTCATGCGGTCAGTTGCAGCTCCAGTGCAAAGCAGTTTGCGGGCGCTGCCTCGGCAGTTCAGTTCGCCGGATACGTGGTAAACAAATGCCGCGCTCCAGACGGGCGACCACTGCAAACCGCAAGTTGTTGCGCAATCATCCGTTGCCCCCGTGCCTTCGGACCTAGGGCGGCATGCAATCTGATCGAGCTGCCAGCCAAAGCGCATGGCCACGAATCAGAAAACCAGACTGCCTGGGGGCTCTATCCTCACCGGCACAGGACGGGCCGTACTTGAGGCAGGGCGGCGCAAGAAACTTCCGTGTCTGCTGTCATTCCAGCTCAGCCCTGTGCAGCTCGGCAAAGTGCACCCAAACTCGGCATAGGACGCCCGGTGACAGGCCCGGCACGGCGGGCTAGCAGCCGGAGCGAGCGCTAGTTTTGTTGACGGCGAAAATCGGAAAGGGCTGGAGGCGCCACGCAGGGTAGATTGCATGCTGTATACGGCCTCGGGAAGCTGAAGTTTGGGAAAATAAGCGGCGCACGCGTATAGGAAAAATTAAGGCGTTATAGGGAGATACCCCATACGCGCGCGCTCGGGAGCCATGGCCCAGAGCTGGCTACGGTGCGCGGCGAAAGACATTCCTTACAGCAAGGCGGGCTATTGCCCCCGCCGCTTTTGAATATTACTGCGCGGATGAGGCGAAAAAATCATCCCGTTCGTCCCGGCTCCGGCCCCTGGCCACCCTCCTCTGCGCACTGCTGCTGAGCGCCTGTGAGCAAGCGCGCTAGCAGGCCAGCGCGCCTGATCCAGCTAATCAAGAAGATGGCACGCTGCGAATGGATGACGCGCAAAACTCGCCGACCACCTATTACCAGGATCGCCATGGCTTCAGCACCGGGCTGGAGTACGGAGCTTACCCCGCCGTCTTATGCCGACAGCCTGAGACCTGGAGCTGGAAGTCGAGGAACCAATCAGCACTCTGGATGAACCTCTTACGCGCAACCCTTCGCTCAGCCGAAGACGGCCCGGATATTAGGCAGCTGCAGGTATTACGGGGTCAACCCCCGAACGCCCGATTAGGGCCAAGTACGCTTTCGCCGACTCTCATCTGGATACGTGACCGCCGCAGCCCGTGGTTTTACCGCCGAGGGCGACCGCAAGCCTACTCTCGACTTTGAAGGGCACCCTCTACGACAAACGCTATCATGGCTGCTCAAGGCAGCAGCCTGGCGGACCAGCTACGGCGAATTGCAGCATGATTCTCGCAGCACCCGAACGGGTGTTCGAGGAATCGGATACATCGAGTGCGACCGTGATGGATCGATCGTGTCCTGCTGCGCGCGCGCCTTGGTCAACGACACGAGATCGACCATGCCGGTGGCTGCTACTTCCACGTAGGCGTCCGTCAACAGCTTTCTACCGGCTGCTGTACTGGTCGGTTTGACCTGGTCTGATGCCCGGCCATGGCCTGGGCCCTTGCCCAACGACCCGGAAGATACCCTGGATCGAGGGCATTAACAGGTTTTTCGCCGACATCCGCGCGAATGGGCCAACTACATGTGGCCACCAGCTTCGATCGAGCCTGGTTTTCTACGGGCCGCCACATTCGGATGTGCTCGACTTACTGATGGCGCCCGGGGGCTTCTGCCCGGCAACATGCAAAATCGACCTGCCGCGTTTTGAAGACCTGTTTCCGCAGGCTTGGCGCACCCAGTTATCGGGCTGGACTGCGGCGCCTGCCGCTGCGATGGCGTACCAGAATCGCCATCGTGGACCCGGGACGCACGATCATTTACGGCGTACGCGGCTGTGATGATGCTGACCTTGCCGACCGGCCAAGTTTGTATGGCGAGCCAACAGGGTTGGACCCCAAAGCAGAGCATCTTGGTGCGACGCAGCGCTGGAACTCTGATCGTAGCTGGGGTTACGCGGATCAGATGCCGAGCCGAGTTATCCCTCCAACCTGAACCGTCCGCACCTGCCGTCTTGCGAATGGGATACCGGCTCGTACCAGCACAGCGGGACCGGGCGCAGTCGGCCACATCTGGGATTGTCTACATGCGCGCAAGCTTCGGCCAGTAATGGCTCGCGATCCGAATCTGCTCTGGGCGTGGATCGTGGACGGACCACCTGCGCTGCTGTCGAAGAAGGAATGGATTACAGCAAGACCGTTACGGCTATGCCCGTGGCGCTGGCCTGATTGCACTACGTGCAGAAAATCCCCTCTCGAGATACTTCCAGTGGGTGACCCAGCCGCTCAATCGGAACATGGCCCAGCCGAGCGGGAGAAATACCATGCTCCGGGCGGATTTTGGAGCAGATACCGCAGGGGTTTTAGGGGGGGGCTGATTTTGGCTTGGGGCCGGAAGGTCAAAATGGATTCCCGCGTTCGCGGAATGACGATGGGGGCCGGGAAAGTACGTTACTAAGACTTTGCTTCGCGTTTACAGCTCGACTTTACACTCTCTCACAACCACATAGACTACACTCGGCTCACTCCTCGTTGCCAATACTGCCCCCTCTCCACTTGCACATGATGATTCAGCCAGGGCTGGGCGCACCTGTGCGCGGTGCTGGATTAACCGCGCCGGAGCTGGGTTCGGTGGCGCCGTAGACCAGCGGGTGATGCGGCTGTGGACCAGCAAAACCTGGCACAATGGTGCAGGGTTTCAAGGGTCCCGTAGAGCGTGGTTGTCCGGGCAGGCGTTAATGCCCTGTGCCAATGCGGGCCTTGGCCGCAGGGCGACCATTTCCGCATGGGCGCTGGGATCGTTGCTGCTGACCGGCTGTGTTGGAAGCCGCGGCGGATGACATCTGACCGTACCCGCTGGCACCAGATTACCGCACCCACGGGCACCTTCACCCGGCCGGCAGACACGAAGCTTTTGCGCTTCGGTCCAGTAGGCCAGACCGCATGGAAGTCGTATTATCGGCTGGCTATCATGGACCTTGGCGTCAGATCAGACTATGCGGGTTCTGAGCAGATGCTATCACCTTGATATCACGCAGCGTCCAGATTCAACTACGGCGTTTAAGTACCTCACGATCCGCATCGTTCGCGCTTTCATTGGTGATACGAGACGCCAGGCACGAGATATTTTCCTCGTGCTGCATACAGCCTGAGGATTCACGTCCTGGACACCGACAGCGGGCGCATTCAGATGCACCAGCAGGCAGCGCTCGCCAGTATGTAACGCCGCCTTGGCCGACGGCTTCTTCGGTGGGTGCTCATAAAGGCTCCAATCGCGATCAGGCCTGCTTCGTTCATACTGCCGGGGCAATGCGGTGCGCCCTTGTGCAGGTTCTCGGCCACGGCCTTGGCGCGTCCTGCGACAGGCCCTTGCTCAGATCCTGGACGCAGCGCCTTTGCCGTCCAGCACGTAGCAGGGCGCCGGCCGCTGCTCGAAACAGTTTGCGCCGACGGCATAGGCGATTTGGTCTCTTGCCGGAACCGGACGGCGGTCAAGCAGCAGCGTTACCGGCTTCCGGGGACCGAAAGCGCTGGGCCACGCTCGCTGGCGGTCCACGTGAAGCAAACGCCACCATGGCTCGGCTGCCTGTGGTGTCTGACTGAGCAGGGCCCTTGCGACGATCATGCCGGCGCCGACCGAGGCCGTTGGTCATACGGTCGATAACGATAAAGGAACGGCTGGTGCGGTTGGCGGCGAGTATAAATCGTTCATAGGCGATGGGGCGCTCAAGCGACAGCTCGACCCGACCAATTCTCGTTCAGGACCCAATTGCGGTGCGGGGGCTAGCTCTTCCAGAGGTATCACATCAATGCGAGTGCACTGCGATCCGGGAAAGGAAGCCCGGGCTGTTGCTGGTGGCGCGTATTGATGATCGTATTTTAGCCGCCAAGGTATGCAAATGAGCTGGTCGTTCCATCCACACAGTGGCCTTCGAACAGGTCGCCGATCAGGCGGGCGAGTTGTCCACGTGGCCAAGAACGATCACCGCAGAGGAAATTATCGAATCTGTCTTTCCAGCCGTCAGGGAGTCACTGCTCTGCCTGGGACCAGCGCTTTCCAGTTTCGCCATCGAAAAAAGAGATAAACATGGATTTGACAAACAGGCTGAGTCTTGCCCGAGGGCAGCACACACCAGTCATCACCCTTGTGCACGACGCCACGAGGCCAATGTGCCGGCAAAGCCGCGAGTTCCAGGTTACGGAGGCGACGTAAACCAGACTGGACCGGGAAAGCGCAGGTCCTTGAGGTTGCGGTCTGCCGCGATTCCACGGTTTTCCAGAATTTCCATCAGCGTCTGCCACGCGATGTACCAGGGGCTGCGCTCGCTTTTTGCGCGTTGCGGACGTTGGTCGCCCTTGGCGCAGGACATCGCACAAAAGTGCCACGCTGTTGCACAGTCCAGCCGTTTCAGGAGCGCTGGCGAACGGGTGGCGAATCGTCGCAGATCTGGTTGACACACCCTCGTCGAAGTCTATTTGACGGTCCGATCTGTTGATGGGCACGACGATATGCTTGAATAGCCCAGCAAGGAGGCGATAGAGCTGTGGACGCTTGGTCTGAGTCTGCACGCCATACACGGGCCGCTCGATCAGGGATGATCGCCAGATCACAGGTGGAGGCGCCGGTTTGGCCAATGTTGACGGGATTGTACTTGCTCGTGGCCGGGGGTGTCCGCGATGATGAACTTGCGCTTTGAGCGGTTAGAAAAAATAACGTAGCCACGAATCAATGGTATTAATAGCCCTGCTCGCGCATCGCCTTGCAGGCGCGACCAGCAGCGCCAGATACCACTTCTCGCGAGTTAGGTGCCAGCGATTTTTTTTCGAATCAGCGAGAGTGATGGCTTCCATATGATCTTCGATAAATCATACTATGGAATCATGCAGCAAAAAACGCCCGATCAGGGCGAGTAACTTGACATCGATCATACGTTACCGCAGGTCAAGAAGCGCAAAAGCAAGTTCACTATAGCGGCTCGTTGCTGGCCAGGATAGGCAGAATTATCTTCGCTGATCAAATATAGATATAAGAAGAAAATATAAATAATAATTCTCTCCGGGCTAAGCGCCCCGCTTAAGCTGAAGTTAGAAATAGCCGGAACGTTTTTTCTACTTCCATGAGCACAGCTGAATCATGATCGATCACGCGGCCTGACGTCAGGAAAGTAACGGGTCAGCAAGCATTTCGCTGAATAATATATCGGGACGAGGAGGTAGCGGCAGGTGGATCAACCGCGCCCGGTCAGCGCAGGTAGCAATTCCAGGGTACGGAAGCGCACCATCTTCATATTCCGGGGTTTCGCCCTCCTTCCTCGGCATCGGTCAGTCAGCGACCAATGATCAGCGAGCCATTACGCCTCGACCCACCGGAAAACCGCTCAGCAGGAGTTACAGCGGCACGATCGGGAATGGCTTTCCAGATAATGATAATTGCCAGATATCCAAAGTCGGTTCCAGTCGACAGCGGAAACACACGGGAAATGCTATAATCGGCCCCCTTGAAAATGTACCATTGCGTCGTAAAGACTTCCACAGCTCCGAGGCGCCTGGCTTTTTTCGGGTCCAGCCGGTGCATGCCTCTGTCACCGGAAGGAGCAAACCGCTCCTTGGCGCGGGACTTCTCCTTCATCCCGGCGCGCGCCACCAAAGGCCGCATCCCCGAAGCCTAGCTTGTCCAAGGGCCCTGCCGTCAGGCCCTGTAGGTCCTTCACACGCTCGGTTGCACCGCGCTGCCCGTGGCGTGAAGGGGCCAAACAGCGCCCCTGGGCCCACCGCCTTCTGGGTTCAATATGTCACCAGCAGATCCAGCATCCATGCTCTTCAACGCTCTTTTCACGGAGCCTGCTACATCCTCGGGAAATTTTTCCAGCCGGTACTTCACGTGCCAGCCACCGGGGAACTGGCCAGGCGGCCGGTATAGAAGCCTTGCGCGCCAGATTGCCAGCATCACGGCGGAATCCTTGCACCATCGGATAGAGCCATTTACCGCGACTTCTGAATCTCGGCCGCGACTTCACGAATAGTGTTCGAATGCTTCTCCCGCTTCCAGTGCTTGAGGATGCGGTCAGTTTTTCCCAGCATGGCGTCTCACCAAATAATCGCGGGGGACGCCGGGGCATCCCGAGGTCAGGCTGGCGCAGTGTAAACAACCAAGGGCCAAGCAATCTAATAAGGCGCGCCTATACATACTTAAGTTCATCATGTATATCAGCTGGCTTCAACCGGGTTATCCGATACTCTATAACCCTCGATGGGCGATGCCAAAGTTGCTGTGCCAGATGCTCGCCCAGCGCCTGCACACCACAACGTTCGGTCGCATGGTGCCCGGGCGGAAAGAAGTGAATCGCCGTTTTCCCGTTGCCGCATGCACAGGCGGCTCGGAAATCTCTCCCGGTAACAAAAGCGCTCCACGCCCAGAGCGATGGGCCTTTGTCGATATAACCCTGGCCGCGCCGGTAACACCAGTGCAATGGTTTGATCGGCCGGTCATTGCCGGCAATGTTGCTGCGGGGCTGGCGATGTAAACGCGGGCCAGATCGGCTGCAACCTCGCAGCCGCTCATCGATGCCTGATCAGGCAGCTCGCCGGCAGGCCAAGCCGACGCCGGTTACCTGGCTCCAGGGCCCGCCTTTATCGACAAACCATCAATGGCGCGCGAGTTGCACGTTATTGCCCAGCTCGGCTGTGCACATCCAAGCGGCAGGTGGATAGGGCAGCAAAATTTCAGATGCATTGGCAGCCAAGGCCTTTGATGCAGGCGCTGCTTTGATGCCGGTGCATGGGCCTGTTCGCCTTTCCAGAAATAGCCGTGAGCCCAGAGCATGGTCCGCGCAGCGGCTATTGGCCGCATCCACCATTGCCTTGGCTGGCAAGTAAACGCCCCGTGACCAACAAACGGACCTGGCTCAGCTTCGACCTGCAGGGCCCATGTGGCGGCAATAATCCTGGAAGGCGCGGCGTCAGCACACGACGGTGTTGCAGTATTCACTACGTGGCGTCAATCATGGGAGCCTCCTTTACATCGATACCGTCATTGTCCGGCCTGCTGCGACATTTTGGCCCAGGTCCGTGCCCATCATTCTTGCCACTACACTCTGGCAGGAGGGGTCGCCAGGCGGATATTACTGTGGCGCATGCTTGTCTGCCGACAGCTGGGGGATCCGGGAAGGGGAAGACATGAACGCTGCTAACTGCGCAACTGGATCTGGCCTGCCCTCTGCGGGTATTGCTGAGCGCCTTGCTGAATTCTCCAGTGACTACCGCAGTGGCTGGGACTGCAAGAGCGCATGGGACGTGGCGCCCGTCATCGCGGCCACCGCGCCTGCAGAACAGACGAGCCAACGGCCCCTACTCCTACGCCGTTGCGTACAACGCTCGCCGCGCCCGCCGGTCGCCAACATTTATTACCAGTAAAGCCGCTAAACGCTCAAGCATCCGGCGAATGCCACCAACGACTCACCACACCCTTCCGATCCGCCAGTACGCGATTGACTCGGCGAACCCTTTGCCCAGTGCCCAAACCGGCAACAAGACCAGCCTGGGCTCGGCGGTTATTCTCAATTCGGAAGGTACCTGCTGACAACAACACGTGGTAGCCGCGCGATGAACTTTCTGGGCGCGCTTGCGTTGCATGGCCGTGAAGCGCTGGCCGAAGCTGATCAGGAAAGCGAGCGCGCGTGAGCCGACCTGGCGGTGCTCAAGATTGATCTGCCCGGACTTGCCTGCCGATGATGCTCAGCCCCAACTCCACACGTGGATTGGTCTGTGTGGTCATGGCCATCGGCTAACCCCTTCGGCCTGGGGCAACGGGTCACCATGGGTTTCGTCATTGGCCACTTGGCGGCAACCAGCTTGGCCTGAATACCTATGAAGATTTCATTTCATTACTGACGGCTGCGATCGATACCAGGGCAATTCCGAGTGGCCGCCGTGGATTGATTCGCCGCCGGCAACTTGATAGGCATCAATACCGCGATCTTTTTCCCAATCGGCGGGGCTCACAGGGGATTGCTTTGCCATTCGGTGAAATCTGGCGGTGGAAGTCATTGCAGGCGATCATCAGCCAAGGGGCGGGTAAGTCCGTGGCTGGCTCGGGGTGAGGTACAGCCGCTGACCCAGGGAACTGGCCGAGCGCCTTTGGCTGGATGTGCGCGAAGGTATCGTGGTCTGGCTGTACGCGTGAAGGGCCCGGCTTGGGCAGGCGGGGGCTGCAGCGGGCGAGTATCATTCTGCGGGATTTGATCAGGAGCGTGAGTCTGGGCGCCAGGCGATGAACCAGGTGGCCAGAGCCAACCCGGGGCAAAAGGTCAGGCTGAGCATCCTGCGTAATGGCGAAGCCATGCAGTTTGAAGCGGGAAGTAGGCGTCCAGACCCAGCTTTCCGCGGGCTGATAGCTTGACAGGTCAGACCAGGGCTTGCAGCGCCTCGATCAGTGTTTCGCATTCTGCTCGGCGTGCCTATGGTAATGCGCAAGAAACTGTAGTCAATGCTGGCTTGGCAAAGTGCCGCACGATCCACACGCTGCTTCGCGCCAGGCCGCTGGGCAGTTGCGGGCATCGTATGCGGGGTGACGCACAAAGACGAAGTTGGCGCGAAGCAATACCTCAAAGCCCATCTCTGCCAACTTGCCGGGCCCTCTGCTCGCGGCTTTTGTATGACTGCCAATGCCGCGTCATCTCGAAATTAATCCTGATCGCGAAACGCGCTTCGGCACCTGCCACCCGCGCAAGACGGTCCAAGCGGGTAGGAGTTGAAACTGTTCCTTGATTCAGCTCCAGGGCCTCGATCAGATCCGCATGGCCCTTTCCGCCAAGCCCACTGCGGCAGGACCGCCAGCGAACGGATTTGGACAGACTCTGGGTCACCGAGATTCGGGTAGCGTCCACCAGACTGATGGCCGTCTCTGCACCCAAAATCAACATAGCTTCATCACCACCACCACCGAATCGGGGCCTGCTGCGCAGTACCGGTCGATCTGCGCCAGTGCTCAGGGCTATGCCGGTCGGAGCATCGCGTTGGGGAAATTAATGCCGCCGTTGGGCTGCCGCATAATCGTATCGATAGCGATGCTTGAAGTCGAAGAGGCCAGGGCAGCGCGCTTCTGCTTCAATGCCATAGATGGCCGCAGGTACACCGGATAGAAGCTGTAAAGCTGATATCGGAAACAAGCAGCGGTTTGCCGTGCGTTGCAACAGCCGATGGAACCATGCGGCCAGCACGTTCATCTGAACCATTGCGGACAAATACCTGGGTCGGACGCACGCCGTAGTACTCGGCAAGGTGCATTTCAGCTGTCGGCATTCGGCGCCCGGGTACAGGCGCAAGGAGCGTCGGTGACCGCAGCAATAAGCCTCAAGGCACCTTGGGTGAGGCCCGGAATGGGATTTCATTGGTATTCAGCTTGACCAGATTTATCAGTTTCGGCTGCTCGCCGGCACGTATAGGGCACCAAATTCCTTAACGAACTGGACTCCAAATCGGCTCACAATCATCTTATAGCAAAGAAAGTGGAGGCCGGGAAGCTAGAAGCTGAAGCAAAACCCAGATGCCAAAGCCAGTATGGGGTTTTACTTCAGCTTCAGCTTTCCCGTTTCCAGCCATCAAGGGTTTTACGATTTCAGCGCTACGCGGCGTGCGCGGTGAGGATTTACGCGAGGCAAGTACCGATGCAGTTTTGGCCCAGTTCTGATGCGCCTTCAGGCGAGCCAGAGATCACCGAGGAGCGCTCTGAAAAGTCGTACACGCCCAGCAGGTGACGAGAAGCTGCGCTGTGCGAGGTTGGGCAGCAGCGTGATTGGGGCCGGCGCAGTATCGGCCCGGGCTTCGGGCCGGTATAGCGCCCCATGAAGAGGGCGCGGCGGCGTGCGGATTACTCGGGCAACAGCGCATCAGGATCGCTCGACCGACAGTCCAGGTGCTCTATGGGGCGATACGGTTGGATATTCGCAGGCGTGCTCAGCATCGACCTTGAATCAGCGCCGGCTCCCCGATCTTTCTAGCGAGATGCGCACCATGTCGGCACGCTCAAGGCTGCCCAGCAGTTTGTTCAGGCTGCCTCGACCGCATCCAGAAAGGCTGCATTCCCGGCCGACCAACAGGATCCGGATGTGGGCACGTCCTCATCGTGCTCGTGCCTGGGAGAACAGATCCATGGCGATCCGAGGCAGGTCTCTGGCCGTTCGCAGAATACACCAGAGATCCTCCGAGGGCCGCGATCATGTCGTGCCTACCCTGGCCAAAGGACTGCGGCGGTTGGCGGTGGCGACGTAGATATTCCAGGCCGACGATTTGTCGACCCGCGGTACGCTTTCAGGTGCCATAGCAAGCGCCGCAACCGCCTGCGCCCCCACCAATTTGGTAACACCCGATTCAACCCCGGGCCAGGACAGGGGCCGCAGCCACATTACCAGTGCGTGATTTCGGCCCCGTGAGCGGGTGGGCACCAGACCCATTTGGACCACTTCCGCCGCACGCCCAGCCACTTTTGGCCGCAAACCGCAGTGTTTGTGTCATTTGATCACCGAAGGGACGGATTAGGCATTGCCTTGCCCGGCACGGCACCATTAACAAAACCGGCCCGAGTCCAACGGGGGGTTAATCTGCTGACCCAGCCCCACCGGTGCCATTTTCCGGCTTTTTTCGGACTGGTAACCCAGGATGGCTGCGACTGCATGCTCGTGATACACGCGCACGGCGTTCAGCGCTACTTTATCTTCTCTCTCTAGT
>Ga0163217_1102474_pt1 | contig 12496 bp, 7 predicted proteins | sample SynspAceP_FD_185933 | JGI IMG/M metagenome (GOLD analysis project Ga0163217, IMG submission 185933) | Saline lake microbial communities from Ace Lake in Antarctica - Synechococcus sp. Ace-P (PacBio error correction) | ecosystem: Environmental > Aquatic > Non-marine Saline and Alkaline > Saline ... | reverse complement strand
AGCGGGCTATTTTGATTTAAATTTCCAAAACGTTGGGAATTTTTTTCAACCAAAAATATGTTTACCTACAGAGTCTGAAAAATCGCATATTCTGTATTCACCCCCAAAGTTCATGTCTTTCAATGATTTCTCCTCATCTGCTTCAACCTCCGAGAAAAAATTGAGGAAAAATTCTTTGCATTCAGCGGCTTTATATACTTTCTCGATTCAATAAAAAACCAAAGTCTATTTCTTTGTTTTTCATTGTGTGTGTCCCCTCTTTCTTGATAAAATTAATAATTCCACCTCTTAAAATTGTCTTTCTTGATCCTACCGTTTTCAAATGCATTACTCAAAATCTTCTCGAAACCAATTGTTTAGTAAAATCAACGTTAATGGCCTATATCCAAAGCGCTTAAATACTTCTGTGGGTTTATAAGATTTGTTGCAATTGCCAAAGGGCCAAAAGCTGAAGAGCTAATTAGTAAACTCTTTCAATCTTTGATTTAATTTTTATCGTACGTGGCATCTCATTAGAACGATAATTGAGCTTTTCCCGACTTCAATGTTTTTTTCCTATCAGGCATCCTTCTCCGTCAGCAATTAAATTTGAAATGGAAAACAAACTCTTTGGGGATTTTTGGTGGCCCATGTATCAGTCTTTTTTCCGAAGTCAATTAAATAATATATCCATTTAATTCTCTTCAAAAATTAAAAACTCGCCATGGTATATTTCTGCAACTTTATTGTGAGAGAACGTTCATGGCCAGCAATTTACTAACTTTCGATCCAAAGTTATTGAGATACCAATTATCCCTCGGACTTTACTGTTGGTTTCTTCTCTTAACTCTGAAATTTTGGATCATAAAAAGGGATTTAATCTTGTTCCCAAAACATGATGGTCACTCACAATGGAAGAAAGAATTTCCGTTTTGTTGGAGGAAATTATGAGAGTTTAATCGAGGGTTCGCTATACTAACCGGGATGGAAAACAAGCCTTGACTTTTCAATTCCTTTTTTCTTACACTCACAAAAATCTTTGCTCTTCTTTATCTTAATTTACCTATTAGTCTTCACTACTTGAAAATTATATATCCTTTTTCAACTAATTTAATGTGTAAATTACTCTTTCTTATATTTAATCTGTCAAAAAAAGCTTTCCATTATTGTGTCTTAGGTTGATCAGTATCTATTATAATCATCATCCCCGTAATAGTAGGTGTAGGCAGAAAGTAAAAATTTTCTTTTGGGAAAACATCGATGGGGTATAAATCCGTCATTTAAAAAAGACCCACGTGAAGAAGGTAATATTAAACCTAAGACAACCACAATTGATACCTAATAAATAGCCCTTTTCGAACTTTTTATTTTTTTCTATAATGTTCTTATTTAATTCTTCAAAATTTGTAATTTTGATGTTTGGAAATTTATTAATTGCTCATTGGAAAAAAGAAACTAACTAACTTGACTTATATCAATCTGATCCTGTGATAATCTGAAAGAAAGTTGGTTAATGTAAAGAATTTTTTTCTAACTTTTTTCTTCTTCCTTGAAGTAAGTTGTCGAGCAGTTATTCACCAATTTTTCATAAAATTTTTGAAAAGTTTTCTATCTGTTCCATGTTAAAATGTATTTTGTTTTCAAAAATAAATGAATCGTGCTCAACAATTTTTTTTAATAGCTTAATGTATTTCACTTCACCTTCCCACAAAACCCCTCAAATAAACTCATAATTCTCTAGTGGACGCCATTCGTCCAGGTCGAGATCGGAAGGTGATTTTGCTGTCGGCGCTGGTCCTGAGGAGGAGCTCGTTAGGCTTCAGATTCTGTTAGGTTCTTTTGGAGGCAGTCGAGGAAGGCGAGGGTCTTCGCCCGGAGGATTCGAGTCGGGTCGATCTGGGATGCAACTGCTTCAGGGAAGGGGCATCAGCGTAAATTACTTTCGGATCTTCTCTACCGTTAAAGCTACATGCGATGCATGTAAAAACGTACTTGGGAAGGCTCCCTTCTCAGAGGTAAACAACAATAAATCGGTTTCTTCTTATTAGGTCGGCAGTGGATCTTCCAGGCTATTTCTTCACCAGGATAGTTTTTCCAGGATTCATTCTCGGAGACATGGCCTGTAGGAAGTTTTAGATCTGAGCTATGAGGGTGTCTGCGCCCCAGGACGATCTCCAATTAAGGATTCACTCGGTAAGGGCATCGTCGGAGAAGCCTTGCTGTCCGAACCCTCATGATAATCCCACTCACATCGGATAGGAACCTTGAATGTGTCAGTGGGTCGGCAGATGGTCCGATGTGCGATATGGAAGTCCTGGGGTATTCGAGCGTCTGTATCTTCCCATTATTTCAGGCCAATGGCGTAGCGAGATCAACTGCTTCATTCTACCTATTTCCTTTGTTCGGTAAGTGAACCTGTTCAGGGATTCGCTTAATCGCTAGTGCTCTAATCTCATGTTCCCTTTTCCTTAATTCCTTCCCAGTCCAATCTCATCCATTGCAGAAATCGTGATCTCTGTAAGTTGGAACCTCAGAGCGTCAATTCAGCTTCCAAAACCATAGATCTCAATTAATAGATTCGGTCTTTTAACTCTTCTTCATTTTGACTGCAATTCAAAAAAGCCTGAGTCACTTGCTTTCCCAAGCTTATAAGCAGTTTTTCAGATAAGGGGATTGAATTCAAACAAAGGGGATTTCTCAAAGTCCAAGAGGCTTTCTCGATAACGAGTCCCAATTTTTTTTTGAGATTAATTCATTTTTTGTAAAGTGTTCTGAATATAGTTTCTTGTAATAAAGTCTTGTTCAAATAATATGGGACTTTTGCAACTCCACCAGGAATTTAAATGATTGTAGGGCAAAAGAGCTGGAAAGAAAGAACGCTCCCGCCTTTTGAAGTTTAGAGAAGTGATATTAAATATTCAATAGGGTATTGTTATTTTGAAAATGATGAAACCAATTACCTAACACTATCCAAATATGTATCCTGCTTTCAATTTCTTTTACTGAAATTGCATCCACTTTGTATATCTCCCCAAGTTATCCCAGGGAGAAAAAAGTAATTAACAGTATTAAAAACACGTCTCGAATCATGTTTAGTTCTTAGGGTCTTTGGGGTTATTTACCACCCCAATCTTAATTTCATTGCCATATTCTTCCAGTTCACCAACATGGTCTTAATTTCGCATATCCATCTACCTTCCCCGCCTTTATTATAAGGAAACCATTTCTTATTTATCTCTCGTTCTGCTTCACTCTGATCAATTGCATTTAAGCAAAAGTTCAGGTCGTCAGATATTTTCATGCCAAAAGCGAAGAAACGGATCTTGGTCTTGGTAGTTGACATACCTGACTTTGGAAAGGCATAATTCTGAAATAAAAGGTCCTTTTTCTATCATATCACTAATTGTTCACTCACCCCCAATAAGCAATAGGGCTACCTGGGCGATTTTTGAAAAGTTGGTGTTGAGGGATCTGTTGGATAGAAGATTTTTTGACCAGGATCAGTGGCCTTCTCAGGAATCTCAGTTATTCCATCCTCTCCGATATTGACAAAATCGTTACTTATAGTCAGTTTTCCTTGCTGTATAAAAGAGTTTTTCAATATCTCAAAGTAGATGTGTGAAGTTTCCGCTCATGTATCTGAAGGTTAAGTCCCCTTTCGCTCTTTATTTTAGCTTTAGAAACACAAAAAGCAACTGAACCGGAAATTCTATTCCAAGATTCCTCTACCCATATGGAGCAGAAGAATCAAATTGATTATTTTGAGAATAGGATTTTCTAAGGTCTTTTCAAAGAGGAAGGAATAACCATGATTTGGAAAGATTGATATCGCAAAACTCTTCAGATTCCTTTTACCTGGCAGGCAATGCCTCCAATGAACACCGTATTCAAACTCTGATTGGATTCAGGATAGACGTTACACACATAAACTACTAAGTGTTTCCATTCATATTCCCACTTCCCATGTAGGGAGGATTTGCAGCTATACTCCTTCGTATTGATCGGTTGAGAATCCCTGCTATCTGTATATAGGAAGTTGATTCGATTAGAGTAGTTGGGTCGTTAGATCCTTGGAAGGGTCTGATTTTGTTAATTCCTTAGCCTTTTTGAGCATATATTCCCGCCCACTTTTGCTCGTCGATCATCATGGTGCAGCCCAGTTTGGGCTTCCGCATGAGGTTTAGAGAATCTGTCAGTCTTTCTTCGTTAGTCCAAGCCATTCCCTTTCCCAAGAAGTTCCAAAAATCTCCTGCCGGTTGAAAACAATACTGAATCCGAAGGCAATTTGGAATAGATTTGTGGCATTCCATCCTTTGTATCAGTACTCAGGATAGTATTGGCAGGCCTTTCAGTAGTAAGACCGCGAATCGTGGCAGTTTGGGCAGCTCGTTGGATATCGATATCCAGTCGAAGAGGGTTTTTGTCAGGAATACTTTTTACAGCTCTTCCGCCGATGGTCCTATAGTATTCCTCCTGATACATGCATAGAAGCAGGATCAAATCCCTCGACCAGGCTCAATATGTCTCCGATCCCACTGCAGGGTCGAGTAGTTTCAGTTGGGCTGCTTCTTGACGATGCATGGGCGCTGCTCTGAGCGAGGATCATCGATCAGGTAAGCCATTTTGGCTTTTGAGAACGAATCTCTGGATGAGATCCAGCCAGAGTTTTTTCTACGGTGTTTGCTACCATATTACTCACGAGTCCAGGTTTTGGTGTGAAGATACTGCGTCGCAGGCAGGAATATCTTTGGCTTTCTGCCTTTTTTATTCTTTTTAAAGGAACAAAGGCGGTGCATCTTTCCGCTCCGAGATGTAGAATGTGATAGAGCCAGCCGATGAGTCTACTTTTTGGTAATCGCTGTCGCTGACGCATCCGTGGTATTTTCAGGAGGATGGATTACCCCGCTTTCTTCCCGAATTATCACTCGGGCACGAGGAGCAGTTCGGGTATAATCATCCAGTCTTCCGAAGATAGACTGAGGAGTTGATGATGTTCGCAGTTAGCCCGTCAGGAGTATCAAATGCTTCGCGCTTCCTTTGCATAATCTGTCAAGAGACTTGAAGTTCGTTTGTCTTTCTGTCCTGCAGCAAAGAACTCGGTTTGGACCTCTTTTGGCTCGTGGAGGCAGGGGGTTGGGGGAATAAAAAGTTTTGCTGTCTCCCTCGTATCGAGTTTGAGCCCGATCGTTAGCCGTTTTTAGAAGAAATACGGGATCGCCATTGATTCCGCGTTAAACCAGGTTTTATTAGGCAAAGCTTCCCTCGATTACATTCTATTCCTTTCTTTTGGATTGCATCTCTCAGTCCATTCCATTTGCCGGAATAGAATGACATCAAAAGGGCTTCTCCTCGCAGTACATAGCCGCCTTCGAGGGGTAGTAGTTCCTCGGTTACATTCCTTGGGCATCAAAGCCCCCTAGTTATAGGAGCTTTCTGTTGCTTATACCGCGGATCAGTATGCTCGGCTTTGCTGCGAAAAAAGTCTTTAAATTCATAAAAAAATGGGCTTATTTGATTCAATGATGCGTTTTAATTCGCTTTTAAGTAGTTGCAGTCATATCTTTTCTTGGACACGGCAGGAGGTTTAATCCTCCAGCTCTGCTTCCGTTGCTGATCGTTGCCTTCAATTCGTTATGTATAGGCTTCCGGTTCATCTCACTTTCGATCCTTCCCCTTGAAAGCAGCTTGTTTCTGACTGGCCAAAATGTTAGGGAAGTTTACTGGAGTTCCTCAGACTTGAAAGCACGACCAGGCTTGAGGGACTTTCGAAGTTTCAATTTGAGTAATCGAAGAAGCTTTTTGATGGTTCGCCAGCGCGTTTTTTTTTCACGATCCCGCACATACTGCCGATTCAGTCACATTCAGGGCTGTTTTGCTTCCGATCCAGTTCGTCAAGGGACTTTTCCATAAACCGGCCAGTACTTCATCTCGGACTTTGAGCTATCCAGTCTTTGATGTCCTCTTTTAGTTTCCTTGTAGGCTTTGCAATGATATGTCGCCAGCTCAATCCGGCGCGGATCGTCACTGCGTAGGAAGGGGCCTCGATCTTACTCTGAATCTTCTCGATCTGGCATCCGGATTGATGTTCGCGGATAATTGCTCTTGATTGTGCTGGCTGAAAATCCCGTAATGGCATCATAGTCCGCCTTGGCTCTGGACATTGATTGTCAGCATTTCCTTTAGGCCAGATCAAAATTGTTTTTTGAGATCCTTCTTTTATTATCTGCTAATCTTTGAAAAGGGGCAATTTTTGGGAATTCCCGAGGCAGTTTTGGTGTCTTCCAGCTTTCTTCGAAGCTGATGAAAAAACCATTACCGAAAAGGAATAGGACTCCGAAAAAGTGTCCTCATTTCCTTTCAAAGGCGAAGCATAGTTTTTTCCAAACCAGGCCTTCAATAAGTCAGAAAGCTTCATTTCCGATGGTAGATCTTGTGAGATCTTTATTGAAAACTGGTTATTTTGAATATTCTATCCTGAACCTCATCGAGGAGATCTTTGCGGACAGCTCTTCCCCAGATTTTACATAAGCATACGGATCGCTCAGAGGTCCGCCATGGCTTTGCCTCGATTAAAAAGTCATTTCTGGATTGTATTCGAGGCGTATTTTGATAGGCAAACTCTCGCTTTTCTTTGGCTCAATGGAATAGCACCTGTAGCACTGCTTTCAAATTTCCACCCAAAAGGAGGGCTTTCTCGAAATTGCTTGATCAGTTCTTCAACGCTTCATTTCATCCCACGTGCGGTGATAAAAGTCATTGACTTCTTGCTCTGCAGTATCCAGCCTCCATACTGGTTTGCCACGCCCACGCATCCATACAAATCTCTTAGCTCACTTTGCCTTGACATAAATCTTTGCAGTGAGGCTGCTGATCCTTGCTGTAGAACGGAGTCGCTCAGGTGTTTGGTAAAATCGCGTTTGTGATGCCGCTCTTGTGGCGGACTGAACCATTGATTCGAGCATCCGATGACGCGCTGCCCGCATGATATAATCCGACTCAGTTAAACTTATCCTGTTTGATCTTTCGGGTGATTGGAAAAGCAAAGATTCCTCATTTCTGACATTTAAAATTATCGTGGTTTTCGGCCTCGTTCTCCAAGAAGACAGAATCAGAGTTGAAGGCAAAATTTTTTTTGGTTTTCACTCATACCAAATCAAATTTCATTCCTGGAAGCGGTTTATCCGCCATAGTACCAAAATAGCTCGCACGCACCATCATATACCGTTGGCGCATTCATAAGGTTTGCTATGATAATCCGCTTGCAGTCATCAGGACTTTTGATTTTGAAATTCCCATTTCGGAAGATTTCTCTTTCAATTCGATCCAGTAGAAGAGCTTACAAGGTCGTTGTTGACAAAAACTGAACTTGGTTTTCAGATTGACAATCTCCTAAAAATTATTATCAAAACTCCAGTCCATCGATTCATTCCCAAGCTTAGGGACTTTGATTGGTTAAATGTAGTTCCTGTACATCTATTTCAGTCTTCATTGACAGAAGAAATAGCTTCCTTTTTCTTCCCGGATGATACTTTCCTCCGTCAGCCTCATCCAGGACTTCTTTGATCATTGGTCTGAAGTTGGAGTTTGTTTTTGATCCAGGGTATCCATCTCAAAATGCACAGATTGTCCACGCTTGGACGAAAGGTCATTTTTTGTTTGCTAATCCGGAAAGATTGGAGATTTCATGAATAAAACTCGAACTACGCGCTGGGCAACATTCAATAGTTTGACATAATTTCAGCTGTATGCGGCATTTGAATATGGGCCCGAAGACCTTCCGCTGCGTTAACGTTTTGATCAAGTTGCTGATTTGTAGAACTTATCGAACGGAATGAATTGTCCTACTTCGAGATTTTGGTTTCTTGCTTTACGTAAAGTTGCGTCGATGACCAAAGTAGCGATCGGTTCATTGGTCTATTGACCTGCTTTGATGACCGCGCTCAGCGTCTCTCTGAAAAGCGATTCAAACCACATGGAGAATCAACTTTGAAATTGAGTACAGGGCAGCAAGAACGGAATAAGCCAATTCAAAGGACTTTCAGGTCTTCATAGCATTTTATTTACAATTTCCATGTCTTGGACCTGACATTTGATTGTGTGAAATGTAATCGGTGTTTTAGTCCGATAGAGCGTTCCTAACACTTCTACGCCTTTGGCATTCTTCTCCAAAATACGCTTCTTGAGGGATGTAGGAAGCACATTGCTTCTGTTAGCGAAATCTCGGGTCGGTATCAAATCGACCCAAAGATTTTCCCAAAATTCATCTTTTCACATCGCCGACGTCATCAATGCTTTGCGAGGACACTCATTCAAGGTCTTGCTGCAGTACAAGCGATCCATAACCTGATTATTTAGCATCTTGGCTTACTCGCTCAATGATGTTTTGGAAATTTGAGAGAATCTCCTTTGTTGGTCCCCACAATATTGACGAAGATCTCATCGACGCAGGAACAGATAGGGCGGAGAGTTAGATCCATTGTGCTCCTTCAGTAATCTTTTCAGTCAGGAAATCAGAGCACGCCTTCGATATACGCTTGAAGGGAATTCTGGATTCTGTGAGTTTGGTGATGTATCGAAACGGGTATCTCCCAATTTCAGGGAATTAGTCCTTTCCTATTTTCACAAGTAAACTTCGAGTGGAAATGAAGCAATAGTTGCAGCCGCAGACCAGTCCAATCGTCATAGCCCAGTTCTTGAAGTAAAACGAGAGACTTTTGAATTCTTTCGAGTTTACCTTTTCTTATCCAAGGATATTTCTTAAAAGTATGGCAAAGCAAAAGGTTCATTGTGAATTGTATCCTCGTGCTTTGTTGAGCATGATCCAGCAGGACTCGCTGTAAGTCGTTGATTCGTCGGTCACCATCAAGCGGGTGGCATCTTCCACGGTTGAACATGATGTCTTCAATTTATCGGTGCTTGGGACTTTCGCCTATGCCAGAAGCCTTAATATTAGAGGGAGTGATGTTCTCTTGATATTCCAGCTTTGTAGTAATCGTATTGGCCTTTGCAGCATTCGCGAAATGGCCAAATGCATTCAGCTGAAGTTTCCTTGCTCAGGCAAATAGTGAGCGTATTTGATAAAGTGAGATTACCGGAAGCCCGTAATAGCCATTGATCCAGAATTCCTGTCTTCCCAGAACCGGTATTGAATGACCGTGTCGAGTAGGATTATAGGCTTTCGAGTCGATCTATCCGTGAAGATGTATTTCTTTGGATTTCACTGCTTTACGGTATCCGCATTTTGATTACTGACTACGACTTGCGATGTTGATTCACGCCAATTGGCTGTTTCACAAAAATTATCCTTGATGATCATTATTAATCATTGATTAAATGTAAGTGGCCCGGTAATAGGATTTTCATCATTCACCAGACCAAAGAGGCATCTGTAACTTGGCTTTACTTTGCCGGATAAAAAACAATTAGTTTATACTTCCCGATAGTTCTTTTCCAAAGATTGGTTTCAAAAACTGCTGGTTCGGAGATATTGGAAAAAATGGTCTCCCCAACCATTAAATGAATACATTTTAAGCAACTTCAAAAATCTGCAGAAGACTCGAGATGCTCAGGTAATACGCGTGATGGATGTAGTCAAAGAATTTTGCCGTCGGTGGCATCCTTTTTTAATGCTTGTTCGCTTTTCTCAGTTTCTCAGGGTTCATTTTCGAGGTAGAAACTCCAGCTTTTCCTTTTCCAAAAGTACTTGCCTCCAAGAAGGTTTAGGAACTCTTGGAAGATATCCATAGTCATTGACCGTTTTACAGTAATTGCTTCGGAGATGAAAAGACGATCTCGGATATTCCAGGATCTCTTGACTGATCTGAGGGAATTATATCTCCTTTGGGTTGTATCCCACCTCAGCATGATAGTTACTGGCCAAAACAAACTTCGCCGTATTGTTGTCCTTGATAAGTCTGTGTTCGCCGCAGCTTTTCGAAGTTCTTTTACGTCATGAGATTTCCTGCTCTTTTCAACTTTGATAATAGGCAAGCTTCAAGGAACCACCCTTTCACCGATTGTCTATAAATATTTCACAAAACTCAGCGGTTGCTTGAGAAGGCTTTTGAAGTTTACCGCTTTTCAGCAAGGGACTACTTCACGTAAGCAAATCTAAGGAAAACATGATCACCTTTCAGTCTCGTAGATGAGGACCCCCCCAACTTCTATTTCTGAGGTGTACTTGAGTGCTAATACACATTCTCATCTGCTAAATCAAAATTGCGTCCATTTGTTTTTCCCAGTCTTTCCATGTTGTTCAAAACCAACTTCCAATTGAAAGTTCTTTAGCGATTTCGTGATGGCTTTTAAAAGAAAAAAAATTAAACATAATACTTCTTCGTTTGATGTCAGAATTTCTGAGAGTTTCATAACGCCTCCCAGACTATTAGTATAGGAAGGTCCGCTGACCTCTACGTTTTTATTTCTGTAACTTAGATTCGTTTCCTAGCCGCCTCAGTTTTCATACCTTCAATTCAATCGGTTCTCTTTCGACTTCTTCTAAAAGTTGCCGCATCCAGATTATTTTTCCTCTCAAGGATTGGAACAATTGATCAAACTCGATTTTGTTTAACAGAGCGCCAGAGGTTGATGGCTATGTACTTCGGGGGTATTCATGTTGGGGAAATTAAAGCTTAAAAAAATAGGGTTTTTGCGATAGGGAGATTAAAGGAAGGGTGATATAAGATTTTACTTTTCTTTTCAAATAGGGTGATGGGCTAAGGTTAAAAAATGATTAATCTTTAATAGTTTATGAAAAATTATAGTAGTTCAGTGGACTAATGATGTGTACTTCTACTTTTTATACAGTATCCTTGAAAATGACAATATTTTGACTTATTTTAAAACTATTAATCGACGTGTTTACAATTGATAAAAATCTCTATCTAATCACCCTGTTTATACTATACCCAATTTCCAGTACTATAGGGCTAGGAAATTTCCGGATTTATGTCAAAGAGAAGAGGGACTGATTTGAGTTGGCTCCCATCACTATTCTCACAGGCGATTTAATTAATTCAGGAAAGAGCGCTCAGCTGACATAAGTACTTTACAACTTTTCCAAAAAGTAGCATCAAAGCCTAAGCAGGAGTTTGAGCGATGAGCTCAATTTTTTGGGGGGAGCATAATTGGTTTCATTCGAATCTACGTTGAATCGTGAATCGCGATAAAAATAAAAAATCGAGATTGTTTTCAGCTTTAATTTCCCCTTCTTTCAGATAGAATAAAAGAGAAGACTTTTATTGAATTAACCCCTATGTCACTTGAAATCAAGTAACAAAGATTGTGGTCAGGCTTCTAAACTAAAATTAATATTTGGAAACTGAGTCTGTGTCAAAAAATATTATGTACAGCACATCAAAATTTGAAGTTTAAAAACAGGTAATGGAGAGTTTGCTTTTATTGATATTGAATATTTAAATGAGGGTTTTTCTTTACGAAAGAATTTTTCACCTCAATATTTTTAAAACAAAAAGGAGTTCCTCTGAATATAGATGGAATGATCCAGAATATTATCTCGCAGAAAAAGAATCTAAGCAAAAACTTTAAGTAGCCATTCTCCATCCGCTGCAAATTAAGTTGACTTGATAGTAGACGCGGACCAATTGAAAGTCATTTTTAGAACGGTTTCGTTTCAAAAGAGAAAAAACCGACCATCATTTGATTATGAAAATGATAACAGGTTATCAGTATATCCGCTGGGATTTTGGTGCGTTAAGTGAAGTTGATCAAGAATGAATTTTTAGGGTCGGGATTTCTGAATGATGTGAAAAACTAAAGGTTTTCCTATATTTTAAAAATTTAAAGGGCATTAATTGATTTGAATTGAATATTTCACTTTGTGGAAGAGTCCTTCTAAAATGCTGGATCGCGGAATTTATTTACAGAATTTCCAGTAGATCCAAAAAACAGGAGCAACGAGACGAAATTTGAATTGTCTTACTACTTAATGAGGATTTGTTTTTTTTCAGGATTTTTTAATGAGAGATTTATGTAAAAGTCGGTCGGGTCACTAAAGGGGTTTTTAGAAATCCTTCGAAAGGCATCTTTAGCTCGTTTGGTTCCTCGGTTGAGGAGCTAATCAGCCAGAAAGACTTTAGCTCCCAAAATAACTCAGGACCGTCAGTAGATATATAAAATGCACTGGTTAATTGTTTCCAGAATTAACTTGATTAAAACAAACAAAAATTCAGATTCATGTTCAAAAAATTCATATGATACGATCTCTCAAGCTTTTTTCAAATGCCTTTTTCACAATGGTGATACAATCCAAATTCAATAGAACATTCGGGGCGGGTTGCAAAGTGAGATTTTTGTAATAAAGCCGGATGGAGAAGAAGTTTCGGTTTTGGCAGCAGATTTAGGTTTTGGATACAACTCAATTGTGCTACCCATAAATTCTGAAAAATAGCTCGTTCGAGCCATACGAGAAAGGAGAGAAATATCAACGATTCCATTTGGTCAACTTTATTCTGGAAGGTCTTTCTTTTCGTCTCTCACGCTGTAACCGACATCGCCT
>Ga0163217_1074972_pt1 | contig 12496 bp, 15 predicted proteins | sample SynspAceP_FD_185933 | JGI IMG/M metagenome (GOLD analysis project Ga0163217, IMG submission 185933) | Saline lake microbial communities from Ace Lake in Antarctica - Synechococcus sp. Ace-P (PacBio error correction) | ecosystem: Environmental > Aquatic > Non-marine Saline and Alkaline > Saline ... | reverse complement strand
CAGCCCCCAGAAGCACGCATTGAATTGGAGTACACGGCAGTCGCGGACCCAGGCATCGCCGTAGTTGCCGATGGACGGCTTTGTGGCGGTGCTGTGCCGGCAGCAGGCCGCTGATCGGGTGTTGACCGCACCAGCACGCCCGCTCGATCTGGCCATCGAGGAGCCTGAAGCATCGCCTGGGCTTCGGATCGGCCGACCCTGGGCCCTTTGATCGTTGCCGCTGCCTGGGTCTGCCACCTGCCGCTGAACTCCTGGGATCGATGGGTGCCGGCGCGGATGTCGCCGGTAGTCTCCGTAGATTCTCCCCTGCCGTAAACGCGGCCCTCCAGCAGCAGATGCGACGGAATCGGTTCAGGGCTCCGGCACCTAGAGCCGAGGTGCTGGGCGTTCCAGTGCATGATCTTGCCCCGATTGTGTTCGCAGGCGCCTCGCCCTGCAAGCCAGGGGCGAGCGTCAGATCGTCACGCTCAACGGCCGAGATGACAATGGCGGCGTGGAACCCCCAAGCTCGCGCCGTGCATCGAGGGCGGCGAAGCTTGTATCCCGTTGGGGGCTGGCGTGCTGGTCTGAGGCGTTAAGGCCGGCAGGGCGATCGGGTGCGGCCGCCAGCCCCGGCATCGAGCGGCCCAACGTTTGCTCGGCACATGCCGCTGCTGACGCACTGGCGCGTCGCCCTTGTCGGGGCCAGCCCGTGTGAGGCGGCCTGAGTGGAGCTGGCTGCACCGCGCGCTGCCGGCGCCTTGGATCGGTGTTCAGCAGCGATGGCTACCACCAAGCGCGGAGTGGCCAGCCATTGAGCAGGGGCCTGCTGGCTGCCAGGCCCGATCTTGGTGCTCGGAGCCCTCGCGTGTGCCACGCCAGGAACCTGGATCCAAACGCACTGCATCGGGGCCAGCCTGGGCCTGTGGATGGGGGTGAGGCGGCAGTTTCGATGTCTGGGCAGGCGACAAAAAAAAGGAAGCCCCCGCCTGGATGGAGCTCTGCAGATGAATGGTTTGTACCGGCTCTATCAGGAACCCCACCGTGGCGGCGGGATGTTTGTCCCTGCCGCGTTTTGCCTGGGCGGTGCTTCGCCGGTGGCTGAGCCCTGCTGCGTTTGAGCTCTGGTGATGGCCTGGGAGCCTGCCGTTTGATTCGCGATTTCGGCGGAAGCGACGGAGGACTTGCCAGACGAAGGGACCAACAGCCGGAAGAAAAGTGGAATGGATCGGCAGATGTCGGACCAGCGGCCGAAGGCCTTGTACGCCTCAGGAGCGTGGGGCCAGCGTCAACACAGCCATGCAGTGAATACTGCATTCCTTGGTGCCCTTAGAACAAGATTCAATCGGACGCTACACGTTGTGGGGCCGCCGCAGACGGCTCCCAGGAGCGAAATCCTCTTGCAAAAACAACCGTGAGCATGGCGCGGCCATTCGCCGTGTGTGAAGCGGGATCAGGGGAGTGAGTTGGTTGCAGGTCAGCAGGGTGCGTCCAGCATTTCATCGCTGCGAATTCAGGTGGCTGAGGAGCGCGGCCTGTGGCTCCTGCAGGCAGGCCAGGGGCAGCTTGGCATCAAGGGGGGTGTGGTCGATGGGCGAAAGCGGGCATTTGCGGCAGGTGGCCAGCGTTCGCCCCTCGACTAAGGCGGTTGCCGTGGCGTCCCAGTCGGGTCGGCAGGACGCAGTCGAAACAGGGTTCGATCCCCTGGGCCACGGGCGATCGCCATTTCGCGCAGGCTGCCGAGCCCATTTCAGTAAGCGAGGTTGTGCTCCGGCACAGCAACGGGGTGACCTGGCGAAACGATTTCTTGTGCATCTCCTCCACCGGTTCACCGACGCTGACCCGCCGATCGCAGATGCCCGGCAGGTCCATGGCCGCACGGCCCTGCGGATTTATGGTCCCGGCAACTGGGGATAGAGGACCGCCCTGGGACGATTGCCAGAACAGGGCCTGGTCGGGCACGGTGTGGGACGACCGCACAGCGCTTCCAGCCAGTCCTGGGTGCGCCGGCAAGGGGCCACGGCCACTTCGGCTTCGCTGGCCATAAGGGAGGGCACTGGTCAAAGGCCATCACCACATCGGCCCCAGGAGCCATCTGAATCTCCATGGAGCGCCTCCGGCTGTCAGCGTTTTGATCCGAGCGCCGTCGCGGGGGGAGCGGAAGACAACGCGTGGTCGTCGATCGTATTGAGCGCCCCAGGCCTTGAACACCTTGATACCCCGGCCCGAGTCGGTGAGCAGGGGCCGGGCAGCATGAAACGGTTGCAGTCCGCCGGCTTCCGCACCACCGCTCGCCGGGCTGGAGGTGCAGGTGATAGGTGTGGCCAGCACCATCTGGGCGCCGCGTGTGGGCTAATGTTCGGCGCTGACCCCCTTGACGGTGGCCGCCGGTGCCACCGGCATGGAGCGGGCGTTCGTTGAATCACGGCCGTTGGGGCGGGTGTTTGAAACCTGCCGCAGCGTGATGGGTGTGACGGCAGGAGGCGGTTGCGCTCGTACTGAAAGGAATGGCGGAGTCGGATTCGACTGGCGCCCTGCCCCAGGGTGACAAGGCTGGGTTTTCGCTCAACGGTGGGGTTTGAACTTAAGGGGTGCCCCTCACGCCTGCCCGCCGGTTGATTCCGCTCGCGCCTGCGTGGGACGCCCTCCCTCTTCCGGCCGTGCACGCGCCCTGGATGCTGCGGGATCTTTGCTGGAGCCTGGGTCTCTACAGCGTTGCTGCCGCCCTTGGCCCAGGCTCCAGCCGCGCTTCGAGCGCATCGCCCGTTTTTTGCGCCCTGGATCGCGGGCTGGTGCTGGGGTGGCTGCAGGGCCTGCTCTGGGGGGGCACCGCCCTTGGCTCCTGCGGAGGCCCGCGTGGCCCTGGTGGCTGGCCTGGGCTTCTGGCTCAGCGGCGGCCTTCATTGTCGATGGGGTGGATGGACACGCCGATGGTTCTGGCTGCGCGTGAGCGCTCGCTTTGAGGCGATGGACGACAGCCGGGTGGAGGGGGCCAAGTTGGTGTGTTTGGCCTTCACGCTGGCTGCTACTGCTGCGGGCCGCCGCCCTGCTGAAGCCTGGCGGCGGCCGCCTTTGCGGCAGTGGTGGCCAGGTGTTGATCTGTCACGGTCTGGGGACGGATGGCGCCGCTGCTGGCGATTGGGGCCTTCCCCTATCTGCGCCAGGCGGCAACCGTGGCTTTCCACGCCGCCACTGGCTCGGCATCGGCCGGGGAGTTTGCGTTCCCCGTTATGTGCTGGCCCGCACTGGCGCTCCAGGGGGCAGGGCCGCTGGGGCAGGCTGTTTCTCGGCAGGGCTGGCGGGGCTGCTGCCGGCCGCTGCTGGTGCCGGCTCTGGCTGGGGCGGCGACTGGGCGGCCACGCGGCGACAGCTTATGAGGGACTGGTTGAGTGGAACCGACAGCCTGGCCCTGCTGCTGAATGGCCCTGGTGATCTCAGCGGGCTGGCTTGATCTGAGGGCAGCTGAGGCAGAAGGCATTCCCTTTCGCCGGGGCAGGTCCGCAGCAAACGGCCTGGGGGGGGCTGGATCAGCTGCAAGCTCAACCAACCCAAAAGCTGCGGTGCCAGCTGCCTGGCCAAGGCCAGTGCCCACCCCGTTCCCGAGAGGCCCCCTTCCGACGTGGGCCGCGGACCCCCCGTCAAAGATCGCCTCTTCGCTCGTGAGGCTGATCGCCGGCCCCCCATCCCAGACGTGAGGGACGGAGCTGGCCTGGCTGGCTGTCGTTCTGGCTGACTGGCTGGCTGCAAAGTGGAGTCCAAACGGCGCTGGCCTTTACGGGGCTGTAGCGGACAGGCAATTTTCAAGCAGAATCGCCAGGATTTCAAGCCACGGCTCCGCTGTCGCCCTCCAGTTCGGGACGCCACCCGGGCCCCGAACCAGTCGCGGTCACTGCAAGGACGCGGTTGGCCAGCGGCCCGCTTGCAGCAAGGGGGTCCCAGGCCGCTCCTGGCAGAGTCTGCCGCTTGCCCGGAGGCTCAGCGAGGGGGCAGCAGCAGGGGTGGGGCTCGGCGTCACCGAGTCCAGCTCCCAGGGCGGCTCCCCGGGCTGTCGATGGCGTCGACGTAACGATTTCAGCTGGGCGTTCTTCCTCCAGGCAGGCCGTTCGACGAGGGAACGGTTCTCGGATCACGTTCCAGTCGCCGTTTCACAGTTGGCCGAAGAGTCTGCGCCAAGGCAGCCAGCGGATTGCGGACTGTGCACGAGCAAACCGCAAGATCCCGGTCCGGCCCTCCAGCTGACCTGCAGGCGCTGATTGTCGAGGTCCAAAGCAGCGGGCTTCGGTCAGGCAGTTGCGCCACGCCTGGACGGGACGTTCAGGCTCCGGTGGCCAGGGAAGTTGGGCTGTTTCCACCGCAGGGCTCCCACAGCAGTCGTCTTGACGCAAGGGCAGCCAACGCCCGCTCGGCCGCTGGGGCAGTGTTGCAGGCTGCGGGCCTCGTCAACGCCGGGCAGAATCCGATCGTCGCAGGGGTGCCAGTGGCCGACTGGACTCAGGCCGGGTTTTGCCATCGGGCCCCCCTGGCCAAGGGCGAGGTAAACCACCAGAGAGCGAAAGGGTCGGGACGGGGTTCGGGGAAGGGGGGGGGAGAAACTGGGGCCAGCTGATGCCGAGCAAGGTCAGGAAGCGGGCGGAGATCTCCATTCGGTGATGGGGCTTGACGCTGAAACCGTGAAATTTTGCGTCGGATGTTGGGATCCAGTTAAAAAGGCGTAATATTTGAGTATCGACCAATACTTCGCACCTCGGGAGCCGGATACCAAGCGAAGCAGAGGCGGCCTTCGTTGCATCCCTTGCAGCTGAGGTTACAGCAAGGCAGACACGTCCCTCTGTTCGTTTGATGGCCTGTTTCAGGCCAATCGCGTCACTGTTGGCCTGGTTGCCAAGAGGAGTTCCCTTATTCGGTGATCCTTGTATATTCTCCTCCACCGGCAGAAAGTTGTATTGGGAGTTGGCAAGCATGCTCTTTTGGTGTGCCGACCGCTTTGGCTCGCCCCTGGCCGCATTTTTCCTTACCCCATCCTCATTTCCTCATCCCCTTTTGGAGTGGTTCATGTTCAAAGGAGCGCAAGCGGATCAGCCGCGTCGTCTTGCCGCGTCAGCGGCGTGCTAGCCCACATTTCCCACCCATAACCTTGAAACTGTAGTGAACACAAAGCCGGTCACGGGCCGCCCGTCGGTTCATCGCCGAATCCGGGCCTGCAGCCCCGCCTTGCTGAATGTGCCGCCGCAAACGAGGCACACACGGGATCGTTTTTTTCTGGGGTGAAAAGGGCCTGATTCAGCGCCCAATACGCTGAGGAGAATCACTTTTCTGTTCCCTTCCCTGCGGCTGTCGTGGATCAGATCGGTGAAACGCGCTCCTTTGCGGCCCTTTTGAGCCCACCGGCTCCGACGACTGGGAAGAAAGGAAGAGTACGAATACGCCTTCGTTTTGACGCCGAAGGCCTGATGCCGAAAGGCAGGCCCAATCATCCTCTTGCCGTTCATCCCGGCTCCGGGGTGATTGAGGGTGGCGATCTAAGCCTGGCTTGCTTGTTCAAGGCCACTCCTTTCGCTCACGGCAATTGTTCCTTCAGGAACGTCCGCAAGCATTCGGAAACAGGCCGACGTCGATCGTTGTGCCACGCTGAAGCGGCAGCCAGCTCGGCTGCCGCCCGCTGCACGCAACTGGCGCAGCACCTCGTCCTCGGCTGCCACCGGCACCACCGGGTCTGTTCGCCAGGGTGAGTAACACCGGGCCGCGGTGCTTGTAGGGGCCCAGCGGGCGTGGGGATAGCCGCTGCAGGCGATCAGGCCGGCCAGCGGCAGGCCGCTAGCCACATCGGAGGGCCATTGGCCGCCCCTGGGAAAAGCCAGCACCACGGTTGGCCCCAGCGAATCGGACTCGCGAGCATCCAGCAGCCGCTGGCGCAGATCCATACGGGCGGGGCGGCAGCCCTGGCCCATTCCGGTTGCTGCAGGTCGTACCACTTGCCTGCCCACCCGGGGGGATGGGGCTCCGGAGCTCGTAAAGCCACAAAAGGGGCCACGGCAGCCTCCCAGTTCTTCGCCGAGATCGAGCAGTCGTCGGCGTCCGCGCCCCAGCCATGCCAGGAGCACAAGGCGCTGTTTGGCGTCGGCGGGCCTTTGCTTGCAGCTGGTTCACTGGCGTCATGGGGAGGGAAGCAAATGGAGCTCTGGGAGGTTGTGGGCGATTTCAGTTCGGCGATTCCGCCATGCCACCCACGGCCCTCCTTGAGTTTGTGTCGGATAAGGAAGGGGTCGTGGCCCTGGCTGAAGCGCTCCACGCAGCCCGGCTCCAGCTCCTCTCCAGCAGGTTTGGCACCGCTTCGGTGCTGGCGGCGGCTGGCCTGCCGGTGACGGGCGGGTGGGCGAATCAACCCGCCCCCCGATCCGCTGAGATCCTCGGTGGGCGCGTCAAAACCCTGCACCCCGGCATCCATTGGCGGCTTCCTGGCCAGACCGCGATTGACCCGGTATCAGGCCGACCTGCAGGCCCAGGCATTCCCTTGATCGGACCTGAGTGGTCGTGACCTCTATCGTTTGTGGCCACGGTGGCCGATCGGCCGTGAGACTGGAGCAGGCGATCGAAACATTCGACATCGGCCGCCCGGCGATTGCTGCGGGCCGCCGGCCCCGATGCGGAATAGGACCCCACCTGGTCGATAGTGGAGGACTTCTTCTACCCCGGCACACCCCGGGTGACCCGTGACGAGCCTGTATATGCTCCTCGCCGCCTGGCGCGTGGAGGTGGGCGCGCGGCTATGAATCAGAGCGTGCGTTCCGCCGCCGGCTGGCCTCGAGGGCCTTCCGGCACGCACGCGCTTATGATCCGCTGGGCCACGTCAGTGGCCTCGCTCGCAATCCCAGGCTGGCCAGCGCGGCCGCTCCGCCCCTGAGCTCCAGTTGCCGGCCGGCAAAACCCTGCGCTACGGCGGAAAATTCCCCACCAGAAGCGCCGTTCTTGGTACAGCGCCCCGGACCGGCTGCGCTGGGAGCGCCGCCCGCCAGCTGACAGGGCAAGGAGCTTCAAGCACCCAACAATTGCCTGACTCGACGCTGCCCTGGCCACCGTGGCGTTGAGTTCGGCTACGGCGTGCCGTTGGCCTCGGAGGGCCAGGCCGGCGGGCGGTGGTGGTGAAGCACACCAACCCCTGCGGTCGTGGCGATCGGGCGCTGACGGCATCGAGGCCCTCAGGCCGGGCCCTTCGATTGCCGGGACAGGGTCTTCGGCCTTCGGCGGCCAATCCGTGGCCGTCAACAGTCCGGTGGAGCTGAGGCGCCCGCCTGCTCAGCGGCCTGTTTCTCGAATGCGTGGTGGCCCCGTCTTACAGCGCCGAAGCCCTGGGCGCTGGCTGGCGCAGCAAGCCAATCTTGCGGCTTCTGGACTGAGCGCCACCCTGATTACAGCGGGCCTTCCCGCGCCAGCTGCGCAGCGTGCTCGGTGGGGTGCTGGAGGCAGGAGCTCGCGGAACAATCCGCCTCGAGGACAGCTGGAGGTGGTCAGCCGCCGGGCGCCGAGGCAGCGCCTGAACGCGCGGACGACCTGCGCTTTGCCTGGCGGGCCTGGTGCGCCATGTGCGCTCCAAGATTGCAGATCGCCGTGGGCTCGGGGCGGGATCAGCCTGGGGATCGGTGCCGGCCAGATGAACCGGGTGGCTCGCCCGGCTGGCCTGGAGGCGGCCGGTGAGCAGGCAAGGGGCGCCGTGCTCATCCAGTGATGGCTTTCTTCCCTTTCCGCTGATACGCGGACTGGGCGGCCAGCCATGGGATCACCGCGCTGCATTTCAGCCCGGGGGAGAGCAAGCGCGCGGCGATCGATCGCGGCCTGTTGACGACACGATCTGGCCTGAATCGTCCACAGGGCCGCCCATTCCTGCATTAAGCGGGGCGCAGGGGTTGCGTGCCAGTTGTAACTTCGCTTAGCAACGCCCCACCTCTCATGGCCAGACGCCATCCGCCTTCACCTCACTTCCTCCATTCCCTTGTTGATTGTGGTACGTTGCTGGCCCTCTCGGGCATTGCCCTTTTCCTGGGCATCAAGGCGAAGGAAAACCCGCACGGCCGAGCTTGGAAACAACGCAAGGAACTGATTCCAAAGGCCAATACGCCAGCGCCACTACGTGGATTACGGCAGCTTCTGGCTGCTGGCGGTGATGGTGCTGGGAGTTTTTGGTGGCATGGCCGTCACTTTACTTGAACACGGCAAGCTGTTCGTTGGCCCCCACTGGCTGGCAGGCCTCTCGATGGTGGGCCTGATCGCCGTGGCCGGCCTCCTTCTCCCCTGATGCAGCGCGGCACATACTGATCGCCCGTTAAGGTCCACGTGGCCTGAAGTATGGACGGATGAGCCTGTTCCTCTGCAGGCCTGTCAGCGGCGGTGTCCAGATCGTCAACAAGCTCTGGGTCAATCGCTGACATTTCATCCAGCCGGATCCAAGACTCAGCAGGATCAAGCCTGGCTTATGGTGGCACAAGCCAAAAACCGAAAGGTGTCCGCCGACTGGCCTGGCTCCGGGCGTATCAGAAGTGAGCCCGGCCGCCCTTTGTGCGGGCAGCTGGAGGATTGTGTGCCGACGTGGTGCGCGCCTGCTTGAATCAAATTCTTGCTCCAGCCCTCGCACTCTCAGCGAACTACACCCTTCCAAAGGGGGTGAGCTCTGGTGCCGGCGGGATGAGCCCGACGGCGCCATCGTAGTCTGGCGAAGCAAGATGGTCTCTTCAGCAACTTTGAGCCCTCGCAACCAGGCCACTCTGGGAGCCAAGACGTATGCCGGCAGGCAGGCAATCCCAGACACCTCAAGTGTCCGACGACGGGTGTTCCAGCACAGCCTCGATTTTCTGGGTGCCAGGCCCCGTGCTTCAAAGCTCCAAGCGCTCAAGGCGCAACGTGGCCTTGAAATCCCCACGTCAGGGATAGATGCCTCTGCCATGTGGGGGAGTCCCGCATCGGCCAACCGGGACCGGTGACGATGCTGTATTAAGGGTATTCGGCCTTCCGTCCTCGTTTGGGCCCTACCGAGCCACTCCAGGGGTATCGTGGGTTCGACCTCAAAGCCCCGAAATTTCCCGAACGACCAGGGTCAGGGCATAAGCCGTTCATGGTCTCTTCATCGGGGTGGGCGCAGCGGGCGAAACAGCCTCGTGCTCGGATAGTCGATGGTATAGTTTGCAACCAGCGGCAGGTGCTTCTTGGCCTGCGCGAGCGCATTTCCATCAGTGTCCGGCGAATGGCTGCCTGTAGCAGCGCACGCGCGGATCGGGGAACCGTAGGCCGGGCCTGGCCACGGTGGCGGATGGGAATGGCGGGCTCGGGGCGGATGACAAAAGACTCCGGGATTTCCCGTTGCCCGGCAGGAGAGCAGTCAATGGAGGGCGCTCTCAAATCCGATCTAAGGTGTCAAAAGCCAGCCGAGTTGGCGCCGCTTGTGACAGCGATCAGTTGTTCGCAACAGGTCCCATCAGATGGCGTGACGTCTTCAACCAGCCGGTCGGGGGTGAGAGGCCCCAGAGGTGATGCCCACCCGCAGCGGGGCGGCGGGCAGGATGGGTGGCCCGATTCAAGATCGCGGACCAGGGGCATGTGCTCAATCTGGTTGCCAGACCCCGATCCGCTCCGCGATATCGCCGATGTTGAAAGGAGCGATGCCCCCGGCTGTATGCGCATGTGTCCTGGAGGTGAACCATGGGTGGTGTTCGAAGACGTTGTACCCGCCGATCACCACCCATCCAGGATCCCAGCCGGAGGTTCGCTCCACTCAGCGGCAAGAAACATGGGGTCCACCTGACGCTCCTGATGTCTGGTGGCCGGAGTTCCGGGCCAGATCCGTATATTGAAGGCGAGGAAAGTGCTCGTTCAGTGCGGGACCGGGGGCCATTCGCGTAAGGCTGGCAGCATGGTGCGCTCGAACATCGGCCGAGGTTCTCCGTTTTCGCGCTTGGACCCTGTGGGTAGGTCTGAGTTGCCCGCGACGAGTGAGGCAGTGACGTAGGGTATCACTCTCCGTGTGTCATGTCAGCGTGAGATCATCATGCGTTCCGTGCGCCTTTCTGTCGTGCAACTGGAATGCTCGATGGCGAACGCTTCGCGCGACGTGTCGCCCTGTGCGATGGACCGTTTTCTGGCTCGCTCGCGAGATGCTGGCCGTGATCCCTCGGTTTTTACTCCACCAGAGATAGGGTTCGTGCGTTAGGAGCTTGGTGGCCCAGCCGCCCTCCTGTACCTTGCCGTGGGGCGACGGGCCCATGATGCCGAGCGTGTGAATGGCATGTTGTGTGCTTCCTTCCGCTGCTCTTCTCCTCTTCTCCGTCACACCTCCGACTCGCAGGACAGGTAAGTGCCGACCGAGCGCCCTGGGCCCTGTACTCGTTGCCTGCCGGTGTGGGTGATCTTCTGCCACGCCTGGGCCGTGCGACCCGGTCTGGCTTGCGTGCGGACCTAGCGGAGTCCGAAGCGAGCTTATAGCCGAGGTGGCAACAGGTGACCGTTGCCTCATAACCTGCTAAGATCGGCATACCCCGCCATTCCGCGCGTTGTGGAAACGATCTCTGTGCGTCGAAAGCACACAGGGGACAAGATTCCGTGCGGAGCTCGGCTGCCGGTACGCTACAAAACGCTTTCGTCGCGATGGCACCGACGGCGCGTGGAAGACCACCATCGCCTCCACTACGAGCGGCCGAAGACTGGCCCAGTTTTCGAAGCAATCGAGTGCGAATGGCCGCTTGTTCTTCGCCTATGAAGGCTCCGGTCACAGCCTGCTGCGGAAGCGCGCTGGGAGGAAGCCTGGGGCTGGCGGCGGCGGCTGGAGGCGGTGAGCCTTGGAAGGACGCGCCTTGCCGCTCCGTTTCCCGGAGCTTCATACCTGGTGCCGGCAGGGAGGCGATTCGCAGGCGAGAACGGCTTCCAGCCCGGCAGCCAGGCGCGGATCGCCCAAGCCAACGTTCCCCTGCTCCTTTTATGACCCAGAGCCTCACCTGGCTGGGTGACTGCTGCTCAATGGATGATCAAACCCGAAGACATCGAATCCCATTGGCTCCGTCGCCACCCGAGCCAGCCGGGCCTCCGAGCAGTGGCTTGTCGCCCTGGCACCGCCAAATGCCGTCGATCGCCGCGCCACTGGAAAGCGGCGGGCCTGCCGGTGGAGCGGCGCAGACAGCGTGACGGAGGACTGACTGGGCTGGGTGGGGCCAGGCCGGTGCGGCTGGCGGGTCCCGGGATCTTGGCCGCCCGCCATGGCCGAGGTGGGCGCCAACGCAAAAAGCTCGGCCTCAGCGCCATCCGCCTGTGCGCATTTGGAGACCATGGCCCACGCCCGGGGTCTACCGAGAACCAGCGGCCGGCCTGATTCGCCTTTCCTGCCGGCGGTGCTGGAGGAAGGCACCCTTTCTACCTCGGTTCGATGACTCATAAATTCTCTCGGTGACACCGTGATCGGTGAACTGCGCCTGGCCTCCAAGCGGCCACTGGGCGCGGCATCCGGCCAGCCGGCTCGCTGGTCATCCCGGTGGCGGTCTCCGGCCGTTCCAGCGCGATCCCAGACGCCCACCCTTCCGCTCGGCACGCCCTGGCCAGCGGCTGGCATCGAGGGGGTGCCGCGTGCGGCTGGATCGGCTCGAGGCGCCTCCAGCTCCTCTGGACCCTACCGGCCCCAGGCGATCGGCAGCCCGCAGCCCTCGATTCGCCCGCCACCCCGATGCTGCCGAGCCAGCAGCCACCACCGCTTCACCATCAGCAGGAGCAGGGAGCTCGAAAGAGATCCCGATCGCGGACCTGGCGGAAGCGGGCTCTGGCGAAGCCACCTTCCTTGAGCGAGCATGGCGGAGCTGCTCGAACAGCTGGTGGCGACGCCTCGCGTCAGAAACCGCGATCCTGCAGGGGACCACGCATGGGAGGACCGGTGCGGGTTGCATTGGCCCTGTGGAGGAGATCTTTACCGCCGCCAGCCTGGGCGAATCGGACTGGTCGGTTTGCGCCGGCTATTGCGGCCGCCTGATCGAACCTGGATCCACCCCCAGCTCGAAGATGCCCATGACCGACCTGCTGGTGCGCCAGAAAACAATTGGTGGTGGCCGGCCGGCAACTTTTACCCACCCACGACTCGCTGAATCATCCCCAAGCCCCCAGGGGCAGCGCGACGATCGCCGCCATGATTCCCGCCGCTCCATCTCGTCTATAAGGACGGGCGCGAAGTGGATTGCTTGCCAAAATTGAGGCTGCTGGGCTGCGCCTCTGGGACGGCCTGGCTCGGCTGGAACCTGACCCTTTGGGGCTCAGCGGCACAAGCCTCACCCTGCAGGCGGTCTCTATCTCTGCCTGCTCAACCGGTTTGAATTGGTCTCTCTAGAAAGTGCAGGGACCTTTCAGCCCGGGCGACGCCTTCGAAAGCGCTTGTGCAGGCCTTTGGGCCCCCGCACGCGGATCCGTCCGGCACCGCCTCCCGGCCGTTGCTGGTCCGATGGTTGACCATGCCCGCGATGCCTTGCGGCGGCAGGGAACAGCTCAATCTCTCTCTTTT
>Ga0163217_1024248_pt1 | contig 12496 bp, 16 predicted proteins | sample SynspAceP_FD_185933 | JGI IMG/M metagenome (GOLD analysis project Ga0163217, IMG submission 185933) | Saline lake microbial communities from Ace Lake in Antarctica - Synechococcus sp. Ace-P (PacBio error correction) | ecosystem: Environmental > Aquatic > Non-marine Saline and Alkaline > Saline ... | reverse complement strand
GATTAGCGATCTCTGCCAAAGCGGGCGCGGACCATGGCGCGCATAGGCCCGGAAAAGGATTTTCGCAGCAGCGCCTTATGACAGCACCTGCCTTGGCGAGCTTGCGATAGGACCGGCGCCAGCGTGCGTTGGCCAGCTTCTGACTTTGTACAATCTTGCCCGCCCACAACGGCCCAGCCCGAACCGAAGGCAATCGCCAGCCGAACATCACCGCCTTTACGACAATATCCGCGCCATGAACATCGCTAATGGAGAATGACCGCCCTGCTGCGCAGCAATGCGCATGGGGCGGGACAGGGCAGGCCCGATCCATTCATTGACCCAAGTGATCAGCGCGATATTGACCGGAACGCGGTGTCGGCAGCGGCAGTGCGGCGTTGCCGACAGGACAGCCGCCCAGAAGGATACTCGGAAATTTCATGTTAGGTCTCTGCCATGGCCGATGAGGTTGTTATAGATTGCCGGTCAGGCGGCCCGGCGGTCGGGTCGGTTCAGGGGCCCGGCGCTGGCTGATAGTCTTGGCATGGATTGATCCAGATACCGAACAGGGATCTCCGCCGCATGTGTCGCACGTCGCGCACCATCGACTTGCACCCAGAAAAAACGATGCGACGCGTTGCGCCACGGGTGACGGGTTGTGACCTGATGCAGCGAGGTCGACGGGTAGAGCCACACAGTGCCCCGCAGGCAGCTTGACCGACATGGGTGCCGTTAATTGTTTCTTCGATGGACCAGTCGCCGCCGTCATAGTCTTCGGGGTCGTTCAGGAACAATTGTGCACGACAGATCCGGTGCGCTGGCGCTGGCGGTTTGCGGAGTTCACTCGGATGCATTTGTCGAACCATGCACGCCAAAGGTCGCCGCCTCTTTTCGTAAAGCGGTTGAACATTTCGGGGCAGCACATGCAAGCGGGAGGGCGCGGAAACCCACGTTCGTGTGCATTCACCGTTGCAGCACCAATGTCTGCAGGTCGGGGCAGAACGGGCTGTCGAGCGGAATTTGCTGGGTTGCGTTTGGGTTTGCGCCGACTGCGCGCCGGCGGTGTGCGACCATCATCCCATGGGCCGTATCAATGACAGATCTGCATGTGGGCAACTTCCTGCGGTTGTGACAGGATTTTGTCTACGCAGAGGCAACATGTGTATCCTTTCGAGGGGATCGGCTGGCGGGGCGCGGGCCTGCGCCGCCAGCCAGTGGTGCTGTATCTTTAGAACTTCATGCGACAGAGATCGACGCAGAGCGACCCGGCGCCCACAAGACGAACGGCGTTGCCGAGCGTACAGCGCGTCATAGTAGGTTTTCGTCCAGCACGTTATCGATGCGGGGAAATTGACCGGGCAATCATCCGTTGATGTGGTAGTTCCGCCATCAGATCAAAGCGCCAGTGGCTGGCAGCTCGTTGCCGTTGGTGGCCGCGAATGTGCCGCCTGAACACTGCCGCGCCATTTGTGGCTGACCGCCAAAGCTCACTGGTCGTTGACGTCGTAACGCGGCCGTACGTTGAAACTGCTTTCGTGTGCGATATTCGCGAACTCTTCGCCAAACGTTGTCGGGGTTGCTGCTTTTCAGCACTTCGCTGTCCATTAGGGTCGCACCGCCAAAGAGGCTTCAGCTTTTCGTGATGTTGCCGCCAAAGCCCAGTTCGATCCCGCGGACGCGGTTATTCAACGTCGCCGGTGGTCCACAACAGGCGCGCCGCGACCGGCCGGAGCTTTCACGGTGCGTTGGTCCTGGTTGGCTTGGAACAGCGCTGCGGTGGCGGTCAGGTTGCCGTAACTGCCATTTGTTTGCCCAGTTCGATTCGCGGTGTTTTCTTCGGGCCCAGCAGAAGGTCGAGGAATCGATCCCGTTGTAGCTACCGCCCCCGGCATCCAGTTCGTCCCGACGGGTTGGGATGAGGTGCATGGACAGGTAGAACCGACCCGTTCTCACTGGCTTCCAGACAACACCGGCGTTCCAGTTGAACAAACGGTGTCATCGCGCGACAGCGTTTCAGCACCGGCTTGGGTGGTGTCCGGTGACGCTGTAATCATCCAACGGGCAACCAAGGTTCAGGCTGCCCTGGCGGGTTAAACGTGATCGTTGCATTCAGGTGACAGCGACCGTGTGGGGTGACATCGGTCAGCGTCGCATCCGCGCTGCGTACTCGGTGTCGCTGCTGGAGCAGCGCTGGGTGTCGGGTAGTTAGATCGAGGGACAGTTGACCCTGCCAGACGGTCTTCTGCCGTTTGCCGGCCACCGACTCGGAGGGACAATCCGAACATAGCCACGCTGGCCTGATCTCTTCACGCGACAGCGCGAAGCCCGCGTCATGGTCGTGGCGTGCCGATCCGGTGTTAAAGCCAAAAAAGAACAGCTCGCTGGTGTTGGAGGCCCACTCGTTCACCTGATACCGGCTCTTGCGGGGAGGCCACGGTCAGGTCAGTTCTGCGGATCGCATCGAGGTGTCGGGGGCCTTCAGGGAGCGACACGATATAGTCCGTTTCGGTCCGGCTTAGTCGGCTGCGGTTGGTAAAATCATGCCCGGCGCGATTTCCAAAGGTTCGCGCAAAGTGGCAACGCTTTGTAGTCGCATCGGAAAATCGCGGTCGGGGTTACGTAAAAGGTGTCGCGGATCCAGCGTCGGACGTCCGGCAGCGGATTCGGTGCAAGGGCACGTTCGTTGTTGCCATCCCATGGCACACCCCAATCAGGCATCTGTTCATCTGCAGCTGGTAGGCTTTTCGAAATCCAGCGTCAGACGCTCGGTCGCTTTGGTATTCAGCGGCAACCGACCAGACCCAGACCGGTCGTCTTTTGCTACCATCGCGGGCCTGCAAAACGTCGCGACTGGGCGACGGCACGATGCGGGTCTTGAAAAACGGTCGTTCCAGCCTGTTCCAGGTCCACTTACCGCCGGGCCAATAAAACGCGGTGCCAAGGTGTTGTGGTGGTTTGGACGAAGTCCGGTATCTTGCGCCTTTTTGTCACCAAGATTGGACCGCGGCCCCTTGTGGTGGAACGCCCACCGATTGGAAGCCGGACGGGCCTTTGTGTGATCTCGACCCTGTTCGGCCATAAAAGGTTTCGCCGCACGGCAACGCCGGAATCTCCGCACGCGTCGATGAGACGTCGTTAGAGACCGGAAGCCACGGTGAACAGAAACGTTCACCGATGCGTTTTCCTTCCTTCGCCTGGTGCCAGTGTGATGCCGGTGTGCAGTGCGGGCAAGTTCGCGGACCGACGTCGCATTCTTTGTCGCGCAGCACGTCTTGCGTCACGGCGGTAACCAGTGCGCGGCGTGTCCACCAGCGGCTGCGTCAAGCAGCGAGTTGCCCGACCGACCCGCCCTGATATCGGCTCGGGATTGGCGAAAGACGACAGGCCAGTTCTCGCCGGCAAACCGGCGCGGCAGTTGCGCGGGCTGACGACCACGGGGGCTTGGGCTACGACAGGCGCGGGGGGAGGTGCGGGTGTCACGCGTGGCGCTGCGCGCCGCGCGTTTTCCTTGGCGGGTTGCGGCTTGGGCTTGGCGGCCTGTGTTCAAGAGGTTTCAAACTTCGATCCCGGGGAGCAGGAGCGGCTCGTCGCTGGATTGCGCATTAAAGCGCTGCTGGAGAGGCCCGCACTGATTGCGGGGCGGCGGTCATTCATGGCCGATGCTGCGGCTGGCCGTGTGGCCCCGCAAGCTGTGGTGTTGCGTCGTGGGTCATATCGCCCTCTCCATTGCCCATTCGGGCTGCTTTATAGGGGGCTGGTCACGACGATTGGCCTTACCTGTTCTAGGGCGGGGTACTAAAGCACGATAAAAACAATCAAGTAGTATTAAGTTCAGTTTGGCCTTTGAAATTTCGAAGGGTTGCCGCCCCTGCACGTTTTGCGGCGAAAGGCCCAGGCCTGCTGCGTTGATCATGCAGCGTTGGTGCTGCCCTCTATCAGGGCCGATGTCGCGTGGCGCCCTCAGGTGCATTCGCCTTGAGCGCGAGGCCAAAATTCAGCCGCAAAGCGATGGCCCACCAACGGGGCCATATCTGCGCGTTACCAGCAGGTTGCCGAATCAGCATTGCATCTTGCGCGCTGGCCCTCGGTGGCTGTGGAGAATGAAATTCGCAATAGAGGATTCATCAGGCGCCAAGAATTTGCAACGTCACCAGAGTGGCGCATCAAAGGACGGCGGACCGAACGCGCACAAAGCGAGCAGAGCTAGAGTTCAAACGTGGCAGGCGCCTTGGACCCGCTGGTGTTGTTAACCCCAGAACGCTGGCCAGATCGTGCCGACTTTTTCGCTGCGCATCGGGCCGCGTCACACCACATCCGCAAGTTAGATAACGCGACGCAGCTCTGAAGGCTCGTTTAGCTCTTGATAAACCTTACCGGGCGCACCGCCGGGCGTGCTGAATGTGCATCCCTTCATTTGGTCAGGATCCAACTTGCCCAGCACGCGTGAATTCCGCAACGTGTAGGTCTGGTATCCAGCACGATTGCGCCAGAATCTCCCCTTCGGTCAGGTCGCGGGCGGAATAGGTCGTGAAGCGCGTTCATTCGGTCGTGCTGGGTCTTTGCGGGTGGGCGTGAAAGGTCATAGGGGCATGCTCATATCGGTTGGCTTGAATAGGGAGTGCGGCACGCGGCACGCAAAAGATCAAGGCGGTCCGCTGGCGCAGACCTGTCGGAAACACGCATATGCGTTTTTGGGAATTGGATCATCATGGGACTCCTCACCATCAAATGTGTCGGGCGTCCCGTGATCGTGCGCGGGGTGGCTAGACGTTGCGCTAAACCTGATGAAATAATAGGGGTATGTCAATCCGGAACAGTTTTTAGTCTGAATATAGAGGGTGGAGGAGTGCCCAGTGATATTGCCCCGCTGCGGAGGCATAAAAATACCCGCAGCGCAGGGCCACGGGGGGTATTGATCATTGTCGGCGCTCAGATAATGAACGCATCAGGTTCAGTGTTTACTGCGACTTCATCTCGTCAGCAGGCCACGAAATGGATACATAGCACAAGAAACAGCAGAAACCACGGTGAACGGGCAAACGGCGAGATAACCTCGGACTGCAACGATATTTTGAGCCCGCCTGCCGAAGCAGCAGCCACGATCGCGACCGCACCTTCGAAGATGCACCAGAACACGCGCGTGCACGGCGTGCATCGACTTGCCCGCCTGCCGTTGAATCGTGTCGATCACCAGCGAGCCGGGTCCGACGAGGTCACAAAGAACACGATACCAGCAACAAATGCGATCAGCGAATGTGTAATCCCCGGCGACGGGGCAGCGCATCAAAGCATCGCGAACCAAAACTGGCGCGGCCAGCTCTGCATCTTGCGCGCGGTGTAGCCGTCGCTGACCACTTTGGATCGATCGCAATGCCACCAAAAGACGCTCATCCACAAAACGCAGGACCACGCTTGAGGATTAGCAAAACGCAGGTGAGGAATTCACGCACGAACGGCCACGGCTTACGCGGGCGATAAACATACCCACGAAAGGCGACACTGATCCACCATGCCCAGTAGAAAACCGATGTCCAGCCTTGCAATAAAGTATCACGTCTCACTGACCAACGGGGATTGGACAGGGCAGGCAGGTATTCGGCATATGCCACCCAGGATGACCAAAGGTCGACAGGATCGCCCATGTCGGCCCACCAGGAAGGGACGAAACACCAGGCAGCAGGAACGCCAGCCCCATGTTGATCTCGGACAGGATTTTTTGACGCCGCGTCCAAAGCCGCGCAGCAACAGATACCTGTCGACAATCGCGGTGATACCGGTATCAACAAGAACCTGAAGCACGTCGGGCGACTGGCAGGCCAAAGAGGCTCGTTCAGCCCGCGTTGGCTGGCGTGGCACCCAGAACCCAGCGAAGTCGCCAAGCAAGAGCGTGGCCAAATACCAAGGATGGTCGATCAGTGAACCCGGCCAGCCCCAACACGTTCGCCCAAGATCGGGTAAACGCAGAGCGGATATGGTCAGGGTGAAGACCCTTGTTATAGTCTGAACAAACGCCAACGCCAGACCCACGACGGCATAGATCGCCCAAGATGCAGACCCCAGTGATAGATCGTTGCCGCCATGCCCAAGGACGTTGTTCGCTTCGACCTGATCGCCTGCCGCTCCACCCAAAGGTGCCCAATCGCTGCGCAGCCCTCTTCGCCCCCAGCGGTGCCGCCCATAGAGCTTGAGAAATGCGGACAGCGGTTCGGAGACACCATAGAACATTCAGACCGATGCCCATGCCGCTGCGGAATAGCTCGAGAACCACCCAAGGTAGGTATAGTCGGGGATCGCATCGCACCGCAAGACGCACACGACCCAAAGGCGTGACAATCAGCAATCAGGCAGAAAAATTACAAACACGTTGCCGGCAGATAAAGAACCAGTCCAAGCCCTTTGTCACTGACGAAAACAGCCAGAGGTGAAACAATGCGCGAGTGTTCGGGCAAGCGAGCATGTAGAAAACAAGGCGATGATGAACACGCCGAGATCGCAAAAGACCGGTTGTCGATAGATACAGACAGAAAGTGCCCGACGAGACATACATACATAGATATATATACACATACTCGTGAATCGGTATCGATTTACGGGCAGCGCCCCGTCGTGTCGGGATACCCCCGGCGACGTTTCATCCCGTCATGAGATTTGCACTCCATTCTAAAGTATATGCGACCGAACTAGCGCAAACTCCGACAAAACAGCCACCGTTGCGGGTCGGATTAAGCAACGTTGAAATCATGGTTTAGGTTCTGAAAGCAGGCTTGGACGGCTCGCAAGGGGGTCATGGGTATACGTTTTTACCCTCGATTTTACCGCAGATCCCCTGTTTGGTGCCAGACGTTCGCGGCGGGCGGGTTCTGACGTGTCGCGCCGCCAAATCCCGTCTGAACGAAGGGCGGCACTCGCCCACCGGGCGGAATAGCCCTCTATTCCATAGATACCGCCCCCTATCCGTCGATGCCCCCGACCCACCTGCTTGCGCAAATGAAAGCGCAGCGTCAGCGGTCCGATAGGTCCATGACAATTTTTCATTCATTGGGGGGATGACATGAAGTTACACACACACTGCCCAATTCCTTGCCACCGGGCCGCATGATGGCCGCACCGTGCCAGCGCTGATTAGTTTTCAGCCGCTCGGCGGCCCGGGTCGCCATGCAAAGCGATATTTCGTTAACGCCATGCCAATCCGCCGGAACCAGGGGCAGACTCAACTGCGCCACAAGGTCCAGCCCAAAGCGCAGCTCGTCTACCCCCACCATCAGCAGCCGCAGCGTTCCTTCAGGCTCAGCGGTGTCAGCACTGCGCTGACGTCAAAAAGCCTCATTGCTGGGCCGAGCCGGCCCAAAGGCGTACGACGCCGTGCAGTTCGGGGCCAAGCGCCTGCCGCCGCAGCGCCGACACGATGACCATCGGCGATAATCTAATCGCTGGAGCGACCGCACACCCGGACGCAACCAGCGCCATTTGGGCGGGTATCAGATTTCATACCTGCCACCTTGCGCAGCCCTTGTTGCGTCAGCAGGGGCTCAGCAAAAACGACGCTTTTACGCCAAAGCTGCAGCAGGACGGGCTGGCGGATATTGCTCTTGGGCCGATTGCAGGTTCGTTGTCCTTCAAGGGCGAGATCCAGCCGCCACGCTTTTATGAAACCTTGCGCGTTCTGGGCCGGGGTTTTCCCAGCGCGTAGCGGGCGGGGCCTATTATCCACGGCTATGCCGGCAATAAGGCGGTCATTTCATGGAACGAGTTTGGACGCCGTCATTGAGAAAAGATTTTCGCGACCAAACGCCAGTTGATCCGCGATAGGGCTTGTTTCCGGGGCGGATAGCCGTGGGCCCAATAGGGACGGTCTGGTGTCCGCGTGCGGAAGATCGGGAAAGCGGGTGAAAGTCCTGCCACGTGCCCAACGCTGTTAATGGGGATGGTTTGCGCCTAGGCCACTGGAGAATATCCGGGAAGACGTGCAGACCAGACGACCCTAAGTCAGAAGACCGGCCAGGACAGTCAGCTTGCCCCGCGTGACAGCGAGATAGGCGCAGAAATGTTTGGTTGGGGAATGAACAATGCGATATCGTCCGCGCTGGCACCCGCCGCGCCTTTCTCAATGCTGAACGCGACGCGTGTTACAACGGCAATCCTTTACCCGCCGTATGTGCGCGATGTTCTTGCCCGATCCCGTTGGCAGACGATGTCCTGCACCGAATTTTTGACGCGCGCACCACGCGCCCTCGGTCGGCCTTGTCACACCGTGGAATTTCATCGTTGATCCGCGACCAGCAGGGCGCGCGATCAGGTCTGGCAGGCCCTTTTCAACACCGCAAACGAGGAAGCCGCCCAATGTCGAGGGGGATCGGCAAGGACGACCGTACCGGTTCGCTCAAGACTCGAAGGCATTAACGCGGCTCCCGTCAATATTATGCGTAACCTGTGATCGCTGCCGCGGCGGCCAAGGTGGTACTGGGCCGCACCCACAATCAAAGTATGGAAACCTTATTTAGCGCACCGTCTGCGCGATCCAGAACCTTTGGTGTTGCCCGGCGCGCGCGAAGCATCGGCATGGGGTGGGTCAGCGTGTTCCACGTGCGGATTTGCGCAGCTTGCTGGGTATCCCCGACCGCATGAGTCGTCGGCTACCTGTGTCTGGGGCACGTCGACGAGATGTAATCAAACGCCCGAGCTTGAGGTTGAAGGGCTGGAGTAAGCGGCTCCCCGTGGACGAAAATGATTCTTTGACGCAAATGCGGCAGGGTGACCCCTAGGCGGCGTATTCCCCCTGTGTCATAGGACACGTCGAATATTGAGCAATGGCGGAACTTTGCCGGTTCCATGACGTTCCCCCTCTAAGCCTGCGTATGTCGCGCGTCGCTAACAGAGGCCTGAATCGGGACTTCGCATCGAACATTTGTTGATTTACCTATGAGGTAAAGCACTTAGGGCTTCATTCTGAGGATTAACCCGAGGTGAGCTCAGAGTGACGACTTATTGTCAAGAAACTGCCCATGCTCTCAGTTCCCACGCCGCTCTGGCACTGATCGGCAAGCATCTCCAAGCGCCATTCAAGACCAATGCTATGTAGTCGATCCAGCGTTCCGGGCGTTCTGGTGTCGCCAACAGCGATGTCATTTAAAGGTTACCTTTGGCCTTCTGTGTCTGGCAAGAATGATTTTAGGCCATCGAGACCTTCCGTGTAACGCTTTCTTCAAGCGCGCCCTGGTCTGAACAGCGTGCCTTCCCGGAGCCCGACTTTACGGCAGCGCCGTGGATGCTCATGCGGCTTCTTTGGTTCGATTCTGGCCGCTCAATTGAACCAAGAATTGCTCTCGAGCACCATTTCACGGCAAGCCCATTTGATTTTGGCACCCTTGGCTTGTGGCTACACCCCAGTCGATCTCGATTACCTTTGCTATGGACAAAGTGGGACCAAAAAAGAGCTGGGTGCTACTACGCTGGCGGTGTGGACGGCTACTGCCCTTTTTGCGGACGTGTACCGGCAATTGGGCTCACTGCCTGGATTAGCTCTTGCGCCCGGGTGTTGCAGCATTCTGCATCCGAGAGTGAATACAACTTGAGCGCGCGCTTGCGATGGCAGCCAGCCTTGTGCCTACACCTTTTTTGGTGCGCGCAGATGGAGGGCTTTTGCTCCTTGAAGCTGGATTTGCAAGGGGGGAAAAAAAAAAAATAATGCGTGCAAGCCAAAACGCTGGCGCGCGAGTTGCCTTCATCATCCAAGTGGGAACCGCGCCGCGCACGCGGTGGAGACGAATTGCTGCCGCAAGAGCGCTGACCCCGAGATACGCAGGGGTGATGCATCGCACTGCGTAAGCGTGAGTGCGTCTGGCAGAGCCTCTAGATTTGGTCAATGTCGGCAGTCAGGCCAACCGGCACGCCGGCTACCCGTTTTGACCGAGAGGACCATTGACAAAGCATGGGCAACACTTTGCTGCTGCCTGAGTATATGCTGGAGGTTGGACCACCACACTGCCAGCGCGCATTGGATCCGGCTGAGGTCATTACGCTGTACTGCGAGCATGCCACGCATGAGCAGTTTCATTCGGAGTCAAGAACCCGGACCATGGATCTGGGAGGCGTCTGCCCTCTGGCCAAGGTTTGATACCAAACACTATGTCCCAATGGCGGCCGTTGCGATGAATTGCTGCGCATTGGATTGGGCAAAACACGCTCAACGAGCCAGATTTGCGCCTGTCCGTCATGTTGCCAAGCGCAGGCGCATCAAAACGGGTGATGCCACGAGATGATGTTCAAGGCCGCTCGCATGATCAAGCATGCGGGCGCTGGTTCCTGGGCTTGGGCGAATGACAGCGGTTTTTGCAGTGTTGAGCGCCACTACCACGCCAGCTCAGAGCAAGCATAGCGAAACAAGCGGGCCACACCCTGAAATTCCGTTTTGTGTCTGTGGCAATCAGGCAGGTAGAGCCGTGGGCAGAACGAGCCCCCAGAGGCTATATTCGGCCTAAAAACCTGCTGTTGGGCCTGTTTAGTGTAACGACGAGGATTTAGAAGGACGTCACGAGATTTTGCGGCGGGCATTGTGAAAATCGAGGCCGTAAAAAATGGGTTGGCAGGGGTTAGGTCACCGATTAGGAGAGGATTTATTTCAATGGGCGGTATCATTTATCTCGTAGTCTTGGGGTTGTTGTCATGGCGGTTCTTCGCTCATCGGCCTAGCGTAATTCAATGCCGGGGAGGCAAATTTACATGAATTACGACACTTACTGACAAAACACCCGACGGATCATATGTCGACTGGCTGCAATTTTCGCCAGTTAACCGTGTCGCTGTGGGCCATTGGCCTGTTGCTGACCAGCTTGCGCGGCGCTTGGCTGTCGTTCGATCACGCTGGACGGGACAGACAATTCTTCCACCACTTGAACTGGTGCTGACGGCGCTTGTGGCTGGTGATCACGCTGATCGCGTCTTACCTAGCAGGGCCGGCTATATTCGCTGGGCCGTATGCGCCGCCGTGTTGAAAGCGCTACGGAAGACGAAGTGACTGCACGTGACGGCATCAATGGTCTTGGTTGTTTTGGGGCCTCGGGTCGGTTATCACTTGCCGTTTATGCTGTCCATGCCTTTACATTTGCCGCCAACACCGCAGGCAATTGTTGGCTGCTGGTGCAGGCAAAGCGCCGGTAGGTGTGTCGAAGCTGCGGCTTCTGCCGGTGGGCGGTGCTTGCAAGCTGGTCTGGCTGATGCTGCTGGTGCGGCGGATTCCGACGAGGCAAAAAGAATGGATCCGGACCGACTATCTGTCGAACCAGCTTTTTGCGTCCAAATCAGGTTAACCGACACCGCATGATCCGAAGAGCTGGCACAGCAGACAGGCCAGCAATCATTGGCAAATGTCTGCCGCACGGGGAAAGTGAGCGAAAGAGGATCGGACTATCTTGCCGGTTTGCCGTCGCTGCACGTAACCGATCTTACACAAGCACAGGCGAAGGAAAACGTGTCGATTACGGTCGTGACCGGAGCTCAGGAAAGCGCGCCAAGAGGCCGAAAGACGGCAATCGCCGCCAGCCCAAGGCTGAAGGCCGAGCAAGCGCTGAAGCGGCCGAAAGAAGCTGCAATCGACGCAGCTTCAGCGGCCCGTAACGCGGCCATTCTGACAAGCCTTTCGTTCTGGCTGGCTGCGTCGTTTGAATCGCCGGTGCGCATCGGTTGCAAGGGTCTGTCCACGGGTTGGCGTCCACCGCGACCCAGGGCCCGCTTGTTTTGCCGGTCTGACATCCGCGGTTAATCCGCATAAGTGAAAAAATTGAAACCCCCGCCTGGCACAAGTGGTCGGGGTTTTTTATTCCATCGGCGATTCGCGAGAGTGTGCACGGGCCACGGAAACTAGCGGGTCAGCGGAAACGTTCGATCAGATGGGCAACTTGGAGCTGCGAAAGCCAAACCAGAGGCAAAGGCAATAAGATATGATTCATTAGGGGGATCTGGTGCTTGAAGGGGAGGATTGGAACCTCCGACTTCGTCTTACAATGACCGCGCTCTACACCTGGACTACTCCAGCACTGTTGGGGCGGGTTTATTAGCCCCATTCGCAATATGGTGCAAGCCCGCAATCTGGGACCATTATCGGTTCGCTACGCTTGAGGACAATCGAACAATGTCAAAGGATTACCCGCCCCTTCAAAAGCGCCAAAAACCAATGAATTGCGGGAAAGGACAGGCTAACAAGGCGCCGCGCTGGGAAAGCCAATTATGGGCGGGGACCGCAAAAGGCACAAGCGCGTGGGGGCGCGCAGCGGACCAAAAAAAACCCCCAAAGCGGGAACCGACGCGCCAGGAATTGGGGATAAGGCACGCAGGACAGGAATAACGGCCGTGGGAACGGCCCCCAAAAGGCAAAGGAAAGGGCTGGAATGGATTGGATTCTCATTTGTTGGGTTTTGTGCCAAAGGGCCGGGGGCGGTGAGCTTTTGTTGTTTCGGGACCCCAAAATTTTTCCCGGGGAAATTTTTGGCCCCGGGGGGGGCCAAGAAAAAACGCATTCTCC
>Ga0163217_1061417_pt1 | contig 12499 bp, 12 predicted proteins | sample SynspAceP_FD_185933 | JGI IMG/M metagenome (GOLD analysis project Ga0163217, IMG submission 185933) | Saline lake microbial communities from Ace Lake in Antarctica - Synechococcus sp. Ace-P (PacBio error correction) | ecosystem: Environmental > Aquatic > Non-marine Saline and Alkaline > Saline ... | reverse complement strand
CGACAATCACTGAAGGTGTCAGCAGTTTAAAAATCAGTTTTTTCATATTGAAATTGTTTTTGTGATCTGCCTGCTCATAAAGAATGGCCCAGCGGCGACTGATGGATTTCATGGGTCATAGGTCTGCTTATCGAGAAGGCACGACGGATTTGTAAACGATCTCCGCAAAAGCCATCAACACGGACACGGGCATTACCTCTGGGACACGTGTTTCAGCCACAGTACCATTAGGGTTATGCCTTTGAGCCAACTGCAGCTACGTCGCCCAACATCTGACCGATACGACCGGCAAACCGCAGCTTAGGCCTCTGGTAACCGCCCTGGGTGAACCTTCGCTAATTGAGTCATTACAAGGCAATCTTGCACGGTTCATCAGGTTCCTTTCACAACTTCACGCGTGAGGTTTTTTCTAGGGTTGCATAAGTCACCTCTGCCGGTTGACTACCTTTTACTTCTTCATTTACTGTCAAAAGAGGGAAGTTCTTAACAGGCACCTGCGGCGAACCCAGGAAAAAGTATACAGTTACCGCGGCCTTGATTTATTTTGATCAGCTGGCTAAAAGGTCGATGTGACACTGCCAGGTAGCATTTCGTAAGCGTCGGTAATTGACTTACATCTCGTTCATCTCCTCATTAAGGGTAAATACCCTATCCACTTTGGGTAATAATCTTTTGGTATTGCAACTTGGAGTTCTCCTGTTTCTCCAAGATATCTGCCGTGTAAGACAGGAATTACCGTACATCCGGACGTAGAATTAGTCTCCACAATCTGCAAGACCATAATGGATGTGAATCAGGTTCGGAATTTACCCCCGCATAATCTTCCAGGGAACCATAAAGACAGCTTTCAGGTAATACCTTCCAACCCATTCGGCTACTCCATTAATGAAATATACGTCGTGGTCGACATCAATGTAGCGAGATGCATCCTCTATTTGCTCTTTCACGAATATTCCGAACGGGATTGCTTCCGTTGGGTACATATTAGTTCAGTATTAGATTTCTCATAAGGAAAAGGAATTTTGGTAAAACCAGAAAAATAAGTAAACTCAAAAAGGCGAGTTCAACTTTTCCGGCACAAAGGCTAGGGGCCTTGATGTGATAGCTAAATGATCCGCTTGTACGAGAAGTGTTTTTTGTCTTTCTGACATTTATATAAACATTAAAATTAAAAACCTTGGTTAAAATTTATCGTAACGAAATAAAACAGGTACCACAAACTTCATAAAAGCAAATAGTTCGTAATTATAATAAATTATGGGTAATTGCTTCCCGAATGTAAAAAGGATTCCGGGCAAACCAAAGGAAGAAGCTTCTTGCTAAGAAAAAAAAACGATTCGCCGCTGCTCGTACGGAATACTTTCCGATTCGTATAAGGCAGTAGTTTCGTTGTGGGCGAACTAGGCTGAGTACCCAGTAAAAAGCATCTTGTTTACTGAGTTAAAATTAGCAAGAATCAAACCCGAATTAAAGCAGCGATTAACCTGTTCAGTATCACCAGTTTCGACTGCAAACCTTGTCAAAGCTCGCCTTCTGACAAGCCTTACCACTGCGAAAGATTTTTCCTCAGCAAGATCGTATCGCTGCATCAAACTATTTTCCGCGACGCGGTAGCGGTAAAGCACCCTGGGTACAATACCTACTTGAAATGACGCTGCACTGTAGGACAAAATCGTAATCTTCGGCGATGGGTTAAGTCGTGTCATAGGTTATCCCGTGTTTACGTACGAGATCGAGGCGTAAGCATTAACCGTTGCGCTTGGAAAACGATAGGAGGTAAAAAAAGTAAACATCAACGGAGCATTTTCCGGATCGCTAGGTGGACATGATTCGAATTGTCATCACACCAAAGCGCTCAATCCAAGTACCACAAAGAACCGATGTCCGGATTTTTACGCAAGATAATCCAGCTGCAGCTCCAACCGCTCGCAAAAATTATATTTATCGCGTCACAGCCAAGCAAGAAATTCTCCCTTGCCTCCTCACATTACCTAGGGAATCGGCAAGGGTATGGGCCTGCCGTTGAAGAGGGCATTTACGATTACTGATGACGGGCGTGTTCATACTTTATTATTGATGTCAGATAAGCGTAAAAGGACCATATTATAATGTTGAAAAATATAAATAGCTTACCGTTTTTGTGATTAATAAATTTTGCTTAAAAGGAAATATCATAGCTTTCCAATTAAAAACTAATGTGTGACAAAAAGTAGAATTCATTTTACAAATGTTTAATACAGGAGTACACCATTTCAGATTTCTTACAGGGTGCAATTATAATTTCTCGGCCCACGCTTTCAAAATTGCTTTTGCATTATAGAAGGAAGAGCATTTTCAGGATTAGAGGAATAAGATGCCGCACCATTATCGCCCCAAGAGAAACAATCATAAAATTTTGACTTGAAAGTCAATACAAACTGTTGGGTTGCGAGTAGGATAAAAATTTTATTTTTCAAAAATTAATGCAGGATGTAGAAGAAGCTAGTGCTTACAAAGCAAGATCCTATTTATCATTAGCAGAACAAGCAATCCAAGAAAAAGACTCTTGGGTAACCCCGATTATAGAAATTACTACGAAAAAGTAGTTGTGAAATAATCCACAAAAAAACGGAGTCTAGCCAAAGGGCTAGTTTCTTAATTTACAGCTCATATACAGTTAATTAGGTGAGTCTAAAGTTAAAATCAGTTCCATGAGCTTGCTCCGTATTGGTGTATATTCATAAATGATTTAAAACGTTTACAACTAGATTGTAGAAGAATTGGAGAATGATGATTTTATAACCACGAAGTTTTCGGTTTGGTATGATTCCCATTGTATTAAAAAACGTACAAGATTATTTTCGGACCCAGGGCTAGAGACCATTCTCTCATCGAAGGAAGGTTTTTACAGTTAAGAAAAGTTCTAATTCGTGAAATTTAAGATCATAATAGTGTAAGAATCAGTAATAGTCCGATAATTTTTTGCTGGAAATGTTTCAGGCCAAGATCCACGCCAATCTTGAATGGATTTTCTGGTTGAAAATCCTTCTTTCCACCAATTTCTCCCAATTTGGAAAAATCCAAAAATCCTCCGATACAATACCCGCTCGGGATGCACCGGTATCGATGCATTACAAGCTTGCTCATATTGCATAGGACTGGGACACCATGACAGCTTGCCTAAATACATCGCCTTCGCAAATAGATTAAAAACCTGCGGTACAACCAACCTTTGCAGGCGGCCAGATCCGAAGGAAGTTCTTGGTCATTGAACTTGTGGAAGCTTAGGTTAGGCAATGGATTTTCAGTTCTGCCGCATCTTTTTATCCCAGTATGCACGAAATTTGAATCGTCGGGTTGGCTCTTTGCAAAAGAAATCACCTCTTCACCCATAGCGGAATTCCACCATATAGGCTAAAGAAAAAGTCTCCTGAGTTTGTCTGAGGCTTCTTACGGCGCTCTCAGGAGTGGAGGCACAACGGTGAATTTGATCGGTTGAATCTAATTCGTAAAATTGATAGCGCTAGTTCTTAGCTGCTTCGATTGCAGTCATTCGAAGTATTGAACTTGAAGCAAGATTTTTCCAGTCTTGGATGAAGCAAATTTGAAACTGGGTTGAGAAATCAAAATTACTGATGCCCGATCACCCCAATATCGGCTTTCGGGTCGAAATAAAACCATTGTAAAGTCCGCCCTAGCAAAGTTGTAAAAATTCAGGATGATGTCAGGGGCTGTTCTTGAACCTAACTGATGAATTGAATCAGACTTTTCCTTGAAACACCGATTTCTTCGCATGACTCGAATAGTCTTCCCAAAGGATTTTTCTTTTCATCTCGATCTGCTTCGAAAGGTAGGACTGTTTCACAGGAGAACTTAGGTGCATTGATCTGAAGCTATGAAAAATTCAGGAACGGATCTTCGCTTACTTTTCCCTAAACTACCCCAACCAAAGTCCGTGACCTTGTCTGAGTCAGCAGTTTTGAAAAAGCGATTGCCTGATCATGTGGCCCACGGCCTTTCGCCCTGTACGATAAACAAGAATTTCCGATGGAATTTATCGGATTGCAGGAGGATGAGATTCTTCCCGATGCATCAAAGAAACTTCCCCGAAGCGGTTGATTATTCAGGCAAGGACGCACCTTCAAATGGGGGGTTTTTTGGGCTATTGATCTGCTTGAAGTTCTACTCGTGTAGTAGATCAATGCCAATTTCCTCATGATCTTCGGCCCAGTTGCACTTGAGTGTCTCCACCTAATCGCCAGAATTTGGAGTATTCTATTCCCATCGATCGTACGGTTCTCTGCCTTGTGAATATGGCCACAAATGATTCCACGCAGTTTTTGGATTTGGCCCATTTTTGGAAAGCTCCTCTTCAATTGGGCAACATAGACACGCGGACTTTACTTTGTTCTTACATACTGCGAAAGAGGAGTAAGGAGGGTAATCCCCCTTTTAAAGCGGTAGTAATAAGAATTCCGATTGAGCCAAAGATAGAAAAGGTGACCCATTCTCCGAGGTAGGCGTCCCACCTTAATTGTATAATGCTGTCAAAGACATTCACCATGAGTGACAAAATTTTTGCCATGACTCTCATAATCATATCCGTTTGAATGGAGAGATTCCGATTTTACAGCGGTAGATTTGATCCAGAAAATCGTCGTGGTTGCCACGGAGGGTAGAAAACCTTGGTGTTACTCTGTTCGATTCATTTTAAGGATTCGGTTGGCAAAAAAGCGGTGTGTGTTTCTTTTCCAGAAATGATTTTTAAGTTGCCAACCGTCAATTGATATCCCCATTGAGGATGAGTTTTCACAGGTGGAACTGTTTGAAGAAATCGGGCGACCCTCTTTGGGTTTTTGACCTTAGTGCCCCAAGTGTACGTCAGAAAATGACGATGCGTTTTGAAGTGGGGTTTCCACAGTATTTGGTTTTGATCTAAATGTATTTGGCTTTCCAGATGAATCAAGTATGTTTAGGTTGTTATCAAATAGCTATTTATTCCAAATAATTATTGGGCAAATGTGACCTGTGGATTAACTTAAAATTAAAAAAGGCGTTCATGAAGCTTTGCCTAGGTGAAACATGAGAGTTCATATTCAAAATTTATATCAGTGGTCAGGGATTTAGGCTTGATGGCCATTTAGATTCGAACCCTAATTCAAAAAGATCAGGTAAGGGGAAAAAATTACTAGTCGTTTTGGATTGCGCTATTTTCATGCTGGCAATCGCCCAAGAGAAAAAACTATTAAAGCACTACGAGCTTGCCGCTCGTATACTCACCTGAGCAAATCAAAAAAATGGTTTTTTTTCAACCAAGTGTCAATCCGCATTGGTTGAAGAAGTCAGATCGGCTTTTTGGTACGAATATGAACCAGCGATGGGAAAAAAACTGGATTCGGTAGTCCTGTTCGGAAGACGAATCTCCAAACTGTTTCGACAGGGACAAATGGCGTGGGAGATCACCAAAATCACCAAAGACGCTTACGAGTGTCAGCATCTCAAAATCGAGGATGTAAAATTTTGGAAGACGGAAAACGGCCATTCGATTCAAAGTTGAAGGGACAGAGAAAGTTCTGAAAGGCGACTGGGCCGAGATTAAGTCCAAGGATAAATCAGCTAAGATTCGATGGAGATTAAGAAATTTGTCTTTCGCTATTCTATCGGTAATCAGACCTTGACCGAAATCGTTAGATGCCCCAAAAGATCCGAAGCGGATGTCATGGGCAAGATATCGCCACAGATTCCTCTCGAATGTTTTTGCGAAGCAATTCAATCTGTATTGGATGGATAAGGGCAAACCTTTCCTCAAGGCAGTGAAAGATGAGAAAGGACTCACCAATTGTGGAAAATCAGTTGACCACCAATGGGAGAAAAAGGATTACGAAATATGGCTTATGGGCGAAGAGGGGATGATAATGAGGAAGAAGTAAAAGGAATAAGATAAGCGGAAGCGTGCAGGGGGTACTTCTCCGAGCAAGGGACTCGAAGCAACTTTATCCTGACTCCCGCACGGATACCAGAACTGTGAAAGACCTTTGGGTAATCCACAATACTCGGAATCCGAGACCGACGATGGAAACTACAAAAATAACGATTGCCGGGTGAAAAAGGAGCAATCTCGAAACTGAATGATGCACTATTCTTCGAAACTGAGACCTCAGCAATCTGCCAATCAACACGTTAAGATCGAAACGTAAGCCTCTGGTCTACGGACTCCAAAAGCAATACCCGGGATGATGATTTCAGTTCCGGCCACTTGGTGGGTGATTGAATAATGTTACTTTGCCATTACCTCCAAGAGATTTGAAAGAAGTTGATGTCTATCGTTGGATATTGCTGCAAATGAAAGAGAGCTAGTCATTGAAGAGCGAGCAATACCTTACAATTTCGATTTTGGAGAAAATCGAATTGCTGAATGGAGGGAATGAATGATCTGGTGGTCAAGGACGCCGACGGCTGGGGACATTTTGTATCTCTATGAAAAGATTGGTACGATGAAAGCGTCAATTGACTTTGGAGCATTCCATGTGGCCGGGGTCCGCGCGGGTTGATGAACAAAAACAAGAGATTGTTTTTCGTGCAATGTAGAGAAAAAGGCGAAAGATCCTTACTAGAGCATTGTTAGTGTGAGTCTAGATTGGGGAGCGATTTCCTTATGAATGCAGGAGATTTCAAAGCTTTGAACATGGAAATTGAATGACAACGCGAGCTATTTGTGACTAATTATCTCGGTTAATACTGCGCCGTTTCCCAGTCTGGATGGATCTAATTGGACCCAAAAAATCATGGATCTCGAAGCTGTAGATTTGCAGTCAATGATGGCCCCAGGCTCTATCAATTTCCCGAGGCCTTTCAAATTAAAGCGAATGATGGGATCACCGATTGTACGGCGTTGATGTACAGCCTTTTGAGATTTTGACTCTACCCGAAAAATACCCGATTCATCGAATATGTATATCCGGGCCGCAGACTGAAGCGGTAAATAAGTATTTGGGAGAGAAGCCACGGAATCGAACGATCGCTTTCGGCGCAGTTGGCTTTGTATGCCGTCACCTCTGGGTAATCGTGGGGGGACATCGAGCCGGTCAAAATGGTATCACCAGTATGGCTATGGAGATTCTTCGCGATCATGCTTGGACGTAAGAAGCCGCAGTCTGCGAGCAATTAATCAGTCGCCATAATTTTATGACAAATCTAAAGTTGGAATTTCATGGCCACTCGGTGGAGGATTTTATGTCTACGCTCGCAAGTTGGCCTATCCGGATTTCTTCAAAGGCTTGTTAGTCCAGTTGCCGGAAATCACGGAAAACAAAACAATCTACAACCGGGGCTGGCGCTAGACAGGCCACCATGGACGAAGAGGCGAATTCTGCAAAAGCCTCGGCGATTACCACTTTTGTCTATCAGATCGAAAAAAGAATCCAGATCTGGCAAAAGGATTCTAAAAGGTTCATTTGATGCTTTTCTCATGGTGTGGACGTTGGATAATAATGTACATCCTGCAAACTCCATTCGAATGCGAATGCCATGATCAAAGCCGGGGAACCGGAAGCGATGTGAGTTTTGTAATGCTTACCCGGTCAGCGACATGGTTATGGTGATATTGGTGAGTATTTTCTTTTGGAAAATGGGGAGACTACTTTGTGCAGCAACTTGCTTGGTGATAATACGCCACCTCAGTGGACATGATGAGAATGTTGCGGGATAAGCGAAGGATAATAGTTTTATATGAAAAGTTAAAAAGCCCGATTTCTGAATGGAATCGGGCTTTTTTTATGTTTTAACGAGTAAGTGAAGGAGTAGCGGGTTTTTAGGTTTTTGAGCTTAAAATCATGTAGGAAAGGTAAAGCGAAAACCAGAACTTTTAAAAAAAGTTTAAACTTTATATTTTCATACAATTCCGCTTAATTAATTGGTTCAATGGTTTATTTAAAAAACTCCCCCTGGTCAAGGTTGAGGATTTGATTCGCAGGTCTGGGCTGGAACTTTCAGGCAAAATCCCCGCCCTCAAGTGTACCTTCTAACTTTTACCACCCTGTTCGAAGAAAAGCTTTCCAAACAGATGGCCAATAGTCCATTAATATTTGTAGCGAAAAAAATTCTCCTCGGCAATTAGTCTTAAAAATTAAAAATTAAACTTTTCTGGTTATTGTCATCATTGTGTAAGATCAGGTATCTAAAAACCCATTCGTTGATCTGCACAATTTTCTCCAACAGAAAAGGTATGCGTAAGCCTAAAAAGTGGCCTAATTCGTGAATAAAATTGGTGGACAACAAAGCTTTAACCTATTACTACACCATAAGCTTGTGTTAGTGGGGGAGGTGTTCTTGCGGGTAGAAAAGCAAATCCACCGCTTTATTCGCGTCGACAATAAAAACATTTATGTATTCTTCAGCGATTTCACATTTGATTTCAAAAAGAAATTTTTAATACTTAAATCTCCTTACCCAGGAGTTTTTCTTTTTTCGGAGAAAAATTCGATTGATGCCAGGTTTCTTCCAATGCTTCCAATCCGGTCCAACAAGAAGGCGGGAAAGAATTCGATTTTGGATCTACTTGATTATGTCCTTTTCTAGGATTCTGATTTTGTCCTTCCCAATCATCCAGTCATTGGTTTGATTTAAAAGTTGGAGTGATCCGCTTCTTTACTTGGATTTTCGAGAAGTTCCCCCACCCGAGTGGACCTATAGACGAACGCAAAGCTATCCATCAGGCAACTCTCCTCTCGAATAAAGGAATCCACATACTTTTTCTTACCTCCCACCTCAATCCAAAACGCCGATCTTCGCCGATCTAAGGATAGGGACACCGACTGAACTGACTTTTCCTAAAACAAACGCCATCAAAATAAAATTTATAAGCAGGTCTGTTTTCGCTCGGAAAAAAACTTCTCTTCCCTTAAACAAATCAAAATCCGCTTGCTTTAAAATTCCATCAAAATCTTCCAGAAATGGCATAAGGGGCTTGGGAGTCTCCCATTCGAAGCTTTTGAAACCAGAAACATCAGTTTTTTGATCGACTCAATTCACCTTTACTCCCTTCAGAATTTTGTGCTCCTCAGCTTTCAAGTTGTTTGCATAGATTTCAAACTCTCGTACTTTATCTGTAGGTATTCTAGGCGGGTTGGAGGGCTCTTTTTTTCCATCGATATAAAACTGCAATCAAGGAGTTAGGCAGGATGACTCTTCTCAAAGCTGCGCTAAATTTTGGGGTAAGGTTTAAAGTTCTTGATTCACGGGCCAAACAACCAAAAATCGAATCGAAGCTGATAATTGAAAACCGGCAACTCGTTCAAATCCCTCAGGAAAGTGGATCTCTTTTTTCCTCACAAGAAAGTAAATAATTAAAAAAAGGCAAAAACAATCCATATTGCGATATTTCAGATGACTTTTGAAATTAGGACATGAGGTGTAAAAAGTGCTCATACTTTAGGTTTTGAACAAAGAAATTAATGGCACCGCTCTGAAATATTTAATTTAATTTCTATTTAATAAGTTAAGGTGATCGGGCTTCTTCAATTTGAACGAGTTTTGATTTTTCTTTTTCAGCGATTTTAGATACGATATTTTAGTTAGCTCTGTTTTCTGCTATCCATACTTAAATATTACCCCTCTTCTGTGGATATAATGCGGGATAAGCCGACTGACTAAGTTAGAGTAAAAAAGTTGATTAGATTAAGGCTTAAGGATATAATTTTTTGGGAGGTTGTTTGAAATGGGTAAGAAGTCAAATGGTAGTGACTTTTGTGTTGAATAGACCCCAAGAACATTTAAATTTTCATTACATCAAAATTTTATCTTATGCATATACTTGGAAAATTAAGTTTGCCTTCGTTATCCGGTGGGTTCAGGAAATCGAAAAAGCTGTTCGCAGAGACTTACGTTCGGGAAGGCGCAAAAGTAGCAATCTCTGATATCGATTCTGAGGGCGTCAGGCCGTAATAGTTGATCAAATCAAAAAAGAAGGTGGAGAAAGCCATTTTTATAAAGGCGGATTCCTCCCAAGCCAGAATGACAATAAGCGAATTCGTTCAAGAAACCGCAGCATTTGGTCGCTTGGGATGTGGCTCGTAAACAATTGCCGGCATAGCTGGAACGATGGATCTCACGGGGGATTATGAAAATTGATTCCTGGAAAAAGGTTATAGCCCTGAATCTTAGTGGTGTTTATGCCTGTCGGCTTACCAATTGCGAGCAGATGGAAAAAAATGGAGGCGGAAATATCGTTAAATTCGCCTCGGTTTCACGGTACAGTAGCTGCTTCCTATTGAGCTCAGCCTACACTGCATCAAAACATGGAGTAGTAGGTTTGACTAAAAATATGCGCCGGAAACGCTCTACGACTGTTACAAAATTACTCCATATTCGCCTGCAATGTCAATAGCGCCAAATAATAATATATATAGCATTCCAACTCTGCGAAAATAATCTGGACGAAGAAACGCTTACTGCTGTCAAAGGGTAAGGCATCATGAATCCCGGCTTGGACTGCCGAGAGAAGTTGCGAGCAGATTATGTGTCGTATCAAGTTTTCTGAATTCGATAAGTCTTCTCTCACGACGCGGCTACTCACTCGCTCTCGCTCACGCGCGACCTCACCTACACTGCCGTTTAAAAACATTGCCTAGAGGAAGCTCTCTCGCGCTCTCCGCTTCGTAAAAGGAAATGCGGGGCCAATTAGCAGCAAATCCTGCTGGAAGGCTCCGGAAATATATTTCACAGGTTCGGGTAAGGATTACCCAGATCTATCCTCGCTCTTAACTAGTCTTAACAATAGTTGACACTTGCGCTTGAGGCAGCCTTCGGAAACCTCACCTTTGCATGGTTTAGGATTGATTTGTGTTTTAAAAATCAGATGCTACCAGATTTCAGGTCCCTCTCGAAGTCGCTCTCGCTACTGTCGTATATAGGAACAAAGTATACACTATATATCACAACTCCACTCTTAATTAGCATAAATATCCTTTCCCTTCTATGGAATAGCATGGACAATTTTTTAAATCAAATCACGACATAAAATTAAATTCTTATGAATACGAAAATCACTAATTATCGTCGCAGCTCTACTTGCTTGTATCATTTCAGCTGTCAGGAAAAAGAAAACTGATACTAAAGATACATGGGAATGGAGGGACTGCAAAGGAAAATGTAGGCGCAAACTATCACCATGAGGAAAATTTGAAAGTTCCCCGGCATTCGCGACTTCCAGTTTAAAATTGAAAGCTCCCAAGCTAATGCTTCATTAAAAAAATGCAAGGAGAAGGTTCGATTTTTCATTCGAGCCCCAGGCAAAACTATGAATTGGGCGCCAAACCGAAAAAAAAAAATGGGAATGGCCGGAATGCTTTGCCAATTCTGACAAGGGCCAACATATTCACCTTATCGTAGGGACAATGGTCCCTATTCCGCACATTACGAACCAAAAATGTAAAAATTGAAATGACTGCAGGTACCCATTATGTTGTGGAATTTCTCAGCAGATCTTATCATGAGTCGGTCAAAAATGCAGACTTCATTTATCGCAAAGAAAGATTTAGTAGTAGGCAATGCTGGTGAGGACATGGGTTGTCAAGCCTAGAAGAGCCAACCCTTGATTATAGCCGTTCCAAAAAGGGGGAATACAGCGGAGCTGATACTGAAAACTTGCTTTTGGATTTTTTCTACTGATACCCACACTGTCAGAAAGTGGAAATAAAGTAAGAGGGCCACCATCAATGCGGCAGGAATTTTATGATTAAACGAATGGGCCACCTTACATAATCAAAGCGTCTACCTAAAGGAAGAAGCAACGATTTTAAAAGCTGGGAGTTATTAGATTCCGCTGCCAATATGATCCCTGGTGGAATTTTAACGCAGTTACTAGAACTGTCGCTTTGATGGCACTAGAAAAACTTTGAAATCAGGACTTTAAAAAAACCCTGTTGAAAGACAGTGGTTTTTTTGATTTAAAGCAAAAAGCATTGTAGGCTAGCCTCCGATAAAAAATAAGATGGAATGTAGCTTAATTTCTACGGATGTGGAGTCTTTTAAAATCTAGAATTATTGGCCGAAAACCCTGAAGCCAAGGTCACATTGTATGGGATATATTTTTCCAGGAGTGGGCCGTGCCTGGCAAAAAAACTGGCTTATTCCAAAGTTCAGGGATAATTACTACAGCGCTTTCGCTCCATTTTTGCAGGCTAGCGCTGATTAGCAAATTTCCGGATTTAGACGAAGAATTTGAGTGAGTCCACTTTTGCTTCCCTGCATTGAAAAAAATCTCCATCTGCGAAGATTCAACCAAGCAGCTTTTCCGATCGGGGGGAAAAAATTTCAGAAAGTTTTGCCACGGGGAATTTCCTACGATTTTAAATGGTATCGGAAATCGAAAAATTAAAGTCTTTTTAAAAATTCAGGGGACTTAGGTGTTGCGGGAATAATTTTATGCTTGAAAAAGCGCTTCTTTCAATCCGTATTCGCTTGAGTAAAAGGGTAACTTTCCAACGATTGATTTGTATAGAATCTCTTGAATCCCTCTTCT
>Ga0163217_1115980_pt1 | contig 12500 bp, 21 predicted proteins | sample SynspAceP_FD_185933 | JGI IMG/M metagenome (GOLD analysis project Ga0163217, IMG submission 185933) | Saline lake microbial communities from Ace Lake in Antarctica - Synechococcus sp. Ace-P (PacBio error correction) | ecosystem: Environmental > Aquatic > Non-marine Saline and Alkaline > Saline ... | reverse complement strand
CTCGGTGGGGCGGTATGTTGCCGGGCTGAAACCAGTACTCAGTTATCGCGACAAGAACTTCACATCGAGGAGGTTGACGGGTTCGACAAAACCCTTGATGTAGTTGTCGACATATTTAACCCGCGTTGAACAGCGGCGGCACCAGCTTCTAAGGGCGATTGCGCTTCGCGAAGAATCTGTGCGAATTGCCGGAGGCTCGCGACACATGAAGTCGAGGCCTCGCTCGCTGAAAGGCGCAGGTTACGAGCTTACCCTCGTTTGGTTACTCCGGTCCGTAATACAGTGCTGAGCCGGAGAGCTTAAATTCCTCTATCTCCACGATCGTGTCCGCAGAAGAAATTTGCGACGCTTTGGGGCAGCCGCTGTTTCGCTACTGATATGCTCTGAACATGATGGCAGGCAGACTTGGTCTCGCACCACAACGGGTGCTGTTTGCCCGTTTGCCGTTCCGTTTCCATGGTTCGTTTCTCGAGAGCGCGGCGGCGTCGGGATGAACGCACCACCGGACAAATTGCTGTTCTGGTATGTGCCAAAGCGGCATGTGGGGCGGTTTTCAGCCTTCCACTGAAAAGCGGTGATCGATAAAGATCTCGGAATCCTGAACAAAGCGGCGGCGATCTCGACAAATATACTCGGATGAACTGCGCCTTGACGGCAGAGTGGTCTTCGCGTTGAACCGGTCACTTCCACAGCTGGTGTGGGATTCGGTTCTTCCTGTCCTTTACATGCTGAACCAGGATGACAGAGGCGCGCACCGGGGAACGGAACTCCCGCTCAAGAGAGAACTACTTGGCAAAATGGAGCTCCTGGAAGTTCATCCATTTTCCCGAGGGCTGCACTTTATAAGGTGGGTTACAGCAGGATCCGAGGTCAACGCCTGGGGGAACTTCTGCTTCTGACAAAGACCACGAACCTGGTCATTAGCGAACAGACGGCGGAGAGTATTCGAGGAGGTCGAAGGCGCGCCCCATCCTGGCGCACTACGCTCCACAAAGGGGTGCCTGAAGATCCGCAACTGTTGCGAGCTAAACAATTTCTGGGATTTCTGGAAGCCCAGAAAGAGTTGCTTGCTGAAGCGGCTAACACGCTGTCTGGAAATCGTTGCTACACGGACGACGCCAACATTTTGGAGCATCCGCATCGGCCAAAGTGAGTGATAGCGTTCTTCTGGGGGGATCTCCAACGAAGATGAAGGGCGCGAGAGCTTGAAAGAGTTAAATGCTTGTGGAAAGCCAAGGTTATTCAAAGGGTGAGATCGCATGGACTTTGTGAATCAGTCAAACGGGGAGCAAACGGGCCGTTCGATGGTTTGCGGATGGACTTCAAAGCCGAGTCTCCGAACCGGTCGCGTGCTGCGTGGGATGAAGGGCCTGAAATGCTCGCGGTCGCGATGAAGCGGGGTTCGGTTGTTTCACTTCAGTGACGCAACAAAGGCGTATGTCGAAAGAGACTGAAAATGCTGCTCATGACGGACTGCCCGGCCAATTGAAGGATTCTTATCCTAAACAGCATAGGCTGGTGTTGCGGCCATATCGTAGCGGCACCATCGGCATGCCTCCTGGCGGTTCGCTTCACAACAAAGAAGCTGAGGATGGGCCTCATTCTGGAAAAAGTTAAGTACATTGAAATTTCTCATGGTGGAGACATCCACCTCGATCGCCGCTCAAAGACCCAGCTCGGACCCGCAACATCGCTTATGGGCGAGAGCCTGCCGCGGCCTCGCGCGCAGGTCGCTGGCCCGGCTCGTTGACGCGCCATTGCCACTGCGTGTGATGGCTGTGCTCTTTGCCGGGGACACCTTCGACAGAGGATGTGCGGATTGTGGCCAGCGGCCGCTCTCGCCACCGAAACTCTCGCCGTCTCGCCAGGCGGCATTCCGCCGTCGCTAATTCAGGGCAACCACGATGCGCTGCTCGACTCGACGCTACGGTCCGGTGTGGACGCGCTGACGGTTGCTGACGCGGAGGCGCGACCTCCGCATCGGCGAGGGTCTCGATCACGGGAGGGCTTCGACCGCGACTCATAGGGCGAGAGCCTGCTGCCCCGCGCTTAACGGGGCCGGAAACTGGACGCTGGAACATTGGCTAAGCATTACTCGCTCGACGTGTGCCGCGGCACAGACCCATATGCGCCCTGCGCACTGGCCGATCTGTGCGCCACGGTATGACTCACTGGGCGCTCGGGCATATTCACAAAACGCGCCGCGCACAGGGCCAAGGAACACTGCCGGTGATGCGGCATCCCGCAGGGCCGCAGCATCGCGAGACGGAGCGGCGGCTCGGCAAACATGGTAGAGATTGACGTGCAAGCGTGCGCGCACGCGAGGGTGCCGTGGAACTGCTGCGTTTCGCGCGTTGATGCGCAGTGGATCTCTCGCGGGTGCGGATACAGGCCCGAGGCGCGACACGCGGTTGCGCGCGGCGCTGAGGCGGGAGGTGGGGGGCACGTTCATGATCGCGGCCGGGCTGGGAGCGCACGGGCAGTCCGCAGGAATTGGCGATCCCCCGCATGCTGGAGGCACAGGCGCGGAGCGGCGGAGGCGGCCATTGTCTGGCGTTTTTCGTCGATCGTCTCAAACTGCCGCCCCGCCGTCCTGCGTCGATCGGAAAAGCGGGCCGACGATCTGGCAACCCTTATGCGGTTCCGATGCCGGCCACACCGGGTTTCGGACGCGGGTGCAGGCAGAACTGAACAGCTCCGCGCGCGCCCTAGCCTAACGAGATACGCGACGTGCTCGGCGACGATCGTCTGGAGAAGCTGATCGACGCTGGGCGTGGAGACGATGGCGCTCTCGCCTCGGCACGGTGAGGTCGGAGCAATGAGGACTGCGCCATTCTCGACCTGATTCCGATACGGCCGCTTCACGACCGGCCGGCTGGACTTCCGGCCCCGACGGCGGCGAACCGACGTCACTATCGTCTACGGCGAAAATGAGGCGGTAAGAGTCAACGCCTTTTACGCGCTGCTCGATCTGCTTTGTTGCTCTGCCGCATCAGCACCCATACATTTCCTCACGGCCGCAAGGACCTGCTGGTCAGGCGCACGCTCGACACGAGGAGGGCCCTCTGAGCGCTTTCGTCGACGGGCCAGCGGCAGGGTCGCTTCACGACAAAAAACGGGCGTGCAGTCTAGATCGAACGGCCAGCTTTCCCTCTTTGCTTGCACGGTCTGGACTGGATGAGTTATCGCACGCGTTTCTCCGTCGACGACGAGGTGCTGCGCCGTGGCGGGCGAGGAGATTGCCCGCGCCAAGGGCGATCTGGGCGTCAATTGCTGTATTGCACGGTTCCTCAGGCTTTCGGTTTTCGCCGACCTCCTGAAAGCAGGCGGGAGGAGGAGTGACGCTTTTCATTAAGGCGCGCGGACCGCACTACGACCCCTCGCCGAGGGGCGCAACGCGGCCTGAGGGAGATTGTGCAACGGCTGTCGAGACGCGGGCTGGATCCAGGCTGTTCGTGTGCGGCTGAACGGGAGGTGGAGAAGTGCCGAAACAGGCCTGCCGCGACGCCACCACAGGCCGCGAGCGACACCAAGCGCCTGCTCGCTCTGCGCGAGGATGCGGCCGAATATTCGACAGCGACCTCGCCGGTGCGTATCGGGACGGGCCGCGCGGAATTGCGCGTCGGGGATGCCCCGAAGGCCCCGGTCCTGCCCGAAGACGCCTTCAGCGGTTGAGCATGGCCGTGAAGCGAACGGGGGGGCGGGCGGAGGCTGAGCGGAAGCGAAAGCCGGGCGGAGGCCGAAGATCGACAGCCGAGGAACGGACTCTCCGAGCTGGCGCCTGACCCCGAGGGCATCACCATCGGGCGAATTGCCGACCTTCATGCGGCGGAGTGCGAGCGACGGGCGACGTTCGCTGGGGCGCGTGCCAGCCTGGACGGATGCTCGATCTCGACCGGCGCCGGGGGAAGGAAAAGCGAGTCGGCTCGGGGGAGGCACGCCGGCTGACCGCCGGCAGTCTTGGCTGGGGAAGTGCGAATCCGTAGGTCGTCCTGCCACGTGATGTGCGCAACGGGCCGCGCGAGGCGGCGCAGGGCGCTGCGCGAGACCGCGGCGATCCGATCAGGCCAGCAGGCCGTGGCGGAGCGCGCGCGGGAAACTCGGTGAAGTCGAGGAGCATTGCCGCAGGGCGCCGAGGCGTTTGCCGATGCCTTGGATTCACTGAATGCTCTGCCCGACGACTCGAGGCGCTGAGCACGCGACCAGCGGGAACGCGAAGCGGAAGCAGGAGCATGCCGCCAGCCGAGCTGACCGGCGGGCTGGCGCGGAATCTTGGCCGATGCGGGGGCTTCCCCCCGCCACCCCCGAATTGCGTGAGGCTGTGAGCGCGCGCTGAGAAGGCTGCCGACGAGGACGTCACTGCGCAGAGGAAAGATTGCGCGAGACGAGGGAGCGGCTGGTCGAACTCGAGCCGGGGCAGAGGGCGAAGTGCTGTCGCCTTCGTGTCGTTACGGACAACGAGGAGCGCCGCCACGCGCACGGAGCCGCGAACGCTTTGGCCGGCACGCTCGGCGCTCGATCCCCGATACGGCCGATGTCGTTTCGAGGCGGCGATGGCGCGCGACGACGACGCCCATTCAGCGCCGATTTCGCACAGGCGAGGGCCCGCGTGCGCCTTGCCGGCTGAGGCGAGCGGTAGCCCTTTGCAATCACGGTGGACGACGTGTGGACTGACTTCAGCCGCGCGGGATTCGGCGGTAAGGGATTCTGCTGGACACGCCGCACGACTTGCCGCGCGCTTGGGCTGAGGCGGGCGTTAGCCCTTCGGTCTTTCGGGCGAACGCCATGAAAGCCTGAGAAAGCGGCGCTGAAGGCGGCATTATCGCAGAACGTGGGGCGTGCAGACCTTGCTCCGGCTCAGGAAGCGGCGCGAATGCAGGATCTTGTGGCCAGCGCTGCGCGGGGCGTCGGGGTGGCCCTCCCTCCGGACGCATGCGTTTCCGGCCGCCGTTGCATGAGGAACTGCAAGCGCGGCGGGCGCCCCGAAGGCCAGTCGGCAGGAAATCCGAGAAGTGATGTTCGCGTTTTTGAGCCCAGAAGGAAGGGCGAAGGAAAAGCCATGCTGATGCTCGACCGCTACGATTCCCGGTTCGGGCTGTGTGCGCCGAAGGTGGATGTCGAAACATTCCTCGCAACGCTGAGGCGCTTGCCGAATGGCCGAGCTGACGGGAAGGCGCGGGGGACTTGAAACGCCGGCGTGGAGCGGCTAAGCGGCCCGCAACGCGTTCCATAAGCCGCGGCGGCGTTGCACGACAAGATCGGGCAGCGCTCGGACAGCCGGTCGACGAAACGTTCGCCTGCCGAGACCGCGAAGCAAGCGAACAGATCGCCCTCGGATCGAGGACATCGGCAGATCCGCGACTTGGCAGAGAGAGAGCGCGACCATCAGGCCCGCTCCCGCGACGGTCCACGGAGGAGATCGACAAGATATTCCGCGGATCAGGGATCGAGCTCGGAAATGATCCCTGTTGCCGCTTCTCCAAAGCACTGCTCAACGGGGACCGCCTGCGCGCCGGAGATCACCAGCTGCGAGACCGACTGGGCGAGGCCGCTGACGGATTTTGACGCGCGGCGCTCGACACGAAGAGTCCGACAACGACCCGATCCGGACCGAGTCCGTTGCGCGAGACCGTGGCGGGAGGCCGATGGCAGCCCGGGGATGAGGCCCATGGGCGCCGCGGCGAGGCGCGTCAGGCGACTAAACGCCGCGCTCGGCACCAAGGGGCGTCGATCAAGCGAGGCGAGAGTCCGCTGCTGGAGGATGCGCGAGCAGCGCGCCGTGCCGCTGAGACCCCGGATCGGCATTTCGCGGCTCGGCGCGTTAGCCGCCTGCGGAGATTCGCCGCGGTCCGATGCTCGGAAAAACTGCCGAACACGCTTCGCGCGGATGACCGCGGAGAGTTAGGCCGCGGCGGGAAAGCCCAGCCGCCGGTGCAGGCGAGCGCCTCGTCGGCATCAAGGACGGATTATCCGGCTCGCTCCGACGCGATGTTCTACCGGACGCGGCGGCCAACTTATTTGGCCGGGCGTATCGCTGGCACGCCGACCTTACAGCCGCTACGGAGCGCTCTTTTTTTGACCGATGAATCCTGAACCTTCGACGACACGCGATGCTGCAGCGGCCTGTTTGCTGACAGGGAGATGGGGCGACCGGCAGGGATCATGTTACCACCACCGGCACCTTGTTTGATCTCGGGCGCAGGGCTGATCCCGGATCTGCATGTGGTGGAGCTGAAGTGATGCCGGATGCATTACTTGGTCCTTTAAAAGCCATCCGGCTGCGGCTGCTGTCGTGTTAGGATAGGAAATAAACCCTATTATCCACGAGAAAAGCAGCTGTAAGACCTCCGAGAAGTCAGCTTCGTGACTTCTGGGTTGGCTGCGACTTCAGTTTCCGCAGCGTGCGAAGACCTCCGGAAGAAGGGCGGAAACCGACTTTCGCTTGCGATGGCGTTATGTTCCGCGTTACGCAAGCAGGTTTTTGCGGCCTCGCCCGCACGAAGTCTGCTGACCGCCAAAGTGGCGAAGGCTTGCCTCTTCGCCTGTATGTCGACGAAATGATCAGGCTCTGGGCGTTTTCGATTGGACAATTGACGTTAGATTTGATCTGTTATTGGAAGGTGTTGGGACCTCTGCGTGCCCAAGTTTCGGTTGGGACGCGGAAAGGTTCAGCGGTGCGCAGATTTGTTGAGAACGCTTGCCTCCACCCCGTGCGGATGATGGTTGGCGTTTTCAACACGCTCCGGAATTAGCGAAATTGTGGCGATGGACAGCGGTATGTGCGCCTTCAACGCAAGCCTGTCGTCAACAGATCCAGCTCGACTTCAAAGCTACCGCTGTCGCTCGATCATGTCAACGAATTCCTGAGCGGAACGCCAGCCCTGTGGAGTTGAATCGTTAATGACGCATTGCCTGTCCGCTACGTCCGCTGTCCAAGCAAGGCCGTAGCGGCACGCCCGCTGATTCCGACTCAGTTGCACGTTTTCACGCAGCCATGGAGAGACCCGACACGAAAGCGCGTTCGCGTCAAATCGCCTGTAGCCGACCCTATTTGAGCTCGTGATAGCTGCGCCGGGCGGCAATGGATGGAATAGAGATCTCCATGTTAAACATGGCGATTAGTAATGCCATGTAATCCTCAGGTGTGAAGCGAGCTTTGATGGGACAGGTCGGTCGAACGGGGCACCCGGCTTTGATCTCTGGCAACTTCAGCATGCGGCCGGCAAAGGTGAATGTGCACGAGCCCATCCCCTGGGGTCCTCAGGGGTTCCGGACGGACGGCAAGCGCTGACAATGCCACTGCGCGTATGTGGCAATGCTACCGCGACACTCAGAAGGATGCGTTCGAAATCCTTCCGGCATGGCAGGCGCGAAGTACGGCGGGACGAGCTTCGGATAGGTCGAAGCCCAAGATCATTAGATCCGCAAGGCGCCAAAAAAAAAAAACCGAAGGTTTTGGCGCCTGTTTTCGTCATGGAGGACGGACTTTCTGCCGCGCGTTCACGCCAATCGCAGACCCACAACTCGCAGGCTTGCGAGGGAACCCAGGCTTACGAGCTGATCCGTAAGTATGCGGCTGATTAATCTGATGCCGTTTCACCAGAAGCTTTTGAGCCACTTCCTTGCGTGCCATCGAGTGTTCCCACCGGTTGGGGGGAGATCGGATGCCCTGCGCTTGCAAATACGCAACCCACCGCGCAGCGCGCGGATGACGTTCGTTGTGTATGCGCGGCACGTCCAGAAACTTGTCCCTTCTTTCGGGGACGCCGAGCTTCGGAACCGATCGTTCAGCGAAGATTTGATTTGCCATTGATCGGGAGAGGTCGGAAAGGCGCACTTTGCCATTTGCCATGGATGTCCACCGTGGCGACTTTGGGTCACCCGCGGCCGGACGCGCAGAACGGTTGGGCAACAATGTGCGCAGCGTTCAGCGCCCACTCTCAGCGGCCACCTTTTGGACGTAGGCAACTCCAGCAAGCTGGCGCTCCGATTCTGTCGCGCCTGCCGGTGAGATGTGCTTGAGCATCCTGCCCGGAGGGAGGAAACCGGGACCCGGCGCGCGAATACGGGCCATAGAGCGAGAATGTTCATTCATGCTTGAGCTTGCCTTTGATTGCCTCGCGACCTCAGGCGGCGGGGCGTCTGTCCAGTCGCTGCGAGCCATTCGTCAAAAACGAGGCTCTCGTCGAGCTCGGCATAGTGATCGATGTCGTCGTGCAAATTCTTGTGTCCCAGCAGTCGCTGGCACCTTCGGCAAGTTATCGAGCGCTGTCTTTCAGCCAGATCCAACGATCAGGTGGCGATAGAGGTGGCGGATTGATGGCGAACGCGACTTTTTGGTGCAAAGCTTTGTCACCCGATGCAGAAAGCCTGAGTAGTAGTTTCGTCAACGTTCGTCTTACCTGTCCGGGAAAGAGGTTATGGGTTTTTCATTTGGTGGTGTGCAGCTCGCTGGCCACGCCTCCAGATACGTTTTTCAGGGAAGCTTGCTCGCCGTCTTTGCCCAGCTGAACTGTCAAATCAGATCACCTGGCACTTCGCATCTTTATTCCGAGAGGGACCACGATTACGGAGCGGCGGCCATAGCCATGTTATCATCGAAGGCGCGCACCCAAGACTTTGCACTGCGAGGGGTCTTTGCGCAAAATATCGTGGCCAGATGGCCATGATATCTGTCGAGGTCAGGGTCGGCACCTCGGCAGCGGTGGGCACTCCGTTCTTTGCTGCAGGATTTACGCTTTCGCCGTAATTCGATGCATCTATTGTCCGCAAGCGCATTGCATCAGGTCGATGGTCTGCTTGATGGGGTGATCATTAAACTGCCTGAGCTTGGAACATGTTCCGCGGTGCGATGCCTTGTAATTCACCTTGGCAGCGCGATGTATATCGATTTGCGGAGGTCCTCCGGCGGCCGCAGAGATAGTCCCGAGCAATCTTTGCGCGCCGTCTTGAGAAACGCTTGTGACATAAGCACTGGGGAATCGCTTGGTTGATTCTTCAGAACCTCCGCCGCAAACATCGAGAATTCTGGGATCGGGTGAGTTCTTTCGATGGTCTCCGCACACTCGCGGATGAGGCGACAGGCTTTGCCAGCGGAAACGATATATTCCGGCGGCGGGTCGCAAGGTCTTGTCGTTCGCATTATGCTTTACCGACAGAAGGCTGCTTGGCGCAGGCACTCCGACCGGCTTGGTGTGTCTGCTTGTACCTGACCAGATCTTCGGCTTTCTCTGCCGCTTGACGCGCAGCTTGGCCTTCTTAGCGCTGATTTCGCCGTGGCCTCTTGGCCGATCCATTCCGCCAATGAAACTCGGCCCGGGACAGCCCCATCACGGAGGCTTTCCCTGTGCCCAAGAGAGCCCGCGTATCGAACTCTCCAGCAGAGGCGCGGATCAAAACTCGTTCCAAGCCGAAAAACTTGTCCCGCCCATTCATCAAAATTATGGTCAGCAGGACGATTCGAAAAGCGTGAAAGTGGGAGCAGACGCGAGGTGTCAGCAATGTTGAGGATCTTCGGCGACATGTTTCTCGCAACGTGCAGCGCTTTTGGAAGAGGTCTTCGGAAACCCGGTTGGTTGTAATAAGCCGAGAGGGTCGCCGAGTGATTTCGCCCGGTGCGAATTTCCTGATCAGTGCAGGAGACGAGAACGGACCGCAGGGCGTATTTTGCGGAGTTCGGGAGATCCCCTTCCTGACGGCTTGTTAAACTCTATAGTGCCCGGCGAATATGCATGATAGAAGCGTTTGCGCTCCCGCGGCTGTTGAGCCTACAGCCCTCACGACCGCGGAGCGGTTAGGTGGCATAGGCTTCCGGGGCTCAGGTCGAACCGTGCAGGCTCATTTGCTGTCGAAAAAAGTCAATTACATCTTGTTGCAAATTGTTTCAGTTCGGGGGCCCACCCAGCATGGCGGCACAACCAAGGAGCTTTGAAACATACGCTTTCCTTTGCCGCAGGCTTACGATTCAGTTCCGATTAGGTCCAGGAGGAAAAATCGCTTGCGCTCAAAGCAGATCCGATCGAATCGCCGCAGAATGAGACGACAGTTCGAGTGGCGCGGGCCGCCAAGCCGGGAGTTTAGGATGGGTCGCTGACGTTTTCGGCGTTCAGCCCGCACGGAGAGACAAACGCCGCGCCTGCTTTTCGCCCTGGTTTCCAGTTAATCGCGCGCAGTATTTGGTCAAGCTCATGGAGTTTCCTTTTCAGACGCGGCGGGGAGATTCGAGTTCGAGTCCGGGCCTCACAGGGGTAGCCGGACTCGAAGCTCGAAGATCGCAGCCACTCGTCCATTGATCGTCCAAAGATTGCCGAGCTTGGGCTTGAAAGCTCACAAGAACCCTCTGGTGCGGGAACGTGGTTGACCAGTCGGATGTTGCGGGTCCCGGTTTGGTGGGAAGATTTCGGCGAGCTTGCGTTGGCGTGTAGTAGCAGGTTTTTTTCATGATATTCTCTTTGGGTCGGAGGGAATTAGGTTCCGCCGCTTTCTCGGAAATTTCCGAAGCAAAAAGAGGGCCTATGCGATGCCGGAGGAGCCTCTGAAGCCACTGAGGTTTGCGAAGCGAAAAAGGGGTCACTCCGGAAGATGTATCTACTACCGGGATGACACCTTTTTTTTTCCGAAACCAGCAATCTTGGGTCTTCGAAAACCGGACTCATCGTGCCTCCTGAACAGTCAGAAGAGAGTGATGAATCGACAAATCGAAACTTGCCGCCGCTGACCAACTCAGGTCGGTTCTTCAATTCCGGCGCCTACCGCTGACACACGCATGTCGCCGCGACATACCTTCACCCCGGCATCAGAGGGCCGCCAAGTGGCTGAGGGTCGTTAATGCAGAGCGACAGAAACTTTGCGAGAGACGGCCGAAGGCTGACGTGTGCCAGGCGTAGGTAATACGGGCCACCGGGCCGGGAAAAGCACATGCCGAGCGAAGAGGTTATGCCGAGCGGCAGCTAAGGGGCAACTTGGGAACGTTTGCTTTTCATGTGCGCGCTTTGCTTCTGCTTGCGGAGCGGACACCGAAGGGAGCCTTTGGCCATGTGCCAGGCCATTCGTGGAGGTCTGCCCAAGGCCTTGACGGAAAATGGGTCCGATGTGCGCCAAGGCCGAGCTGTCGAGCAGGCAAAGTCGGATTGGGGCTCTCTGCAAGGAGCATTTCTGCGCAAAAGAGTTGGAGGATGGCAAAACTTTCTGGCAAGGATGCCCACGTCGAGGGATGCGCTATTCTCGGGCAATTCAGAGTGGACGCGGGCCTGCCACTTCCTCCGCGGACCGCATTACTTGCGCTTGCCAAAGCACCAGGCGTTAGAGCCGGCACTGAGGGTCGCTGACGAGACCTTTTGAAGAAATTCTCTGGAATTACGAAGACATCGATCCATCGCTTCAAGGCGCCCGAACATTTCTTCGAAATCAGGCATCGCGATCGATTGACGGCATCGTCCCGAAAGCGGCGGCGCAAGTCGTGGAAAACTTTGTGCGGGGAGACCCCGCTGGCACTTTCCCTTATTGCGACGCGATTTTACGACTTTTGCTGAGCTTGAGCCCGGAAGGCAGGGCACCACGGCTTCTGACCATTCGTCCGGACGAGGGAACCTTCTGGACGCAAAAGAGAAAACTGGAGAAGGCGATCCGGCAGCATTCGGCGGCGGTTCAAGCTTCGGCAGCGTCTGGGAAGTTTTGGCAAGCAAAGGCGTTTGGGGCCTGACCGGGAGTGGAAGCGGGCATTTCGTCTATTTGCTGGTGAAAAGGAAGTGCTGCGCGTATCATGCGCAAAGCGGCCGCTTTGCGGTCACAAAAGAAACCTATGCTGACTTGGTGCCGACGGGGGACGCCGAGGATCTTGGCCAGCTCTCGGCCTGTAATATTGAGCAGGAGCATGAACTGGACCCTGCGGGCCTCAGGCCACATGTCGTGCAGGTCACGATCACCAGATGTCCATCTACGGCGCATGCCTGAATAGCGAGAGCCACCGCGAGGAATTGCAGGAGGGTAATCGCGAGAGAGGTGCTGCGGCGATCGCCTCACGAAAGAAACGGCAGCGTGCGTTGTAGGGGGCGACCAGGGGAACGTTGTGCAGAAGGTCTTCGAAAGACGGCGGGGCCCGATTTCAGTGCCAAAAAAGTTTAAAGCCGAAAAATCAACCAAAGATCCATGATTAAGCAAACAAAAAAGCCCTCCATGGGGCACCACTGGCTCTTGGCTCGGAGGTAGGTCGCTGGGGTTCGAAAAAACCGCTTAACAAGGGACTGCTCCGGCAAGTGGATTGGTTCCCCTTGCCCGGTCAGGAGTTGCCTGTATTTACCGCTGGGAAGGATCAAAGGGTCGCGGCCAAACTGTGGGGAAGAATACCCCCCAAAAGGAAGGGGAAGCGCTTGGGGGGGGGATTTTTCCGTGGTTTTCGGGCCCGGGATTTGGGAAAGGGTTGCAAAGGGCTTTTGGCCCTTGGTGGAAAAAAAAAAAAAAAACTTTTTTGCCTTATTGAGATGATCCTCTTTCCTCTTTTT
>Ga0163217_1112436_pt1 | contig 12501 bp, 13 predicted proteins | sample SynspAceP_FD_185933 | JGI IMG/M metagenome (GOLD analysis project Ga0163217, IMG submission 185933) | Saline lake microbial communities from Ace Lake in Antarctica - Synechococcus sp. Ace-P (PacBio error correction) | ecosystem: Environmental > Aquatic > Non-marine Saline and Alkaline > Saline ... | reverse complement strand
CGCACCGTTCCCATCAACGATCTTTTGCTGGCATCTCGGTCTGACATCCATGGACGCAATAGTGACCAAACCACCAGAAACCTCATGATTTCAAGCAATTGGTTAGATCGCGTGATCTCGTTGCTCTTCGCATCAACTACCGTCTGGGCCGAGGCTGGATATTGATGTCGCTTTGCCCAGGCACTGACCATGTGTATGGCGGCTTGCCGGTGCATGGTCATAACTCGTCGAAGTGTTTTTTCGTCAGATGGGCAATCACTTGGCCATTCAGTGATCTTTAATTCAACTCAGTCATCCACGCGAACAGGATTGGCTCAACTCATCAGGCTTGATCGCGTTGAGCGATTGCGTTAAAGCGATCATCGAAAGGGACACCAGCAGAACATGTCCAGAAATTTTGCAAAACCATTCCTTCTTAGTATTAGCAAATTTAGTAATTGCCACAAAATCATCTGCTCCGCGATCACTCCACAGATCATCATGAACAGTACATTTGACCAATGGATAAACCGGGCTCACCCGGAACGAGGATCAGTTATTTTTCAAAGATGATCAACCAGCGATGTAGAGCGTTTCCATTGCAAAGATTCCTAAGCGAGTAAATCCGTCTAAAACTTTGCAATTCAAAAGCTCAGATTGCGAACCTCCCCTTAGTCTCCGCAGATTTACCAGTGTGGCCGCAATCGCCCTGCCCCACGTAGCCAATTTTCATCGGCTCTTCTCAAGAGAAGCGAAAATGACTAACAGACGCTTGAATCTGCTTCAAATGGAGAGAAAGTTCCGAGACTTGCGCGTACGATCTCTGACGCGTAGGGCTTTAAAACAGGCGTCGTAAATGAATCCAGACGGGGATTGTTGAGCAGAGTCGTTTTCAGCGGAAGCCGTCATGACTTTCCCTTCCCTTCCTGTATCTATATAGAAGTAGGTGATTATGACCCGTTTATTGCTAGCCTTCACCGTTTGAAGCTATCGTAATCACGCCGATCGCCCTGTCCGCAGGGGCGGTCCAGAGAACCGCACGTCTGCACAGGCCCGCTCCTGCCAAATTTGGCCCCCGTTTACGTCAAGGATCATCTGCCTGATGATCCCGCCACTCCTAGCGAAACGAGAAGGATCGCCCCGTTATGCGAAATCCTGGATTACCAAGAGCATCGAGAATCGGAGCAGGCAAATTCAGGGCGGTGACTGGATGGTGTGCCCGGTGCCTCTTGATGGCACGGAGTTGTGTGGACGGGAAGTTAGGACGGGACACTTGGACATGCATCGTTTATGCTGACGTTTTCGAGCGCAAGGACGGCGAGTCCGGCTTGATCAAGATCACCGCATCGTGGGTGGTTCGCCTGCCTCGACTGGGCCTGATGCTCAAATTATTGTGAACCGGGCAGCCGTGAAGTCGTACCGGGGTGTCTCGAGGTCAAGAACAAGCATGGAATGCCCCGACGTCGCCATTTTTTCGGTCTACCAGTTTCAAGTCGAAAGGCTCTGGAAGCAGGTCACTGTGAACGCTTTTTTGTTAGCCCTCTCCTTTTGGAGTACGTAATCACGCCGGTCGCTTCTGTCGGCGGACGGTCCAGTAACAACACTGACAACTCAGCCCGTTGCTGAAAATCGGGGCTCCGGTTTATGTCAAGATTATGGGCCTGTCGATCCCGCCGCTTCCTGTGTTGCTCGGGATCAACCCGTCAATCGGAATCCTGGATTACCAAGAGTATCGAGCATCGTGGTTCAGGGCAAATTCAATGCGGTGACTCGATGGGGTGCCGCTGTCGACGAGGGGCCCTATGAGGCGAGATCCTGTGGAGCGGAAAGCTATCGACGGTAAGGCTCAGCGTGCCGCGTTTACGCAGACATTAACCGAACGCCAAAGGACGGCTGGATCAAGATTTCGTTCGCGGGTGGATCCCTTCGGAAGCCAAGCCACTGCCGACGCTATCGAAGGACGAACGGAAGCCGTTTGAGGTGTCCCCGTCACTCAGGGCCAAGACGAAACACGGGATCCCACATGTAGCCATTTCATCGGTCTTCCAGTTTCAAGTAGAAAAAAGGATAGGAGTAGGTGTGTTAGACCGTTTACTGTTCGCCTTCCACATTTTGGATCTTGCGTAGTCACGCCGATCGCACTGCCCTGCGGACGAGCCGGGAAGAGTGGCTTCCCGCGCGGCCCGCTCCTGCCAAGGTTTGGCGCCCGTTTTACGTCAAGATGCTTTGTCCGATGCATCCGCCGATCTGTTTGTAAGGGTGATTTCGACGGTTACGTCGAATCCTGGATTATTAGAGCATCGATGAAGAACGGCGTCACGCCAATCACCAGGGCTGTCACCGGATGGGTGCGCTCGTCAATGAAGCCTTCGAAAGGCACGCACTCTATGGCCCGGAGGAACGCTCGAATGAATAGCGCATGTCGGGCGTTTGACGCAGACGTCTTCGAACGCAATGACGGCTTGATCAAGATCGAGTTTCCAATGGGTGGACGCCTGCGAGCGATGGAACCAAATTCACACTCCAGACGAGCCCGGGGAGCCGTGTTGGTAGTCCAGTTACTCGGCTAAGTTTGAAACACGGAATTACCCCACGCGCCATTTTTATCGCGCTCTACCAGTGAAGTTAGAAAGTGCCAGGACTCGCGCGTACGGATTCTGACGTTTGGCGTCGAATACGCGTTCGCCCAGTGGTTTGCAGGTTGGATTTTGCTATTTCGACATCGAAACGCGTTCGTTGCTCATGCTCCGATTCCACATTCCAAGATCACGAGAGCCTTGCTCATCCGCTCCGCGTTTCGACCGAACACGACAGGCGAATCGGATCGTTGCAAACGATGTCTGTGCGGAACAAAACCAGGCAATCGTTGCAGATGTGTTCCGTTCGGTCATCGAATGTTGGGTCGACGTGTTTCTGCTTGAATCGGACACGAGGCATCACCGACGATAGCCGTTCACATCGCACGGAGATCGCGCGGCGACAAACTTTCTTCGTGCGGGACTTCGAGTGGGTGCAACGATTTCGCACCGCCAGAAACTTCTCGCTCGAAATCCGCCGCGGATGCAAAACGCGACTTGGGCGCTGACGATCGATAACGGATGAAGCATGATTGTCTCCGGCTACGACGAAATCGGAAACGTTGCGTTGCAGCACTTCGTCCGCCCCTTGCCCATCCTCGCTTGTCTTGGTGCCCGCCCGTGATGGATCGTACGACAAAGAACGACTCATCTGTCCCGACTCGGCTGCCACTTGGAACGGCGGACTCACGAGTCGCTCATTCGGGGCGGCAATGCCGAACGAGCGTTGTGTAACTGCCCGGTTGGAGTTCTTCGAAGAACGCAAAACGGTCGCAGCAGTTTCCAACAACAAACTTCAAACGCGACCTTCGTCATCCTGGAGAAAGAGACGCGCGACAAGCCCCCACACCCGCTGGTGGTGTACTACCTGGGTCAGACGCATGAGAGTTGGAGCAATACGCCGAAGCGTCGAGGCGTATCAACGTTGTTTTGAAATCCGAGACGCTGGGCCGAACAAAGCGGCTTGGGCGTGCTTCAAACATGGCGAAGTTGCCACTCGCGGCTCGGTCCAATTCAACCGCGCCGTCGAAGGCGTGCGCGAGCGGCCTCGCTCGCCAACCCGGCTCCCGAACCGCTTGGCAAGCGGCGTATTGCTGCTTATGAAAACGGGACGCGACCGAGACGCGATTCTCTGGCAGAGGTCGCCGTGCGGCTTGGTCATATGAAGGCTTGGAAGCTGGCAAAAGGAAGGGTCAGTTTTTCGCAACTTACCGGCTGGTAACGAAGGCCCCGCTACGACGTTCATGCGTTCGCATATCGTCGACTTTGGCGGAAGTACGTGCAGGGCGGACGCGCTGATCGAAAAGTATCCCACGCGGGCGAAAGAAAACACCGGCTGGTGATTCCAAACGATAGCCAAACCGCTCACAACGAACATCGGCTGCTCTTCGGACTGGCGAACCGTTGTCGCCGTGTTGGGACGTGATAAAGCTCGGATCCGTCCGCGATCGGCCGGCGCTGCTGCATCACTTGGGCGTGGTGATGGGCACTCAGTTCCACTTGTGGTCACTTCGAAGCAGCTTGGATGGCCGATCAAACTACGCCGCTTGGTGGTCGGAAGCCGGAACCTTGAGAGTCGGCCACGGTCCAAGGAAGCGATCGCGTATTCAGGCAATGATGCACGATAGGCAGCGCGACTCCCGGAGCGCCGTTGGCCTGAAGGCATCCCTTGTTAGCACTCTGCTGCGAGACCTCGTTCGAGGCCTGGGACGCGAGACCAAATTCATTTGGTCTCATCGCGCACTTTGGGAAGAGTCCATTGCCTCCCTTCAAGCGGCGAGCGTGGTGGGCGCCGGCAAAGAAACAAGGCAATTCAGTCACGTTCTCTATTAGCGCCAGCGAGACCTTCTTCTCGAATCCGCACTCACCTAAGAAATCGATTCTTCCGACCTCAAAGCGGAATCCAGCCGCGAGATCGACCGCATCATGACGACCTCCAATTGTCCCCACGACGAGCAGCATTCAGAACAGCTGGTGACATTCCTCGTTGTGTGGGGATTGCTGTTCTCTCGCGTATCTGCTCAATCGGACAGCAATTCCCGAGAAAAGGCTGTCATGCCTCGAAAGCCACCAATGCGAAGCGACCGACCCGGATTCGGTATCTCTTCAACTTTGCGTGCGGCGGGCGCGGCTGTGCGGAGAAAAGAGCGGCACTCAGGACTCGCCCCGTCACTCGACGAAATCAGCACGAGCGATTTACGAATAGGAGGCCGTTTGCCGGGGACCGTTTCGGCCCGCAAACCTTGAATTCTTCCCATTTTCAACTCCGCAGCCCCGTGCCCTCCATGGTCGACCGCGTCTGCCGAAAGCCCCGTACCGAATCCAGGCGACCCGTATATCAAATCCCTGTTCGCCGAGGCGATCGGTGGCGCGAACTACGGCAAAGGGACGGAAAATCTACGAAATTCGAGAAATCAAGCGAGCCAAACGCAAAGCACTCGCCGATCATCGCCGGACCGGCAACTGCCGATTTCGGCATCGGCGAGAATGACTCCATGGCCGCCGAGAGATTCGGCAAACCATGCAGCGGGAAATCAACCGCGTCGAAACCGCGGTTACCGCTGACAACGGCGGCGGGCCGAATACAAAGAGGCCGCCGGCACGATCATGCAAGCGGGAACTTCGGTCGTTGACCTCGCACCCGGCCAAGCAAAATCAATCACTGCATCGGCAGCAAACCCCGCCTACGCGATGTTGCCCGCGTGTTCATCAAAACCCCGGGCGAAACGTCACCATGATGACCGGTCCCCGTTACCCCGTCGCGGGGACTCCACACGCAGTACTTACGGCGGCGACGTTTACAAACTGCCGCTGCTCCCCGAGAACCATTCCTGCCCGAATCTCGATGCGATTCCCGATGACATTTATCGCCGCACGAAACGATTGGTTTGAACTACCCGAACTCGCCCACCGGCGGCACCGCGGCCAGCCGAGTTTTCGAAAAGGTCGTTGGCACTGGGCCAAAGAAAAAAGAGTTCGGTTCGTCGTCAAACGATGCCGCTCACGGATTGCTTACCTTCGACGGGCAAACCCGAGGAGTTCTAGAAAAACCCCCGGCGCCCTCGACGTGGTGTGAAAGTTCACTTCGATGAGCAAGCTACGACATTGATCGGATGATGCGAATGGTGATTCGTTCGCCGGACACCCGTTGATCGTGCAAGCGTCGCGGGACGTTGAAAGACAATTAGCGACAGCGGGTCATTCATTCGCGACGCAAAAAGCCCGCCGCCGCCGCTCTCACGGACGATTCGAATCCCGCAACAGATCCGAGCAAAGTACCGCTCGCCGGAATTGAGAAACTCGTCAACGTGTTTACCGGCGCCGGTTTCGAAGCCGAGATGCCCGGCGGAACGTATTTCCTCTTTCACCCCGTCACCGAACGCCACTGCAGCGGTGTGAAACGTTTGCCGTGCCGGAGGACGGCGACCCGGTTTCTAATTGAACAACTCGGCATTTTCGTTGAACCGTGCCGTGGGACGACGCCGGTGCGGTTCCTAAGATCAGCGTCACGTACATCCCGAAAGGACGAGGCCCGCCGAAGACGCGTGATGGCAGGAAACGATTCCGCGGTCTCGCCGGCAGCCAGTTTCCAATGGAAATCCTAGGCGCGTCCCCCATTTCGCCGTCACCGGTGCCGTGAATCGCACGGCCAGCCGATCACGGACGATCCATCCCGGTGCCCGCCTGGGCATCGCTCACGCGGTCCGACGTGCAACCGTTCCTTCGATCGCAGACGCCCAGGCGGAAACAAACACGGAACGCACGGAAACCGAAAAAGACAAGGGTCGTGTTCCTGTCCGGTTTGTTACCGCGAGGACATCGAAACGCTGCTCGGCGGAGCCCACCCCGTTGTCGGTCCGCCGTCGATGTGGACGCCACGTTCGAAAAACGAGGGGTTACGAAGACGGTTTTACACCGCGCGAACCGATCGCCGGCGATCGTTGCTAGTCGACCAGCAAAAAATCCGGCGATTACACTCAGTTCACCGGCCCGGTGGTTGAAGTCCGTCCGGGGCACACCGATCTTCGTCAAAATTTCATTCAATCCAAAGGGTTCGTTTGATATCCGCGGCGGGCGGTCGGTTCGAGATTGTTATCGCAGCCACGATCAGCGATGTGATCGGTGGCAGTGTCGCGAGGAAATTCGTCCTGCCAAACAACTTTTTTGGTGGTCCGCATTCTGTCGTCCGAATCTTCGCAAAGTCGGAACGCTCGCGACGGATCGCACGCTCGCCGACACGCTTCCACCCTGCCAAAACGTCGACGAGATTGGAAAAGCACGGAACGCTCGCCGAGCGCCGAGGGATCCCATCGATCGAGCCCGAGTCGCGGCCGCAGCGGCGGAATCGATCAAAGCAAAAACCCGACGTCGCGCGATTCAACTCGGCGCTTGCGGTCGAAATCGTCGGCCCTCGGTTGTCCCGCCGCTTGCTCGGCAATCCGTTGTACCAAAGCCTGAAGGTGCGTTTGATGGGCGCCCTCGGAGGCCTTAACGGCCGGTCCAGATCCTGTGAGTATCGGCGCGGGGACGAAAGTCATCAGAACGAAACCGGCCAAGCGACAACAACGACCCGATCCGCTTAGCGACGGATAATCAACTAACCACGCACGGCGGACTACTCGGCGGTAATCACGACCGGCAACCCGCTCGTCGCCCGCGTCGTTTAAACCCCACCTCGACGATCAACCTGCCGCAACAATCCGTTACCAAGGACCTGCGCGAAATACGATTTCGAACTCGCCAAAGGTCGGCCACGATCTGCGTCGGCGCGTCCGTGCCCGGCGTCACACTTCGAATCACGCATTGGCGATCGAGTTGCTCACGCTTCTGGCTCGCTTTCCAGGCACCGCTCCACGCTGGCGATCCGATCGATTTGTTTGAATAACGATTTTAGCAGATCAGCCGTCTCATTTGATGGACTTGTTGATGAAATTTTTTTTTCACGTCAAACGACGCGACGTTACAAGCCCGACGCGCAAGTGAGTGCACCACTGTTTTGTCCACTCGTTGCGCGTCGGGGCGTGCAGCCACGTTAAATCGCATTGGGAACGATTAGTAGCGATGGCGTTAGGCCCCGGTTTATCACACTGGCAACCGGGGCTAACGCCCATCGGCTAAGCTTTGCTGGCCGTAAAAATGATTAAATCCGATAGCCCGCGAGCGTTCAAACGGCTCATTTCAGTTTACGCCGAAGACAGTTACGCCGAAGGACAGTTTTACTTTCATCCGAAATCCTCTGAACTGAAAGACATGATGATCCCACCGAACCCCACAACCCAGGCGAGCACATCGATCCCGCTACGAGAGGTTTTATCACGAATCCTTATCGACAACCCGAGGCACCGTGGAAATTGCTTATCGCCAAGAAACGCCGGCACTCCTGTGGCTCGACTTGCCAGATACTCGACGCGGGCACGCGCCACGGCCGTGTTTCGCGCGAAAGGCCCGATCGAGCGGCGTTTCTGCCGAAGGCAAGCCTACTATTTCGATCGATTGGAACAACAGGTGTTGCGGGATCCGGCGTTTGCAGAAAACGTGTTTCGCTCCCACGACCTGGAGTCATCCACACACGAATCCAAGCATTGACGCGAGACGGACGCGGACCGCAGCAAGGCACACAACGACTCGATCTGCTCGCCGCCCCCTGGTTCCCGCGACGCTGATTTTCCTCGACAGGTCGCCCCGATCCCGTGACCGGGGCGAGATCGTGATCAACAAAACCGCCAGTGGTTTGTTGTTCTCATTCAAAACGAACCCTGCCACTACGTGCTCAACAACATTTTTTTTGGGGTATCGAGTCGTTATTCATCGTCGGTTGTATACCACGAGATGCGTCGAGACGACCGTCCGCGATGCTTGCCGAACCTCGGTTACGTTCGGTACTTTCATCGAGGATTGCTGCGCGACGGTCACCCCGCAGCTTCATGACGGGCTCACTCGCCACACTCCGCGATCGATACGCCAAAATCATGACCGCTCGGCCGAAACCGTCGGAAACGCGTCGAGCGGTTGTTAACCGGTTTTAAGTTGACTTTCGCAGTTCAATCCCGTTGTTTGCACGGAATAAACGAATTTAAGCGCCATTCGGCGCACGGGAAAGTTTCGGCAGAACCCCACGTAGGCGAGTCTCTCTGAGACTCGCAAATTTCAGCGTCTCTAAGAGGACGCTGCTACGTGGTGTGTCCACCGAATCAATTGTGACGATGTGCTAGTTTCGTTAGGCGATTGGTGCGTCTTTTCCGTCGTCTTCCGACTCGCCGTTTAACGAGATCACTCTTCCGGCGTTCTCACTCGAGGGGTTTTCACCGCCGTTTCGAGTGCTCATCTTTTGCAGCTTTGTTCGATCCGATCGTGGCTCATTCTTTCCACCCAAACATCGGCTCTGAGAATGAAAAATCGACTCATCCTCAAGGGTTCGACATCGACCTAACAGCCGAATTCAACGCGTTTGCGGTTCAAATCGGCGGGCTGGGTCCCATGGGACGGCTTTTCTATCGATGCAATGACCAACGCCGTCAGTGAGATGCCATCGGTTGAAATTCCGCCATCGGGATGACCGGTGATTCCCAAGCCCCGTCTTCGGTTGCAAAAGCCGAGATAGGTTCGTTTTCGCCGACTGCTTTGTCGCAGGTGCCGCCTGGCAGCGATAGACATCCGGCATTTTTCGACAAGTCAGGTTATGCTCGCTGTCCATGGTTGATCAAATCGATATTGCTCAAAACAAGTCGTTCTGTTCGAGGAAGCGGCAACAGTGCGACTCGCCAACTGAACGGATGCTTGCACGCCCTCGTTGACGCCTCGTCTCCCCTCAAGAACGTTTTGACTGCGGGAAATTTTCCGGTGAGCCAGCATGAAAGTTGTGCGAAAGCAAAGTCGATGGAACATCATGGAATGGACGTGTCTGAAACGGAGTCGTTCGTGGACGCGAGTGAGGCCGAGGTTTGCTCGGCGGGGACGATCCTGGCGTTCCTTCTAGCAGAGAGATCCAGTGGTTTGCCAGCGGCTGAGCGATTCGGTCGGCCACGTTCTGAATCAGCGGGCGACTGCAGGAAACACCTGCCGACCACCGATCGAAGATGATCGACCGGGGTTCTTAAAGTGATTGTGCCAAAGCGATCGGTTCCGCCTCCGTTCGGTATTTTGCGTTGGAGGCCATGTCGATTCAGGAGCAGCGGATCGCGTTACGTATATTTCGAACGGGACACGTAGCGTGAGACCGCTCAGATGAAGTTGTTGCAAAGAACATCTCTGGTTGCGACCAATTGAAGTCGATAGTGTGAACGTTCCCACATGGCTTCAGTGTTTCGGATCGCTGTTAGTAATAAGAAGCTTTGTGATCAAAAATGACCAAACGAACTGGATCTCGATTGCCATTATTGCAAGTGTTCGTGGACAGATTCCTTGCAGATCGCAGCAACAGTCTCCGCGTCGGAAAACTCTCGAGTTAGGGTATTCCCTTGCACCAAACGCGGGCTTGAGATTCTCCACGATTTCCTGGGTTTCCTCCTTGGAAAAACGGCCTGTGAGGATGAACGAACCGCGATTCGCTGCTGAATTGTTTGGGGCAAGACGCCACGCGTCCATCGACAACGATTCGCCAATTGTCGTTTCAATGTTGCCGTGGAGTTCGCTGAATTGAATTCCCCAGTGCAGGCGTCGAAAACTTCAAAATCGATCGCAGGCGAACCGTTGTTATTTCCGTTGTCTGATTGGTCCTCGACAATGTGCCCGAACAATTGGTTCCCATCCGATTCGTGAGGAACTGGAAAACCCTAGTGCCAATCGATTAAACGGTGCCGTTGTACGAATGAACGATGGAGCGGCGACGTCCTCGGCCAACCGAACCAGATCCCTGCGTCGGTCGTTCACGACATCGGTCGTTCGTGGGGTCCGAGCGGGACGAACATCTCGAGCGTGAGGTTGCCTGTTCTAAACTCCGGGCGGTCCGGTTCACGTTTTTCTTGAAATCTGAAAAAAATCACGAACGCTATAGGGATCGTCGACGAAATCGTTCCATCACCGACTCTTGCATCGGCGCGCAGTTTTGAAGCGGAGCCCGGTTGTTTTCCCCTGTCGCTGAATCGGCTGTCGCTGGAATCGCTGTCGCTTGAATCGTCGATGTTCGTTTCTGCCATCGTCCACGGTGCTGCCACTGGGGACGACGAATTTGAGCCGTTCGTGCCGGGTCGGGGTACTCGATCGTTGATCAGAATCCCCATCGAGACCCCGAGTACCAATCCAACCACTGCGCAGCGATCGCGACCCAGAGTGGGACATGACGACGGCCCGCTCGGCTTGGATCGTTTACCGTCGCCGATCGTTGCGGTTTCGCTTCGATCGAGCCCGTTGATTTCGGTTTGTCCCAATCGCCTGGCAAATCCGATACCCTCGGGAGGGTAGCAATCGCTCGGCGACCCTGGATTGGCGATTGAGGTCGTTTGTTGGGATTCCTTTTCTAACATCGAAACGAGCAAACTTCACCAGCGTTGTTCGGTGCATTCGGGTATCGATTCGTTCAACCGTGGGCGGCGGGGCGGAAACATGGCGGGTCATTTCAAGCGAACCGGCGTCGGGTTAGGCTTCCTTGGGCAAACGGGGCCTTCGCCCGGTCAGCAGTTTCTTGAGCGTGCATCGAGCGAGTAGATATCCACCACGAGATGTCGACGTTGCGGCTGATCGCGTGACTTGTTCCGTGCGATGTAAATCGCGGTGCCCATCGTTTGCCCGTGCGGTGATCTCGACTTGATCGGGATTTCACCGTCGTGGCAGAACGAGCGAGTCCGAGGTCGAGCAGTTTCACTTCTCCGATCGGCTGAGCATGATGGTTGGATGGTTTGACAATCGCGATTGTACGAACCTTGTTCGGTTCACAATAGCGCCAGAGCGACCGGCCACCCTGCGGACGATCTGACAGGCATTCGGCGATAACTGAGCGGCCCGATTCGTGTTGACCAATTTTCCCAGATCGAAGCCCATCGATAAACTCGGTGGACCAACACGGCGGTGCCTTCGACCTCGCGAGCGTCGTGGGCGGTTGACCGGACTGTTCGGACTGGCTCAAACGGACCGACCGCTCGCATCTCGGGCTTCGAAACGCTGCCGCATTCGTGGATCGGCCAAACGATGGTTGCGAGGAACTTGAGTGCGACTTCCCGCCGAGTTTGGTTCGTGACGAGGCGAGGTAGAGCGCCCATTCCACCGCGCCGAGCGGACGACACGATCTCAACTCGCCAATCTGACGCGGCAAACCTGGCGGCATCGAATCCGTCACCGGATCGTTTGCCAGCGACCCGAGCACCTCGCGACGGGCGAGATCACACGCGGGTTTCATTAGCGATAAATCGGCCAACGGGACCGGCGACGCAGCGATCGATCAGCGGATCTTCACCATTTCGTCGATCGTTTCTCGAATTTCCGTAGGAAACACAATTCGCAATTGCCCAAACGTGCTTCAAACCAAACTCGTCGCTCGGCCTCAGTCGGGCAAACCGACGAGTGCGTAGTCGTGCCCAGCGTTTTGGTGTCGGGTGGCATTCGTGGGCGTTTTGGGTCAATCATTTTGTACTTTTCTCGGTTCAAAGTTTGTCATTCGTTAGGACGCTTATCATCAACTTTTCGCCAGCCAAAACCCCTCGGATCGGTTATTCTTCTTTTTCGCCAGGAGGAGGGGAATTTCTTTTTTTCCCGGCAGGGAAACATTGTTTCCCCACGGAGTTTCCATCGGTGGAAAAACCTCGTTTTAAGCAGGGGGCGGTCTCTCCGAGGGGGGGGGGGGACGCTGGGCAAATTTTGGGCCGAGGTTCTCAGGGGAGAGGGGGACCTCGCATTAACCGTTGAAGTTTCTTGGCGGGGACGGAAAAGTTTTTAACCAACCGTGGCTAAAAGCGGCCAAAAAAGGCTCCGTTCGTTCGAAAAACAATTCAACGGGTGATTCCTCCTCTCTTTT
>Ga0163217_1089655_pt1 | contig 12501 bp, 19 predicted proteins | sample SynspAceP_FD_185933 | JGI IMG/M metagenome (GOLD analysis project Ga0163217, IMG submission 185933) | Saline lake microbial communities from Ace Lake in Antarctica - Synechococcus sp. Ace-P (PacBio error correction) | ecosystem: Environmental > Aquatic > Non-marine Saline and Alkaline > Saline ... | reverse complement strand
GCGGGACTTGCGCCAGTTTGCCACGATACCCGGACTCGGCCAACTGTGAAGGGCCAGCCACCGGCCGTGCTGGCTGGTGTGACACCACTCCGGCGGCCAGCTCGTGTGCTCGGTGGCCTTTTGGGCGCCGCGTTGAGTGACCCATTACCGGGGGTATGCCGATCGGAAAGTGCAGGCTTACTGACCCTGAGTCGTCCTGCCGTGGCAGCCTCGTGCAACCGCTCCGATTTCGACCCCACTGGCCATCGGCGTCCCTGGAGCCTTTCGCCGCCAGGCGACGTCCCACAAGACTGGCAGGAGCTTTGCTGCAGCTGCAGGGGGCCAGCCCGGCGCGGTGCTGCGGGAGCGCAGCGGCCAATTGGCCGACTCCCCTGTCGGCTCACGGAGCTGCCGACATCAGCCCTGGAAATCGTTCGCGCCTGTGGCCGAAGCGGGCCAGCTTGCTGCTCGGTGGGGAATTCAGCTCACCCCAAGATGTCCAGCCCCCATCTCAGAGACGACTAGCGACGAATCGTCTTTTCAGTTCGAATGCGGCACAGCGAGGAAAGGGGCTAGGGATCTTGGTGCACGGCGCCGGAGGGGAATTGCGCAGAAGTTTCGCCCGGTGGCCTCTATTATCAGGCGATGCCGCCGCCTTTGTGTCGGGAGACGCCGTGCTCGATCAGCCGAGCAGCGGAGGTGAGCCGGCCGCGTCACCGATCGAGCGGACTGAATTAGTCCGCGACACGTGAGCGACCCTCGGTCTGCCCACAGCCCGGCGGTCCGGTCATGTTCTCAACACCCCAGTGCGAAGCGCCGACTGGGCCGACGCCAAACAGAGTTTTCCAAAAACCACCGAAGTGCGGCCTCCGGCCGCAGCCCGGTGGGGAGAGCGGAAGCCTGCAGTCCAGCAGGGGACACAGCGGCGGCCGACCACGGATGAGGCAACGCCTCCACCGCCAGATAGCCCGGTGGGTGTAACAAAAACTCGGAAGTGGCAAGCATGGTTGAACGGCCTTGTTCAGCACGTGAGGCCAGCCCAGCGCCAGGGGGCAGCAGCGGCCTGGGTACGGGCCGGCTGAGCTGCGGCCAGGACATGTAGTGCAGAGAGGACTCGCGCGAAGCACGCCCAGGCGTCCGCCAGGCCCACCCAGGCGCACCAATCTGTTTTGTTTTCGATTTGCCTTTGTTCTGACTTTGCCGCGGGAACATGCTCGTAGCCCCAGTTTGAACCAAAGCCGTCAAGAATCTTGCGCGGGCCATCCAGCTCCAGATTCAGCCCAGCCGGAACGACCGGAGGCGTACATGTGCCGGGGGAATTCGAGCCTGTTCATCTGTTGGATCAAGGCTGGCGAACAGATCAAGCATTCGTCCAGCGCGCGGTTCAGGGCTCGGCGTCTGCCTTGTCGACTTTGTTCAGCACAACGATTAGGGGCCGCAGGGCCCAGTTTTCGCGCCTTGAGCGTCACCAAATTTGGTCTGTGGCATCGGGCCTTCTGCGGCATCGGTACGAGAGGACACACCGTCTACCATCGACAGGATGCGTTCAAACTTCGCACCAAAGTCGGCCGTGACCGGGGGTGTCGACTGATGTTGTACGGGGTGTTGTTCCAAACAACGACGCTCGGTTTTTGCGAGATCGTGATGCCGCCGCTCGCGGCTCCAGACGTTGCGGTCCACAGTACGCGCGTCGTTCGTCGCCTGGTTTCACGATAGGTGCCAAGATTGTAATTCAGAAGCTCGATCGACCAGCGTCGTTTTGGCCGTGGTCAACGTGAGCGAGATTGCGATATAAAGTTCGCATGTCCATTGGGGTATGCCTTTTGATTGATTCACGGGAGGGGGGGGCCGCGCGCACGCTCTCGCACCGCAGCATTTGGGCAGCGCTTAACGCGATACGCTACAGAAAGCTAGTGCCAAAAGGATGTCAGCCGTCGTTTGCTTGTGTTTCTCTCGCTTTCTTTGCGTCGCGATAGTCCCGAACGGTAGCGGTTCGTTAAAGGTCAGGGTGCGATAGGGACAGTGGGATGTTCGACTCTCACTGCGTCATCCAGCCGCCCCGTTTCACGGGGCCGACGACTTTGTCGCGGGCTTGCTGCCGGGATGTCGATGGGCCGCGAGCCTGTCCACCAAGTAACCTCGAAGTTTGACTCGACTGATCGGCAAATTACTGCGCAAAGATCTTCACGTCGCCGCACATCATCGCCGCAGCGCGTCCACCCCGACGCCCACCGCTTTGGCAATCACTCGGCGCGCGGCGTTCTACGTCTCGCCGTAGCCACGCCGCAATACACGGTGGCTTCCGGCGACACGGTTTCGCGGGCCGACCACCCGGTGCGTATGGTGACGCGGACCTTCTTACAAGAACCATCGCGTTTTTTCGGGCCACGAACAATGTTTGTCCGTCTGCTCTGGCGCCACATGGGTGTCGCGAGAATGTGATTTCTTCACCATGCCCACTCGAACCCCTCGCATTCAATTGTATCCTCGACCAGAAAAAGGTTCGCGCCAATTGAGAGCAGTACATATCCCTGCCTACGGAGAAAGTTCTCGAACACATCCTTGAAGGCAAAAAACCCGACATGGCCACGCCAACCACACCCAACCGCCAGTTCAGCGCCTTGCTGCCGGGTGATTGATGGGGAAAGGCGATTGATAACGGCGATTCAACACGCCAAACAGGCCACAACCCCCACGATAATCCAGCATTCATGACTGACATCCGACAAGCGACCGACACGCATTACGGGCGCGGGCCAGCAGCACCGCCCGGCACGATAGCACTGCACCAATGCGGACGACAGGCCCAGAGAAAACACACCAGAAAGATCGATCGACAAATAAGCTTGCGGCCACGCACGCTCAAGAACCCGACGGCGTACCCTTCAAGTGGTTACGCGCAAAGCGATCGGCCAGAAGGATGCCCCAAAAATACGGAGCTTATGAATCGCAGCGATGCGGCACTTTACGGTCGTCTTGCGATATAACGCTAACACCTTAAACGCAGCGACGGGTTCCCGAGCAGGGCATCTAATGGTGGAAACTGTTCGAAATAGCATGAATGAGACCAGCACGCCGCCGATGATCACGACATGCCCAAACGGCGGCAAGGTCGAGCTTTTGCCCGAACACGAAATACCCGATGCCCGCGATGGCAGGACGATACCCAGCCCCGACCAGATCGCTTAGGACAATGGCCCACCGGCATCACCTTGAGCGTCAGGCCCCAGCAGATAGAACGAGATCGCATAACACACAACGACGCGACAGAGGGCCATAGCCGCGTAAATTGTATTCGAGGCTTGCAGCGCGCTTGGGTGCCCAGGCGTTTCCGGTCACGATGGCGATCGATCAGCAGAAAAATAATGCATATTCACCGTGCCCCCAATGTGAGTTTCCGACCAGTCCTGCAGACGGGGCGCGGCCGGTGTCAATGAGCCGGCGGGTCAGGTGGCGATTGTGCGGTCGCGGCGGTGTTGGTTGAAGGTAATGATCAGTTCAGCACCAGCGCGCCGAAGCAAGCGATATCCCCACAACCGAAGCAGGGAAACAGGAATAACGCGACCGAAAACGATTTCACCCCATCGGTGATAAGCTGAACCCATCCGCCTTGAAACCCCGTTGGTGTCTTGAAACAAGGAGCGGCGATCACGCCCAAGCCCCAAGCGACCCATTTAGTGTCGGACATCGCCAGCAGCCCCAACCCGACCACGCGCCCAAATATTAACCGCTGCGAGGCCGGGGCTCAGCGACTGGATTCGCAAAACCGTAGGCAGAAATTTCGGTGACAAACAGACAGCATTGTGACGAGATCAGCGATTTGATGGTAAATTCCGCCCGAGGCGTTTGTAGGCAAGGAAGTAGAAACAGCAGGTGATCAAAAAGAACACCACGCCGATAGAATAACCCCGTGAATAGCGATTTCACGCCAAGCCCGCCGCGTCTGGCCGGGGAATCCAGTCCGCAGAGGTTCAACAACCGAAGATTCCGATACCGCACAGAAATTAACCCCGAGGCTTAGGCCGTTGCGAACATCATCAAGCGAGCTATGGTGTGAGGGGGTCAGCATATGTTCATATCGCGCAAGATGGGCAGCTATGTTGACCTGTCTAGGGGTGCTGCAGGTGCAGCAGAATAAAATTTCTTCCTGTTACATTAAGCGTCACGCTGGCGTCTGCTGCACAGAAAAAGGGCCACCCCTTTTCAGGGATGGCCCTTGTTTGAGCGGTCTCTGCTTATTGCGCGCCGAGCGCTTTGGTTCAGAGTCTCGTCGGACCTTCTCCAGGAAGCCCATCGCACTGTCGGTCAGCCAGCCGTTGGTCGGGGCCGACCAGCAGGGCCAGGTCTTTGCCGGTCATAGAAGCCTGATCCACCGATCCACGACCGTTCTTTTCAAGGTTTCCGGCAAAGCGGGATCAGTCGGCCGTTGTTCATCAGTTATACCGCGTATTGCTTGAGCCCGCCCTGTCCACGCATAGATAGACGCCAATGGAGTTGGTCGAGGTTTCTCGCCCTTCTGGTGTGGCGGTAATGGCGTGGTGACGGTGCGTGGCGGCTTCTGCCTCTTACGGTCTGGCCGTCGGGGGTCATCAGCACGGATGTTCATCAGCCGAGCGAGTCCAAAACCCCTGCGGCCACGGTATCCGACTGCACATCGCCGTCATAGTTCTTGCCCGCCCAACAGTAAACCGCCGTTCCACTTCATCGCACAGGCGACCATGTGTCGCATAGCGGTGTTCATAGGTTGAGCCGCGGCTTTTGAAACTTATTCTTCAAACTCGGTTTCGTAGATGTTCGTTGGAACAATTCAAGAAAGCGACGTCGTATTGTTTGAGGATCGGTGTTCTTGGTGCTCAGATAGACGCGGCCAGGCCAAGGTTCAGCCATAGGTTCAGCGACGCCGCGGGCAAAGGGTCGTGATGGATTATCAAGGTTGTACATCGCCATAACGACGCCGGCGTCCGGCGCGTTCGAAAACCTCCGCGCCCGATTTCGTCCCGTTCCTCGCCGACGAATTTCAGTGCTTAACTCTGCTTTGCCGCGGAAATTAATCGGGTCGCTTTGTACGGTCGCCAAAGCGTGACGGGACCCACGACGATTGGTTTGGTCCATCCCGGCACAAGGCGGGGAACGTTCTTGCAGATTGATCGGTTGACGGAGATCACGTCGCCCAGAATATTGCGGATCGTCCCGTTCGCGACCGCCACATCTCTTTGAGGCCGAATTCCTCGGACCCGTGCTTCGTCGGGGGTGATGGTCGCGCATTTGACGCCAACACCGGTGTCCTTGAATAAGCCGTGCGCGGCGTCTTATTGGTGATCTGGTCGTTGGTTCTCGTCGCGAACCTCCATTCCTAGATCGTAGTATTTCAGATCCACGTCGAGTGGGCAGGATCAGCTTCTTCTTGATGAAATCCCCACATGATGCGGGTCATATTCATCACGTCGAGTCAACGATCGGGTTTCCACTTTGATCATTGGTTTCATCGTCTGCGGTCCTTGAGGTGAAAAAACTGTCCCCGGCATAGCCTACCGGGCACGAATCCTAGTCGTATGCAATGGTATACTGAAGAAGCTATTGTTGCTGTGCCAGGATACCGCAGCCCGCAACGAGGGGTGTGGGACGCAAAGGAGAAAGGTCCGGGCACGCTAACGGCAGGGCCGGTGCTAGCCGCGGGCGCGAACCATGCAGAGACGCGGCGCCCTCGTAGCATCTCCCACATAGCCAGCGACGCGGCCGGCCTTGATCCTTAGAGCACGACCTTTTCACGAACTGGGCTCTCCGGACGTCATATTCGGACCAAGCGTGCCACCCGCCGCAGCCAACGGTTTGCATGGGGGGCTGGAACGGTCCAACGATTTGCAAAAGCGGGCTGTGGGCACGGTCGTTATTCGCTTCGAAACTCTTCCCACTGTGGCACGAAGATCGTCGCGTTAATCCGTTGGGAAGAAGGCCCAAATATCCGGTCAGCGGAGCAAGCCTGTTCCTGGGCCCCAATCCCAATATCGGCCGCATCGATAGCTGACCAAAGAAGATCGGGTCTGTCGCCTGCGTCAAATCTCGACGAGGCTCATGACCTGAAGGATCAACCATATTTTGATGACGCGGGTGATATCCGAACGCCTTCGCCCCGGCACTGATCCGCCCAAAAGACACCAGCGCATAGAAGCGCTCACAGGTGCCAGGCTGTCGTTTCGCCGATTTTTCCGGCCCGCGAGGCAATCGCATAAAAAAAGCGTTCCCGGCTTGGACCGATTGAGCTATGTCTGCTTCGTTAAGGAAGGGCAATCACTTGTGCTCCTAAGTCTGCGCGTGGTCATACGCTTCAGCTTTCTTTTGCGCGCACGCTGAGCGCCGGCCAAGCGCCCTTCGCCGCGACTAACAACAAGCTCCCACCGCCCCTGTCACGGCAGAAAAGCCGGTACGGCATCGCTGTGACAAAGGCTTCTTCTAATGGTCTGCGACGACGGCGCCCAGAAAACAGCAGCGGGAACTTCCATAAAAAGCCGCTCCTGTCCGGTTTTCGCCGTTTTGTACTGCCGAGACCATTCTTCGTCCAGTGACTTGGCCAGATCGACGACTGTCTAAGATCCCGCCATCTAAACGGGTCGTTTCCGTCAGGCGACGCTTCACATGTCCAGTGGTTCACGACGTTGATGAGCGTTCCCATCTGCGCCGCTCTTCAAAGAAGTGGCCGGCACCCTCCGGACTTTCTTGGTGCACGGCTGATGCTTTGATGCCCTTTTGCTCGTGCAATTTATTCACGAGGGTCACAGGTATCAGCCGGTGGTGCTACGCGGTCAAGCGCGTCCGTTGTAACACCAAACCGGAAGCCGGCGGGTGCGAGGAAGCTGAAGTTCATACCATGTTCGCAGGCGGTGCGCACAGAGTGAAGCCAGTTGATCTCGGGGTCGGCCGCATCAGACCAAATTGCATGCCGATCCCATTGCGCAACCGAGAGCCCGCAACCAAGCAGTGCTTTGGGTTGTTGTTCATCGACTGCAATATCCAGCGCTGACGCTGCATCAGCAGAGTTCACCGACGGCCCTTGATCGTATTCGCCTTGGACTGCGTCCCACGCCGCGAAGTTGAAAAAGCGCAAAAACGGTGAAACCCACTTTTGGTAGAATGGGCATTACGTGCGCATATTTACCACGACCTTTCCCTAATGGATTCATCGTCCCGCCGAATTGTGCGGTGGTGGGTGAAGCAGCAATCGGCGACTCTCGGCGTCGAACCTCGCCGATTCTTTTTGTGGATGGTAGCGGGCCTTCGATGCGGCCTTCGGGTCCGGGAAAAATAACCTCGGCATGAAGAACGCTCCTGCTTGGGGTTTCTAAGTGCAGCGGAATAGTTGACGAAGTTTCGCTAAGGCAGTATAGAACGGTTCTAACTTGTGTGATTCCCACCTTTACCAGGGGGGTTCAGACATTGCGTTTAGGCATTATCATTGCGTCCTCGTTCCATCAAACAGGCGCTTTTGGGAAAAGCGAAACACTGCAATGAAGCTGTCTACCAAGGGCGCGCCTCACCATGCCATGTCGCGGCTCTGGCCTGCGATTAGGGCGTTGCACGCCTGCGGACCGCCTGGTCAATCTGGGCGATATCGCGGCGCGTACAGTCCATTTCCCTGCCGTATCTGGGAACAGCTGTTTCGTCAAACTGCGTCGGGGCCGAGCTGGTGGCTTCGGTTGCGTGGCCCCGGCGGCCGGCTATCGTTCTTGCGCGACCAGCGACGAATATTTCGCGTTGTGTAATTTCTGGCGGCGCGCTCGACTTGAAAGGCTCGACGCAGATGCATTGTGGGGGCAGGGGGCCTCTGGCGGGTCGGTCAGGCAGTCGTGCGCAATCCCTGACCCAAACCGTTGTGGGAAGGGGTTGCAGCCGCGCAGTCGATGTGTACTGCACCAGACCGGGCTGTTCGAGACGTTGTCGCGAACGAACGCTACGCCCCTGCTCCGGCCGGTGCCGAACCCTCTTGCCATCGTGGACGAGGCCGGACTCGGAGATGAGGGCGCTGTCCTCACACTCCCTGGGCATCTTTAGGAACCATCTGGAGCTGATATGAGAACTATCTGATCATCAAACGCGCCACCCGCTGAGGCGCGCAGGCGCGCGCAGGCCATGGCTGACGGCGATGGATGTGGCGGGCAATCCCTCGAGCGTCCATGCCCGAAGGGCGTGCAAGCCAGATGTATGGTTGTTGAAAAGGCGCGGAGGGCAGGTGGCCGGACTGGTCGCTGCGAGATCTCGAGGTGATCTTTTTACCAGCGGCGCCACTGTAGGCGATTACAGGCGTTGGCTCAGGAACTCTACCTCGCGGTGACCGGCGCGCCGGACTTGAACATGAAAGCGGTGACGGATCTGGTGCCCTGAGGCAGGACCAAGTTGCCCGATGGGAATCCGCGATGGTCACGTGGATTTGGACCGCGCTGCCGGACGGTTGCTTTGGCGGCGGGTGACGCTGTTCTTGCGCGGCCGACAACAGACGAAAACCGAACGTGGCTGACAGCTGACACTTCTGTGCGCCGAGCTTGTCTCGATTTGGGGGCGCGTCGACCGCCAAGCCGGGTTGCGCGATGCGGTGCAGGCGGCGGGCAAGCCTTTCCGATCTGGGCCGTTGGCGGTCAGAGGTCGGGCGTCATCTGCCACATGGGGCGCTCTCGGCGCATTAAGTTGGGCGTCCCAAGGGATCGGCGCGTTGACTCGCGGAGGCCGCCATATACCCCTGGATTGATGGCAGGCCGATGCTGCGCGGGAGGCGCGAGCAGAGGCTGGGGCGTCGTGCAGGGGACCGAAACCGCATCGCATCGCCTGGCTTTGGATGCGGCTTGCGCGGCAAAAGCGGCGGCAGGATTTGGCGGATGGTGTCTGGGAAGGTGCAGGACCTTAGAAATGTTCTTAGGAGAAGGCTCTTGAGAGCTGCGTTCAAAGAAGACTATTTGTTGTTGGGAAAGATGTGGCGCGTTGCCCGAAACCACCTCTTCCTATTATCACGCCTGGATGGCGCGGGGAGACGCAGGGTGCATGCAGCCATGGGACCACTTTGCGGGCCTTTGCGTCAGACGCGGAACGGTCTGCCTGTGTTCCACGACGCAAATAGGTGGCCGACAAAGTCGAGGGTGTGACGGGCCATGGCCTTTGACGGGGCGTGCCGACCATCTTGTAGCCGTGCGCGTCGCGCTCGAGGGCCCGGAACCCACAAGAAAACGACGACCGCGTCCATCGCGTTCTGTCGACGCCAGCCCATGGACCGCGCACAATATAGCAACAACAAACCCGGCCCGCCGTGCAGCCGCACCCCCGTTTTCGCCCCATTGCCAGCCCCACGCCAAGCCTCTGAAGGGCTACCAAGCGCCTGCCCCCCCTTGGATAGCACAACAATGTGTACGCGACAAAACGTATTACTGATGGACGATACCACACACGCACATGGTGTCACCGTCAGGAAAGACACCGGTGCGATGCCGAATGCTGCGCCTAAGTCCGCCGTGTTGACTGGTCGATGCGGCTGCCCGGTGGCCTGCATTCACCCGCGGCGAGGTCGCAACAAGTCAAGGGACCAGTTTCTACTGGATCGACTTCGAACCTGCATCATGCGCATGCTGCCTGCAGCTCTGCCTAAGAGGGCGGATCCTTGGCGAAGGCGCCCCCAACCTGCACAGCGACGCTGAGCGATGGCACGGCGCCGTGAAGCTTGCCCCCATTCGGGGAATTGCCCGGCTGGACCCGGGGTCTTTGCATGTCCCTTGATCTGGCGTTGTCTGCTGCTTAGTATGGCCGGCTAGCGGCCTCGGCAGATCATTAAACGCCAATCCGGTGTTCGTGCATGGAACCTCACGGTGATGGTCCAGCCGTGCCGTAGCTGTGGTCACCCTGGTCCGGGACTGGCCCGGCAAGTGAGATGCGGAGGGATGGACTACTATGCCACTGCCGCGCCTTGTATGGGCCTCTCGCCGCCAATTCGCGGTGCTGGATCGTCCTGCTCTGTCGGACCAAGCGCCGGATCGGCGCCTGGCCGATGCGGGCGATCTTCGGACTGAGGACGCTTCGGCGCGCAGATATGCTCGAAAAACGGCTCAGAAACGGCGTCTCCGGTGGATCATGCCGACTGGAAAAAGATGTACAGGGACCTTAAGATATAGCGCTGTCAGCGGTACTGGGTTTTAGAGCGCCTGATGTGAGCAGGCCTGGCCATGTACAAGGCCGGCCCAGTTCTGGTGTTATGCGCGGGTCTTGATGCTTGAATGGCTTTCAGGCTTTCTTGGCCGGAGACTCTCCCTGGATTTGATACGCAGCAGTGGTTTTGGGCAGACCCTTGTGCGCTGGTCAGCCAAGTGGCCTACTGATTTCCTCAACCGCCATGCGTGACCAAGACTGCATCAGAACGCGCATTTGCAGCCATAGCGTATTCTTTTTCTGTGGGCGGGATGGTGGACTACCCTGAAATCGACCTTTTCGAGATTCCGGAGTGATTACTGGCTGCGCCTGCTGCGCGGGATGTTTCTTGATTGCGAACGTCAAAGTGCTCGCCATAATGGCTGGGGCTCTCTGGGCGTCAGGGCGGCTCCTCGCTGCTGGCTAGGGAGGCTGTCGAACCGTTGGAACGGCCCCACTCAGGCAAAGCCGTCCCTGTGGGACACGACGTAGATACCCCAAAGACTGCTCGGCAACGCCAGAGACCCATAACACATGAGAAAGATGACGCATCTGGAGGCTGAGCAGAGCCGGGAAATTCCGGTATCCCCTTGAAAGGTGCGAGCCATCGGTCTGAGACTGCGCCGTGTGCACAGGTGCATACCAGACCGCACTTCTGTCAATAGCCGTTTCAACTGGCGGAGATCCCCGGGCTGGGTCTCGCAAGAAGAAGAGCTACCGGCTGCAGACGTACTCGAGGGCGTGGACATGGTGTGAACCTCCGCTCAAAGGGTCTCAGGCCGCTGAAACTTGAGCCTTGGCGATTGGGGCGTTGCCCCAGCATTGTTTTCGGTCATTGCGGACCGCTGTCCTGTGCGTGGTAGTGTGGCGACTTGGGTCTGCTGTTCGCGATGCTGTGGCCTGTGGGCAGCTTTTCAGGACGGTTGCGGCCTGTGAGGCGGAAAAGAGCTCAGACCTGCGTGGATCTCCAGCCTGGCGCGGTGTAATCTGAGCGTTTTGATTCCACGACCTACGTTTAGTTTTCTTCTTGCCACATTCTGGATGTGCACAGCGAGCCCTATCACCCTCCCGACCCTTGCTGCAGCTCGGGAGCATCGCCGATGGAAAACGGCTGGGTCAAGAGGGCAACCTCGCTTTGGGGTTCGGCCTTGGTGCGTGCGGTCCAGTGGGAGCATGCTATAAGTCTCTGCTCACTGGCGCACGACGGCTGAACTCGGCTGTTCGATACGCTTCGTGTCTTACAAGACTCGGAGCAGATCGATGGTGTTTCTTATGTCTCTCGCTCCAGGCGTCGCATTCGCCACCCTGGGGACGCGCGAGGCACCTGGGAAGACAAGGGTATGTGCTGGGTTTCGCGCTGGGCTCTCAGAGTTGGGACGGACTGTCGACCTACTTCCGTATCAACGCGGAAAACACTGGCAGTTCGGCCGGCACGTCGGATTATCAATGCGTGTCCGGGTCACCCTCACATCGCCTGTGCGCCCTAGTGTGCTCTCTGTAAATCCTCGAGGGCCCGGCGTCCCCGTTTCCTGAAGGTCTCCTGTTGCTGGAAATTCTTTATTCTTCGATCACATGGGACGGGCTGGGGAACAGGGCTGCTAAGCCCAGTTTTCAGGATCCCACCACGCCGCAGGGGACGAAAACACCATATGTCACGCCGCGGTGGTCGGAGATCTCCAATGCGAAGAAGATCGCCGACGAAGGTTGAGCAACGTCATTTTCCGAGCCGTTACAGGAACTGGGGTATCCCTGGTGACGTTTCGAGAACCTGCGCAAAGGCGGCGATCTATAGAGGCTTTTGGTGAGCCTCAAAGCGTTTGCACGATTGCCGTTGGCGACGGTGCGTGCACGGAAGCAAGGTGATGTGGACGCAGGTTGAAACCGGTTCGCGTTGGTGATTTGAGATAGTACCCGTCTCGACCTGGCAGTCAGCGGCAAAGGTGATAGCCGCCAGCGATTCTATTCCATCTATTGCGACTCGCGCCGACAATATAGGAGGCACGCGCTGACACCGTGATCAGGCGGTACCCAGATGATCACCCTGGGCAGAGAGGCGTGCGCCAAGTCAGAGCGCCATCGTGTCCCAAGGATTGCAAGGTTCGGCGGGCAGCTCAGAGACGCCGCAGAACGGGTACCGTGGACTGGTGTCCGATGGCACCCCAAGCCAAGGAATCGGCAACTTATACGCAATTGTGACAGCTTGCTGATCGGCGGCCAGTTGCGGTGCCACACTGTACCGTATACGAGGTCAAGAATACAGCAGCACGCGTCTGAACACGAGGCAACGACATCCAGGTGGGACGAGACCACTTTTTACGATGGACATTCAGCAGCTGTGCGGACCAATGCAGCGGACTTGAGACG
>Ga0163217_1081639_pt1 | contig 12501 bp, 9 predicted proteins | sample SynspAceP_FD_185933 | JGI IMG/M metagenome (GOLD analysis project Ga0163217, IMG submission 185933) | Saline lake microbial communities from Ace Lake in Antarctica - Synechococcus sp. Ace-P (PacBio error correction) | ecosystem: Environmental > Aquatic > Non-marine Saline and Alkaline > Saline ... | reverse complement strand
AGCTGGAAAAGTGATGCCTCTAGCGCGGCCTCACCAAGCTTTACGCCCCATGCTGGCGGACCCACCATGAGCGTTTTATTTATTAGAGCAACCTTATAAAAACGCAGTATGTTCGTCCGCAGCGTGATATTTACGCATTAACTATGTTAAAACTTCATTCTCCATATGCATGCTTGGGCAAACTAAAACTTCAAACATACTTTCTGTCTCTGTGCTTTACCCTATGCTTACTAGGCGTTCCAACTCGGGCGCTTGGTTGCACTATTAAAATTCAACGCCGTATTTTTTAAATTCATGTATGGTTTTCTTTTCCCTAACAGGGATCAAGCTAATCTGGACGGAGCAGCTCTGCGATTATTTAAGAGCTTAAACCCTAAAGCTCATCATACCTTTTAGATCTTCGAGAAATGGCATTTTACCTTTCGTCTAAACCAAACATGGTTCGACGATAATGCTAAGCTCACCATAGATTCTAGAATAAATCATCGCTAGATGTGGCCTGATTTTTTACCTTCATATAACGCTTGGTTCCAGCGCGTTTTGCATTCTTTACCGTACTCACGTAATAGCGGTTAGTGAATAAAATCTTTATAAGAGTGCATGTTAACGGTATAAAAACGACGAGTTCTTGACCAACATGTTCCAAATAGGCGAAACTCCATCGGGAACTATGCGCTAAAAATTGGTGTTTCGACTTCTTTGCCTGCTCCATAACGGGATCGTAGAAGACACACTCTCGCTGTTAGACCAGAATCGCCGTGATGCTGAAGTACACATTCATCCAATTTGCACCATCACGGCTTTCCTGATGTATTGCAAGGGTTCGGCCCTTAGCCAAATACACATATAAATCTGTCTGTCACCACTGTCGCATTTCAATAAATGGTATCACTCTTTGGGTCTCCCTGTCATTTTCAAGGTCAATCCATACTTAATTTCTCTTCAATTTAAGCTCATAACCTTCCAAGTCCTTATTACAATGCCAGCATTTACTCTATGCGCCTTTACTATTTATGATCAGACGGCCTATGTCGAGCGAACACTTACAAAACAAACAAACTTGGCGAATTGAAAGAATTCACAAGGACCGTAAGAACGCACCAAAACGCGGGCGATTTCGTGATGAGCTCGTCAGTATTTATCTTGGACCTGAACCGAAACGGTATGATCATTTCCCACTCGGCACACAGTCGAGTCGAAGGCACGCAGAGCCCTTTTTGGTATTTCCGCGCTGTAATTTCGCGCCAAATTTGGCCAACTCGTTAAGGCGATTAAAGTGTCTGGCGGTCCTAGCAAATGAAGGCGGCGTGTTGTCGCCCACACCAGACACCACGTCACTGCTCGTCCAGACATGCACGGAGATTGAACCCGGCGCCAACATTGATCACATTGTCGGTGTAAATTGCGCGGAACTGTCGCTCTGCAAACTTAATGGACCGCGTTATCTAGTTGCCGCTGAAACGTTGATCTTCAGTGATAATACTGAACAAGTGCTAGTGCGATCTTAATAGCGACAGCACATCAAGCAGTTTAGGATTTTTAATCTTTTAAAGGACATACGAAGACCTAATTACAAATATCGAACATCAATCAAGATCAACGAAAGGCAATGGAATCGCTTTCAGTTCTCTGCAGAAAAACAGCGTAATTGTCGGACAATCTGGATGTCGGTAAATATCTCTTATTGGAACGATTACTTCCCGATATAGACTTACGATTGAGTGAACTCTTCAAAAAACGAAAAAGGCGTAACACCAACAACACAGCTCGTCTATTCACATGCAAAGGCGAGATCTTATTGACTCTCGGGATACGTGAATTGGTTATGCATATCTTGAGGAAAGAACTTCGCAATGGTTTTATCGAATTCACATATTGGCTATGCCGTTCCGTGATTTGTGCTCACGAAGAACCAGGATGGCGCATTCTTCAAAGCATTAGATTTTAAGTGAATAACAGATCACCGCTTCCAAAGCTTCTTAAGATAACAGTCTATTTCGCGAGAACAGCGTTTTAAATGCTTCAGTAAGAATTTGTAAATCAGTTGCTGGGCAGGGGTTCAAAATTACGGGAGATTTTGATCCAGCATTTTCTTATAGCTTGTCTGTCAATAAGTATATGATTCGTCTATTTTCAGCCTACTGTATCAATCGGTTTAAGGGTATGTGTCTGATAACCTTTACTTGGAGCAATAGCCTCATCTTCAACACCCTTCTCTAGTATCGACGCGCAGCCGTTCGCTGCGTACGTGATAAAATCAATTATCCAACCTCCTGAACCACTAACTTGATGAATTCTGTGTGCCCGTATGACAATAGGATTGGCTACCTGTTAAGATGGAAGACTAGTAAGGCAAAGTTATTTACAATATCGGCATCTTCGGCATACGCGCTCAAACATAGGATCATCAGGTCATCCCAATACGTGGGATCGAACGCCAATAGGGGTTACTTCAAATCGAAAATTTTGCTGCTCAGAGGTAGGATATTCATTCTTCCCTTCTTTTCTTGCACCATATCGTTATGCTTTTGATCCGCTGGGATCAGGGCATTTCCAGCACTCAAATCTTTGACTCGACATCACGTACTTGCAGATCAGGAAAGCTGTTTTTTTAATTTTTTTTTTTTATTTTTTCTTTTTTTTTGTTGATTAGTTTTTCTTCTTTTTTTTATTATGTTTTTTTTTTTTTTTTTTTTTTTAGATTTATTTGTGTCTTTTTTCTCTTTTCTTGTTGTATTTTTTTTTTTTTTTTTTTCTTTTTAGTTATTTTTGTTTTTATTATTCTTTTTAATTTTTATTATTTATATTATTTTTTACATTTTGTTATTATATCCTTTATTTTTCTTTTTTTTTCTTTTTTTATGTGGTTTTTTTCGATGTTTTTTTTTTAATGTTCATTTGATCATTTTTTATTTTTATCGTATTTTTTTACTTTTTTTTTATCAGTTCTATTATTTTTATTTTTTATATTTATTATTTTTGTTTTTAGTCTTGTTTTTTTTTTATTTATTTTATTTTTATCTTTGTTATATTTGCTTTCTTTTGCTTTTTTTATTTTTTTTTCGTTATTTTTTTCGTTTTTCTACTTCTTATTTTAAGTTTTTTTTTTATATTAAATCAATTTTTTTCCGTACTTTTTGCTGGAACTACCACAAGATCATAGGTTGCCTATAACCTGCCACAGAGGCCCCCATTGGATCTTGGAAATTACCCTCAATACTGGCCAACTCTGCTGGCGTGGCGGACACTTAATACTCCATTAAAACCAAAAAGAGGAAGCCATTAGCCAAGCAGAAATCTGCCAAAGCTATTTTTCAAGCACCAACCATTGGTGTGCCAACTTTTTTGAATTTTCTTAAAACCCGCCGAATACCAGGCCATTAAGAACCTAAAGCCATCTAACACTCCCCAAAAACTTATGCTATAAAGCCCATCTAGCGTATTGCTTAAGATACATCGACATTCAATTAAACTTGGGAGCGCATTATCCGAGTAGCAAACTTACGCCCGTCTCGACTGCTACAGCGGTTGCGTAACAGAAACAATCGAATATTAAACACGCTTTAATACACAATACGCTTTTACATGAGCCCATGCTCTCCAATGCCGAAGCCGCCGGCCAGCAAACCCATTAACCAAAAGAGATTTACTTAAAACGTCCACGACTAATGCGCACGCTACGTGGAAACCCAATTCTCTTCTAAATGGCCAGCCTATCGCCCCATAGTGATTAACAATACCAAGTACCGCCAGCAACAATTACCCAAACCAGGCAAAGCCTCGCTACACCGATTCAATGCTGTCTAGGAGCAATAAGCTCTTCTGAAATCTGCTTCCAAATTTCAATTTGTCCATTAAATGGCGTCTATTTCATAAGCGAGGCAGACCTGTTTTAACGTAAAGAATCCGATACATTGTCAGTTAAAAACTCTACCACCTCATGATCACGCACCACATCAGGGAAAAACGATTAAACAACTCACTGGTAAAAGGAGACTCAAATCTCCTCATAGACAAAAAACCATTCTTGGCGGCTTTTTGAAAAACAGGTACATCAAACTAATAAGCTGAAGGTAAAAAACGCTAATTTATGACGGCTCCCAGAAAAAAAGTCTGGAGGCAGCATAGGGAATACTTGGTTTTCTGAACAATAAGCGGATTCAGCCTTTACCATGAAGAGCACCCAATGCGGGCGCCAAAATAAGTAATCACTTCATAAAGGCTGCCGATAACGCTCAACATAATTGCCATGAGATGCCAAATATAACCGATACAAGACACAACGATAACACAGTACGCCATGCAACGCAAACATGATTCTCTTCCTTTTATACTTGGGAACAAAGTTGCTCTCACCTCAATATTACAGTATGATTAATGACGATAAAAAATATAAGAGCACTTTTATTCAATCAGAAACTAACCCGAGCTCACCTTTAACTGTAACCAGCTATGAAAGACAAGTCACTTACTGGCTAAATGAAATGGCTTCATTTCTCTAAGAATAAAAAATTTCCGGGTTAAAGCGTCATTTATCTCGTCTTAAAAACCCAAATACAAGAACGGAAGACACACTTAGATTCTTGCATGCAAGCCAACCGTATGCATCGATCGCTATTGGCTTTCGCCATCCTTAACGCAAGCAAATCGAATCATTCCAAATAAAAACAGCGAAATAAAACACCGTTTTCATGCTGCGCCGATGGTCCGGAATGACGGTATAAGCCAAGCTAGTTTCCCCGATTCGCCCCGACGACATTAAAACAACATCAAAAATAACTGCATGTAGGCCGCGTTTTATCGCGAAATTACACCAGCCTCCTACGAAACGCAGCAACCATAGCAAGACACTTGGCAATCGAAAATTAACCAGCATGAAGATCGATATATTTTGGATAACACTTTTTTTCGTGATGCTCAGATGCTGTTGTGTTTTTACGCCTACCCACCAGGTGTGTCCATCTAGGCTAACATATTACAAACAAGGCGGAAAAAGCGCAGCCAAGCAGAGCTAAGTACTTTTAGGGGCTGTCGCCTATTGATGAGCTTCCAGTACCTTTGCTTTCATGGGCACACCCACAAAAAGTCAGATTGAGTTTCTTTTCTAACCAAACACATACCCTAACGCACAAGGAAAATGCAAGCCGTAGCGCATCTTCGGGCTCACCATCCAGAAGATTTACAGGTTTTCCGATCAAGACGAAAGACTCCACCATTTTAATCAACAACGCTCATACTTTCTCTTATTCCGCGCAAACAATTGCTATTGAAGCCAGTTCTTGAGGATGGGCATTCTAAAATTGCTTTTTTCTACCCGTGTCGATCCGACATGATGCATCGTCGCCTTGGAGAGGTCATTCCATACCGCTCATTTAGCACAGACACCGAAGCCGCCACTTGTACAATAACGGTGGAAAAATATCTTCTTGCACAACAAATCTTGATGACCCAACTATTCACTGTAAAAACACGACCTAACCAAAAACAGTGCCGGTTATCTCTATTTCAGCACGTTGAAAAAGCGGCTCAGTCAAAGGGCGACATAGACAAAAACAGAAGAAAACCTTGCCCTAAACAATCAAAGCAAGCCATACCAAACGCACAAACCAGCAGTATTATTTTAAGATTTCAAACACAAGTATCTCCGTATGTTTCAATCTGGCATAATACATGAAATAACTTTAAAGCCATCTGGGGATGGAGCTACAATCAAGCGTGTTTGGAAAAACTATCAGAAAAACCTCAGCAAGCACTTATCCGGACAAAAAGGCTAGAACACCCTATTAAAAGGACTTACCAAATACAGCTGACCAAATACATGTGACACCAATAGCCCTCATCCTTGCCTCAACAGAAGAATCAAAAAATGAAATGGCAATTTTTGGTAGAAACCCGCAACAGAATTCAATGAGAGATTACAAAATCTATTAAACAAATCGATGTCTTTAAGTCAGCCACAGCACACCATAAATTCATAATCAGGGATAAATACACGTGACATAAAGATCACTTTTTGCCTTTGCGCCAAACATATTTCACTCCGCAAAAAACACTAGTATCGCACCATTGGCCCGCATGCGGAAGCGGAAAATACTTGAGGTAAAATAAACACCTTTATCAATCAATTTATCAAAGAATACCAAGTAGACATGTCTGAAGCAGTTAATAGCGACCATTTGTCTTACGCAACTTTAACGACTTCTTTACCGAGCCATTCGTTCAGGAGCTGCGCCAATTATGCGAACAAAAAAACGGAATGGCATGGCCCTGACGACGGTGCAGTCAGCCAACTTGGTGAAAGTAGAACACGGCACTTTATTACAAGCCACAGGCCACACCTACAGCCTGACCAGACCTCTTAGGCGCGATGCTTCCACTATTCCAACAATTCACTTGGAGCTCTTTTCGCAACCGATTACTCTCTCCAAAGATTTACCCGTGTACAGCATGCACTCACGGCAAAACTACGAAAATGATCCAATATTACCTGGCAAGCTGTTCTCAGTGAACAAAAGTACAGCCGAAACAGATATCCAAGTGCGTCTTATGCTCGAAGAACGCGCACGTTTGTATTTTCGAACAAAAGCCGGCAGGCGGGTAAACTATTGGTTAGGCGCGTATGATCGTAGCGCATTAGAAACCACATGGGCGGAACAAGTACCACCATTCAATAAAACGTAGGTTGATTGGGATTACATAGCGAACTAATAAAAGTTGAATCAAAAAGCGAGAATGCGGGGAACCGACTTTCAAACTTGGCCTCTACGCCATCGTTTTTTGTTGGAAAAGACGCCGTCAAATGGGGAGGTCCCATACAGCAGAACACCTACTAAGGTATGGGCATGCATTTGGACAATCCAAAGAGAAGTAACACCACACCACCCCATAAAAAAAAAGCTGCTTCATATGAGCAGCTTTTTTTGTACGTCGAGAAATCACAACAACTAGGTTTGGCCGAGTTCGTCTTCTAGGCTCTTCTTTTTGGTGCTGGATCAAGGTCTTCTCGTTCACATCCAACGCGAGCAATAAAAGATTGCCGCTACAAAAACAGAGATAAGTGAACAACAACTGTATCCCTACTAACAAGCATAGAGAGACTTTATGTTATTGTTCACACAGCACAAACAAACACCACACAAACAAGGTTCGTTAATGACGTAATTAAAAGTACGACCCAGCGTTTGGGTATATGATCATTGACAAGGTCATTACGGACTCAGGTATCCCGATGGATACGGAAATTTTCGCGAATACGTACACACTACAATAGTATCGTTTAGCGAATACCAACGACGGCAAACAATGCAGCCAATACGGTCAAATCAAACTCCACCTCAAATATCGAGAATAAAGCCCAGAAGTGATAATGACATCGGTGACAAGGCGCCGCTACAGAGGCAAGCGACAATTAATGAATCGACGCAGTATCATGCGAACAGCCAAGGCGAGAACTAGCCTAAGCCCCTGCTCAGTACTTCACCCATTGCAGCGCCAGACAAATCAGCATCGCTGAAGGCAAACCTGATTGGTCCCATCACTTGAAGTTGGTAGACAGCACTCATCACCCAGTGTTGGCGATTAAGAGTTAGCCATACGAACCACAACATCGGTTGACGACCAAAGTTTGCAATACCACATCGCCACTGAGCCGTTTTTGCCTAAAACTACGAAATCGTCTAGGTTAGGAGCCTCTCATAATCACCTCAACAAAGGTTGGCGCCGTAAGTCAAGCCGAATTGCAACCCCTTGAGTCAGTACAAGAACCAAGAGAAAATTAGGCATCACAGTATCGAAAAAATAGCACGATTTTTACGATTGCCATAAATGGATATTTGTTCACTTTCATTGGGCGCTCTCCTTAAAATTTACAGTTTCGCATTTTTACGCGCCATGACAGATTCACACTGCGCACGCGTCACAACAATCGCCGTAACATCGAAGTTAAGAATACCAAGGCGCAAACGCACGCGAACCTTCACCGGGACCCGTTACCACTGCCAAACAAGATCATCAACAGCAAACTGTCGTAATGTTGGATCGAATGTGTAAAGGCGCGTTAAACCAGATATGCCTGTGGCTGACCACACCGCTGGGCCAACTCCTTTTTATCTAGAGAAAATTCAACACAGTTGGCGTTCCCGCCATACCGATGGTGCAGTACAATACCGCGGATACCAGAGCAGTGTCAGTGTTGCTCCATGATAGACATACACGCAGCAAAAGAATGATATTTAGGGCCAACGAGACATTGGCAAAATACCAAAACCTTGTAAAACCGCATAACAACATCAACCAGTTAAGCCGATTTGAGCAGACTAACACCAAGTGAATATTTTTGGCTCTCCAACTCGGCCAATGGTCGTTCTTCGACAAAATAATTGCGCAGCCAAAGCAACCGGCACGAAGCAATAAGAGCAGCCTCAGAGATTATCACGCGGACTTGTCCAAACCTGTAATCGGAATGAGTTGCCAACGTTGTTTGAATCGTCGCTTAAATGAGATATACCTTTTCACTAGTAGCTTCGACGCACTCTCCATTTTCCTTCTCATTTTCAACGAACGACTCGGATTACTTCGATAAACCCACACCGCATATTACGACCAACAGCGGGAACGATTTACTTTACTCTTTGCTTACCGCCTTTGGATCCAGTTGATGTTGACCTGACGGCTGCCATTTTCATCAAAGACGAACTGCGCATCGAAACACTGTCCCCGTATAAATTAGATGTCACGCTTAAACGCGCCCGTGCGACACCAACTTTAATTCACGAAAAATCAGAGTCTCTATATCTGACCCGCTATCAATCCAAAACCCGCTTCTAAAAGACTTAGATTAGCTGTCGCCCGAGATGATACGTTTTGCGCTGCGGTTTTTGTACCACCTCGGAACTTCACAACCAATCGTTACTGCCCTGACGCTGCACCAATGGCTTCAGCCCACCCAGTTTATTTAACAGGTTCGTAAAGTCGTAAGTGTTTGCTGTAAAGCATAAGGATTCATTCTTTCTTCACGCTTCAGTAAAGCTTGACTTTAAGGTAAATTCGCTTCATCTTGATGAGTACCATTACGATGTCAGGCGAATTATTCTTCTCACAATTCTCCGGCAACGACAAATCGACTCTTGCAAGAACGAATCGAAAGACAGCGTCTTCATATCGACACTGTATAAACGCACCGATCTTACGCAAACGACGCCTTCATTTCATTCGCACTAACTCAAGCGTTGCTTAAGGGCCGCTGGGGTATCCACTCTAACAATAATGTACCACCGTCCGCGAAGATCCAACCACTAAACTTAGCAGGACCCGGCCCCAAAGAGGACAGCCAGTCCGGGTTGTAGATAGGAACAAGTTCAATGCTGTTACAAATTCATCACCACATGGCTGCCGCACGACAGGCTTGGCAGCAAAAGTTGGTCCTCCACATATTTAAAGCGCAACGGTACCGCCAGCAGAAGGTAAGCTTGCTTTTTTAATTCTATATTTGCTTTGAAGCGCATTGTCGCTCTCAGCAATGCCTTGCTCATCAACAACAGAAGTCGCTTTGGGTAAGATGATAGTTGTAGCGCTGGATCATCGGATAAAGATTTGGGAAGCATAGAGTAAGCCCAAAGCCAACAGAGATAGCAAAATCGTTCAAAGGGTACTTTTAGCTGAAATCCTTTTACACCTAAATTTGATGGATCGAATAAACAAGAAAGCGCCAGAAGAGGCGCTTTTCTAAGAGTTAACATAGACTTTTAACTTCCTTAGGCAAACAGCAGCAAACAGAAGACTTTTGAAATTTCATTTCAACGCCTTCGCCCTTCAAGTGACTAACGTAGTTATCATCTACCTTTAGCATACTTACCCAATACACACCGCCCAGTTACTACTTCAGTACTTTTAGCCAAAGGATTTGCGATCAAGTTTTTATGTCTTTCGCACGCTTTGCTTGTGGGCGCATAGGAAGTAAAAATGCGACAAACCCGGCAGCATTACAAGGTTAAAAAATACTCATCTGCCGCGTAGTCGCCTTCAGGATACGCTGGTGAGATCAATGAGTCATGTGTTAACTCTCCATGGTGTTTATGAAAACTGTATTGCGATTCTTTTAGGTTAAAGATCTGGCATTAGTTTGTGTTAATTATTCACTCAAATGGCACATTAAGCACGCTTGCATAGGAAACTATCAACAAAGGCGTTCAAATCTACCTTATCTAGAGCACGCAGCCCAAAGTCTGAGTGTTTATACTCTAGTGTGTGCACACTGGTAATGCGCATAGTTAGAATGATATGATAATTAGTATATTTATCGCATAATATTGGTATATAATCGTGAATATCTAGGTATATGATATATGTACGTGTCGATGCAATAGTCAGCACTAGCGTGGCTAGCTAATTAACTGCCGAAAGAATATCTGCTGCTCTCTTTAGGATATCTATCTTCAAGTTATTAACGATTCTTTCTCGATACCATACTCTTCCGTAATTTTAGCATGTGTAACTGATGAGCATGATGACAATCCGCCAGTGCTATCCCGAATTCATTCTCACTAGTGTATGCAACTCCATATCTTCTCGAGTGTCCTATGTAGCTGGTGTGTGTATCGACCATCACTTCGTGATCAACTACTCTCATACCCTGCGGCTCGAACGGATTGTTCTTGCTACTCCCCTTCTTTTTTTATATTACCGCACATATCCGCATTCTCTCTTGCTCTCCTATACTCTGATCGACGCTGTGCCTCATATAAACGATATCTCTCTATGTGTGTCATCGGCTCGTCTATCTTTCGTCTAGTCCATAGCATGGCGAAGCTAACCGTTCATTACATTCTTCTTTTATGGCTCACCCCACTGAACAAACGACCAATAGCGTGACCATCAAAAGCCAATTCAACAAGGACATACTAAAGACTCTGTCGCGTAGCACTTCTTCTTCCGTAATACTTCCACCCCTCTGATTGCATACAACGACACACGCGTCGCGAAGGAGTCTCTCTCGTGCTCGTCTTAGAACGCTCTCTCACCGTTAAATTCTACGCATCGATGTTGGCTGGTGAGGCGTGCTTACGTCGTTTTTGCTGGGATTGCGGGTTGACATTCATGCTCCCTCTCTCTCAACGACGTCAGAACAAGATCTTTTTGACCTGCAATCGACTAATCTCAGGGACTCAAATAAAAACACTTTCGATCTGTTACGCGAGGACTGTGAAAGACACGACCCTTCTCGGTGATTTTCACGCATTTCGGCCATGAACAAACCTGAACCCAGGGAGTCGGTTAAAATTGGCTTTTGCCATTTGGGTAAATCATGCACGTCACCGTGGTGAGCTGTTTACACGGTCGTTCCGAGAGCGAACGCCACTAAATGATCGCGTGTGTGTGTGTGATCCATTCTCGCACCAAATTTCTTCGATGTCTTTGGTCAAACATCCTTTTACTGTAGCCGTAAGATTCACCTCCGGGCATAAACGCTGTCCGTTTTCAAACCTTACTCGAGGAAAAGTCAGGCTCGTTGCACGGGACGCCGCCTCTTCCCTACCGGTTGGTATGAAGATCAAAAATCATTTAAAACATTTTCTGGAAGCTTATCAGACAATTACGTCCTATATTACCTCACTTGCGCGGCCTTGAGACCTCTTTGCTGTATTTCGTGTAATAACATGGCATCAGCCCAGTCACTCAAAAAACGCATTATTTCTGCTCTACATGCCGCTTTGATACCCGCCGACTAACGTGATCCGTCCAGTTGTACCAGCAAACGGCTAATCAAATCATAATGGCCGATAGCAGACTCACAGAGCGGCAAGTGAAAAAAATTCTGTCACCAAAAGCATTACCACCGTCTTATAAACTCATAACCCGGGTAGATAAAAAAATACTGGTATTCCGACCCTGGCATTGCGAGCGATACTCAACCAAACTTTGGCTGGGTCCCGTGATCTACAAGGACTGCGCAACACTGGTTATTCCCCCATCTGCAAATTATTCCACTCGACCGACCGCGGGCTTTCGCTGGCCCTTACACTTGGCTATTATCCAACCCACACTGCGGCTCAACTTTTCACGTAACTAGCTCTCGCGGTGCATAATGTCGGACTATTACAATTAATCCCCAATTCATGGTGGTTTGCAAAAAAATGTATTCCTGCACCACATTCGGCCAAGTTGACCCAAAACGAGCCGCTTCTCATCCTTTTGCCTTTCAGCCTTTTCTAAACAATTCGTCATCAAAAATTGCAAAAAACCGCCGTGTTGGAGGGGGGCTGCAAAAAACTGCTTCTCGGGGCTTTTTTGGATTTTATAAAACGGGGTTATTGAATTAGGCGCTTTTTCTCTCTCTGGATCTCACTTGTATCCCTCAATTTTCAGTACGCTTCAATATCTTGTAAAAGGTGGCCAGCGGGCATTTGTCTGACAAAAAACCACGGACAGCGGGGATACAAAGAAAAAAAAAAAAATAACACCGTGATCCAAAACAAGCACAATGTTCTCTCCCCCTTCTCTTCC
>Ga0163217_1050529_pt1 | contig 12501 bp, 22 predicted proteins | sample SynspAceP_FD_185933 | JGI IMG/M metagenome (GOLD analysis project Ga0163217, IMG submission 185933) | Saline lake microbial communities from Ace Lake in Antarctica - Synechococcus sp. Ace-P (PacBio error correction) | ecosystem: Environmental > Aquatic > Non-marine Saline and Alkaline > Saline ... | reverse complement strand
AAACTACCGCTTTGGACGGTTTTGAGACGCGGCGGATCTGGCACCACCCGCTTCCTGCCATTCGGAGTTCGCGCTCATGACCACGCCCGAGTTGTCGCCCCGACGTCACCACCGCGTCGGTCCCCGACCCTGGCACGCCACTCCCCTGCCGGCCGCCGCCACCGCGGCGCTCCTGCTGGCCTTCGGCCGTCTGCTGGGACAGCGGCGGCTCTGGAATCTCGCTGGACTGACCTGTTGGTTTGATGTCGCTCATGTTGGATCCCGGTTCAGAAAACAGGAGGCCCGCTTTATCGGGGCAGGCATCGGCAAGGGCCTTGACCCGGCCGTGTAACAGCTTGGCCCACCGCGGTCGAGTGACGACCTTGCTGGATTGCCCTTCTTGGCCAGGGCCCGCTGGGCCAACAAGCTGCCCCCACGGCTAATGGAAGCATTCGGGCACAGGCCGCTCACTTCGAGGCTGGCGCGCAGGTCTTTGTCGAGGGTGAGGCGGCACAGAGGGTGTTTGGCCTCGTCGTCGATGACCTGGGCGTAGATTGGTTGATTCGAGCGGAACACAAGCAAGCCGCGGCCGTGCGCCGTGCCGTTGACGGTGGCGACGCAGGGCGATCGGTCGACGCTTCTGGTCTGCGCGCTTTGCGTGGAAGGGAGGACATGACGGATAGGAGGGAGGCTTAGGCCGTCCTCATTATTGCCCAGATTGCACGGCTTGGCGAGGATGCGCTCGCCCTCGAAACCTCTGATGCCTTGCCCTTTGTTAGGGCTCAGGGGACGATGGCGCGGATCTTGGCAGGCTTCCATTGCCTACCAGCTTCCTTGTGGAACCGGGAGACCATCAACCTGGGTGTTTTTTTCTCAACGGAGAAGGTGATCCCCCGGAAAACCATCTCAAGCGGGTGGCTTAATGTAACCGGCGCTGACCATCAGCTTGCGGCCTTGGGACTGCGGGCCCGGTAGCCGAGCCGATTGATCTCGAGCTTGCGGGAAACCTTTGCCTCACCCCTATCGACCATAGTCGGCCACCAGGGTGCGGCAAAGCCCTGGCGTCTCGCGGAGCGACGGCTGCGTTTAGGCGGCCTCAACGACGGCACAAGCCATTGTTCCTGGGCTGACACAACGCCATCGGGGAGGGACCGCGGCTGAGCTCACCCTTGGGACCTTGACCGACACGGCCAATCCGCCTCAAATGGTGACGGTCACCTTGTTCCTGTGGATGGGGATCGGCGCTTACCTATGCGTGACCATGATGACCTCGTTATCCGTAGATGTAGCAAGAGCACTTCACGCCCACGCCCTGCTTTACGGGCGTACTGTCGCTCATCACAACCCGGGAGGTGGAGATGAATCGCCACACCCAGGGCCACCCAGGCACCCTGCGCAGCTGACGGGTGTTCTTGCTAGAGCGCAGACCGGGCTTGCTGACGCGCCGCAACGGAGCGGAATCGTACGGCTGGCGATGCTTGCCGCTTGTACTTGAGTTCGAGGACGAGGGATGCTGAGACGCCTTCGCTTCTTCGCTGATCCCAGGCGATGAAGCACCCTCTTTCTGCAGCACCTTGGGCATGCTGTGGGAGAGGCGCGAAGCCGGACTTGGGGACTGGTGCTTTCTTCTCACTCGCATTGGAACTTGCGGTGGCCCTGTCTAATCGGGTTCGTGGTTGGCCATGGTGGTCCGAAGGGGTCTTTCAGTTGCTGCGGAACGCTATTCCCATCTCGCGGAAGGAGGGGCCCGGCCCTCTTCGTCGTTACGGGGCCACTGTCACCGATGGTTGATGTCATTACCGCGATGGCGTTCGATTTGTCGTAGGAGATTTTCGGAAAGATGATCTTTCCCGCACCCGAGGCTGTTATTGCCCCGCCGTCGAAGGCTATTGGGGCTGACGCACGGAAATCCCGGATCCTCAGGAAGGGCCAGGTTGATCAGGCGCTTCCAGGGAAAGGCGTACATCGTGACACGAAGCAGGGGACGGCCCACCGCCTATCTCGGCATGCCCTGCGGATTGAGGCCGCAATGGCCCTTCTGGCCGGGTCACCACCATCTTTCGACCGTTATGGTGGCCAGCTCCGTCGATCGAAGCCTCCAGGGCCTTGGCGTTCTGGGGCGCTTCCCCATCCCTGTTCATGGGTGACTTTGACCCCTTGGGAACTTCGTGGACGTTGGAGAGGTTCAGATCCTGAGCAGCATGGGCTGATCAGCTTCTCCCGGTAAGCGCTGTCTGAGGTGACATGCGGTGGGGTTTGACGTTCTGGACGTGGTCAGGAAAGCGAGGAGAGGGGGGGAAAGGATAGGACGCTGTGGCGTCGGTGGTCAGAAGGAGGCTGATCAGTCTCGAATCCACTCACCGGTTTTCTTTGAGCCGGCGTTTTCTTGCCTGCCGTCGGCTTGATCTCGGATGCCGACCGGCTGGCACGGATTGCTGGGAGGGAAGGACCGATCAAAGTTCGAGCATTGCCCGGAGCTTCCTCGGGTGGAGGGATGCGTCCGCCTCTCCCTTCCTGACGAGGTTTGATTGCGCTGTTACAGAACAGCCCGGCTTTTCAGTCACGGAGGCAATGGTGCGGCAGAACCTCCGCCGGCTTTGCCCTTGTCGCTTACCGGCAATTCCATCACTTTTGACGGTATTTCGCCTTTACGGATCCGCATCTTGATGCGTTCCGTGGCTTTTTCTTAGCGATGGCCAAGTGGCCATTTCAGATCACCTCCGGGGCGGCGACCACAGTCTTGCGTGAAGTTTTTCCCGGCAGTCGCGATGGGCACGGACCGACACACCCGTGTGCCTTTCGTTGTTGTCGCGCCGAGGATCACCGCCGCCGTTTCATCAAAGCGGATCGACATCCGGTGTTCGCGGCGCATGGTGGCGCGCTCCGTACGCACCCACCTTGCCTTCAACCACATCCGACTTCCTTGACTCCCAGTTGGGCCATGCGTCCTTGACGGCGGAACGAATCACATCACCGACGTTGGGCGTTAGCGGCGGTCTCGGTGACCCAAGACGCGGATGCACTGGATGCGCTTTGAGCGCCGCTGTTATCGGACATTGAGGTAAGTTTCCCCTGAGAATCATGCCGGTGGACTCAGGTTGGCGCCGGTGCGGTTGAGCACCTCGCGACTCCAATAAAAAACCCCCCCCAAAAAAAAGCCCCCCGGGCCCCCCCAAACCGGCCCTGCCGGTTGGGGGGGGGGGGGGCCGCGGGGGGGCGCGCGGGGCTGAGCGACGGGTCTCGTGATACGGATCTGTCGCGACTTGGCACGGTTGTGTTACGTTCGTGGGTTTGTAGCGGATGGTGCGGCTGACGGTCTTTTGTATAGATGGGATGGGGAAGCGGTTTTCGAGCGCTTACCAACCCACCGTTTTATCCATCTTGTCGCCTGACGACACGGTGCCGACCCTTTCCTGAGTGCCAATGGTGGGTATTCGGGGGGATCAGGAATAGGCGTGGATAGCGGAGCGCTGCGCTCTTCTGCACCGTCAGCAGCTGGGCACAGCTTGAGCGGCTCTGCCTTGAGCGGTTGCGGGATGCTCCAGACGCGGAGTGGCCGCTTGAGCGAGATTCGAACAATTCACGGCGGCAAACCGTTTTATCGATCGATCAATCTGGCGTCATTGAGGAGACGCCACTTCGGCGATCTCAGGACGGGGCCATGGTTAGGCTTAGGACTCTCACAGCCGGGAACGGCGTCTATGAGAATGGCCTCGGGAACCCTGGAAGATCACCCACTCCGTTGCCATTTCCGGCTTGCCGATGAACTGGTCTGACCGCGCAGCTTTGTACTGGACCAGACGCATCGCTTGCTTGGCGATGGCTTCAGTGATCTTCAGCCACCCTTCTCAAAGAGGAGCGGACCGGAGCTTTGATCACGGCACACCCAGAACTCCGGGTTCCCTTACCGGAGCCATTCGTGTTTCGGCAGGGCGCCATGCGTGACCGGTTGTCGGGGAGATCCGGATCCAGATTCTTCGCCCCCCCGTTGACGTAGCGGCTGTCATGGGGCCGCGCGCTGCTTCGAATCTGGCGGATGGTAGATCCAGGCCAACATCCTGGGCCTGCAGTGCAAAACTGACAAAGGCAATGGTGTTGGCCTCGTCGTGGCGACACCGCACAATCGCGGCCTCGCTATGCTGTTTGCCGGAATGTTGACGCGTCGTGGACTCAGCATGGTCAGGCTCCGATCCTCTTTGTTGGAGCGGTCTTTTCAATTCTGATGGGACGCGGTGCGCGCGGCGACCGATGGAGCTCCAGCGCGAGGCAGGTTGCTCCTTCTGCCCGGGAAGCACCTCCCCTATTGAAACCCACCCAGGACCTCGATTCCCAAGCACCCCGTATGGTGGTGTGGCCACCTTGAGTGGCGTTAATCAATGCGGCGGCAAGTGTGCAAGGGGCACCCGACCTTCCCGAGCGTCCATTCGTCCGGCGATCTCAGGCACCGTGAGGCGCCCCGCTTCAACCTGGATCTTCAGGCCGAGAACACCGGCACGCTGGTCGTTGGACGTCATGCGCATATCACCGCCGAAAAGCCACACGCTTTTCCATGTTGTTCGCGATTGTACTCGGCCACAAAAAGGCGTCGGCGTCGACCCTTTCGATTCCACCACGTTTGATGCGCACCTGACGGTATGCATCGCGGGTGGTTTGGATGCCCGTCTCGCAAATCTTCGAATGCGGCTGCCTTGGCGACCCGACCAGCACGCCGGGCGTGCGTTGAAGTTCACCTCAAGTTGGTCGCGCTGCGGGCGATCAGCACATTCCGCTGATTGCCGGCACTCGCATACTTCTTGTGGATGAATTTGCGAATCGATGATCCTTCCTGGGCAGGAGGGGGATAGGTCTTGCTTGGGACGTACCAGCGGGAGCGGTGCTCTGGGTAATCCCCGAAGTCGCAGCCGGTTGATGGATCTTGTGTTCCCATCAGCGGTTCCTCGGGATCAGGTGTGGGTGCTTGCCACAGCAATGCTGACTGTGGCAGTGTTTGTTTTTTGATGGCGAGGCCCGCCCCTGGGGGGCCGGGGACCGGAATCGCTTCAGGAGGTCCCATGTCGGCGATCGCCGTGCTGATGATCAAGCGAGGCGGGTCAAGGCCGAGAATTGTTTTCGGCATTAGCCACTGCTGAGCGCAAGCACCTTGGTGATTCGTTCTGTGACCGGCTAGGCATGAACTCAAAAGCAGGATCGCGCCTCGCGGATAGAGCGCGCCAGCGATCTGACAGAGCACCCCGGCGCCCTTGCGAAGAACGCGTAATCCGCGGATAGTAGCGCCTGGCAGCGGCGCTTTGTCTGGGTGGGTTCGGAGTGACCATGGGTTTCGCCCTTACTGACGCTACCTGTTGTCTTCTTGATGCCGCAGAAGGTGCCGGCGGGTGGCGGAGATCCGTCAAGCTGTGGCCCACCACTCTGCTCAGTCACGTCTAGACCTCACGCTCGTATCGTGTTGTGGAACTGGCAATGGTGTGGCCTATCATCATCGGCAGATTGCGTCGAAGCCCCGTGACATGTTAGTTGATTTTATTATATATTTTTCTTCGTCCTCAGACCTTGCGCAGAAGGTGATCGGCGTGAATGGTCCTTTTTTGATTATTTGCGATTAAGCAGAGTGCAAAACGGGGTTCGATGACCTCACGTAAATCGTCGTCTGCGATCTGGTCGCGCTTGAGGGCGGGCGATCGTGTCTGTGCTTAGCACAACCGGTTGCCTCGGCTTGTTGCGCTTTCGGGTTTTGAGGCTTATCCCCAGGGGGTACCGACAGAGCGGTGATTCCCTCGCCACCACGTGGGGTGGTCGCGGGCTTCGATTCACACGCCGGCTAATATTTCCTTCTTGCGGCTCCTTTTGCCCAGGTGTGTGCGTCTTCCGTTTGCCCATTCCCGAGGCTGGGTAGCATCGCGACGCCCCAGCCGCACTTCGGTGTTTTCGATGCAACTGAGGGCGACGTAATCACTTACTTGGCCATCACTGGCACTGGCCCCTGCGGTCGACCATTGGCCACCCCGGCCCGGCGTTTTTTGTTTGACGCTCGAACCAGGGGAATGGCGAAGGGGCAAGCATTGCGTTCCGATCGGCACTTGAGCGCGGCGACAACCGTTTGCCCAGCTCATCCCAGCCACGCGCAAGGATGTTAACGCTTTTCGCCGTTGTAGAAGAGGCAACGCCAACGGGCGTTTGCGGTGGGGGCGTAGGATTGTCGGCCACGCGCGTGCGGCCGATTTTCTGACTTGTCAGCGCGGATCACTGCGGTAGAGCGCTTATGGCCGCCGCCACGGTGGCGGCAGTTGATTGCAGCGCTGGTCGCGGGTGGTGGTTTCGGTGACGCTGTGGTACTTGCATCAGGTTGCTTGGCGACGACCAAACGCTGCGCTCGTTTGCCTCGAGTTGATTTCACTGGAAGTCGCTGGGACGACGCTTTCTTGGGCTGCCGGGATGTAGGGCGGTTACTGCCGAGAGTTGCCATAACGGTTTTAGATTGCCCGTCAGCCTGCTGGAAAGCTGGTGGCATCCTTCGGCGAGGCTGCAGCCACCGTTTTTTTGCTTGTGGGCCGCGGTTGGCCCGCGTTAAGCGACCAGTGCCCGCGGGAGCGTGAGGCGTCGTGGTGGGTTCATGAGTGCTCACGACCGATCCACCTTCACCGAGAACAACTCCTCACGGCGCCTTGATGTTCGGGCTTAGCCGCACGGGGGGGGCCGGGGGGGAATCTCCCACTGGTCCCAAAAGGGGGGTTGGGTTTTTAAACTGATTCAATTCAAGGCTCGGGTGGCCTTCTCGGTGATCAGTGGCCTGCGGATCACATTCGCCAACGGCTGCAAAACGTTCAGTTTCATCGTTGTAACCTCCTGAATCTTGGCCCAGTGCCTCCTCGTCGAGCACAATTCTTATGGCACTTGAGCAGGTCGAAACACGCTTCAACTGGTCGGCGGCGATCAATTTACCGTTTCGAGCAGTTGCGAACCGAGAGACGCACCGCTTCAGGAGGCCCGTCGCAGGATTCCGAGCCAAACTTCGCCCTGCGGCAATATCGAGCGTTGCAGGCTGCACGGATCTCGCGGTTTGGGCTTCCAGGTCGGCGGCGAAAACCCTGCCACGACGATGTCAGCGCCGGCTGATCAGGGCCGTACGCAGGGCGCAGCCGACGCTCTTTGCGGTTCCTGGCCACGGCAAGGACGAGGTTGGGACCGGAGACGATCACGCCACCACCGTGGGGCGGGCATGGTTGTGCGGTGGAACCCTGGCGAGCGCGACCCGTTCCTTTTGCTTGTAAAGGCTTGCGGCCACCGCCCGCCACTCGGCGCGCGTGAGTGTTGCTTGGCCGTGCCCTGTCAGGGCAATTCCCAGTTGCCGCACCACGGCGCGATGACCAGTTCTCGGGGCGGACGATTTCTTGGCGACTTTCAGGTCGAGGAGGCTTCACCAGCTTCCTTGCTTGCAGTCGCGAACGACGCATTGAATCATTGGTTGCTTCCTCAGTCGGCGCCTTCGCACCGCACGACAGGCCGGACGGATGTGAGCAGGGCGCCGGCATTGCCCGGAACCCGAACCCTCACCACCAGCAATTGACGCTCGTGCCCACCTTCCAGGATCGTCAGACCCCTCGTGGGGGCTTGATTTGCTGGCGCCGTAGCGGCCGGCCATCGCTTGCCGGATAAACCCGGCCCGGCGTGGTTCCGGCCGGTCGAGCCGGCTGGCGGTGGTTCTTGGAACGTGTGTCAGGGTGGCGCGGCTGTGAAGCGTGGCCGTTGCTGATAACCATGAAGGCCGGGCGGCGATGGTGTCACACTGACTCGACCTCTGACCGGCTTCAAGCGCTCGTGGAACTGTGATCGGTCACCCAGTCAACCTTCAACTGGTTGAGGCGGGTATTTCGGTGAGATGACCGCACAAGCTCGTGCTGATTTGCCAGGGATGCCCCGAGTGGCTCTTTGGAGGTTTCTCGCATCTTTTTCGCCAAAACAACCTCACGCGAGGAGCCGTCGCTTGCTTGGGGGGTGAGTTGGGTTGATGCGCAGGCCTTTGCCTTTCGATCAAGGACCGGAGGACCTGGCCTTCCGCGGTTTGAAACGTGGGACATGCCAGTTTTTCTTGTCCCTAAGAAGGCCGACTTGGCTCATAGGAAGGAGACGCCGAAGGACAGCGCGCAATGCTCGTTGCAGCCTGTAGGAGTGAAGCTTGGAGTGCGGGGGCCGAACGCGCTGGACCAGACTTGGAAGTTCTGGTCCGGTGGCTGCACGGAAAGGCAGGGCACTAGATACCGGTGCGAGCCGCGGGCAGTCGCTTCCATGGCACAACTATCGTCTGGCGCACACCCATATGGTCACGTCTGTGTTGTGTGTGTGACGGTGCCGCCTCAGGCGGGCAGTGGGGGGCGGCCTGTGTCCCAAACCCGGCAGGTGAACAAACTGGAAAGGGACGGGCCCGAAAAGCCGTGTTGAGACCTCACCGCTGATCAGAGGCTCCCGCTCCGCGGGCGTGCATCGCAATGCACTGATCGCGCATGACCGTGGCCCGCAGCTGACCTCCGTAACACTAGCCCGAGCTACTGACTCTTGTCGTGGTATACGCCGGCGGATCTGTGACCACGCGCTCCTGACACTTCTGGAGTCTGCGTGCGACCTGGATTCACGAGGCGGTCCTGCTCGACGTCCGACGCTACCGCGCCCCCGGTCGGTGCCCGACGCGTGGGCATCGCCACACCTGCCGCCGACGCCAACGCGGCAGGCGCGTGCCTGGCTGTCCTTGTCCCGGCCGGCTAGCTCTCCGGAGCGAGCCGGTGCGGTGGGTCCCCTGAAGACTCGCGAGGCCGCCGCCCGGCCGGCATTCTCGCTGACTTGACCGGTTATCTGGTAGAGGATTTCGCTACAGGACTGGTCTGAGATCGCGTTGGGTGTGACCCAGCAACAGGAAGGCAGCTTCCATGGCGCTCTTCCATGCGGGTCGTGCACATACACCGGCTAAGGACCAGGGGCCCGTGGATGGCCGGGCTTCGAAGGGACAGGGAACGGGCCGTGTCGGGGTGATGTACACACGGAGCGTCGTGGTCCATCCGCGTGCGAAAAGCGAGGGTGGATGGGGGATCTGAGCCGTGGTGCCGTCATGGTCCGCGTGTGGGAGCCAGCAGAATCTCAACCTACCAGCTGGGCACATGTCGTGCCCACCTCGCGAGCTGCCAGAGATAGGCGCACATAATAGATATATATCGCAACAGCCGTCTGGAAACTTGCGAGGCTGCGGACGCGCAGGTGGTGCAGTTGTGAGATTGCGGCAGGCGAGAAGAAAGGACTTCGAGGCGGGCAAGGGGAGTGCGGCGACATATTGGCTGGGCCTCTGTTCTGGACGGTCGATGACGCGTGGCACGGACGGTGGCTGGAGGGTGCAGCTAGGTGCAGCAGGGTGTGTTGTATCGAGTGCAGCGAGAGCAAAGCCAGAAACCTACAGTGCGAGAAGCGAGAAGGCGTCGGGCGAGTGCACGCGGGTGCCTTCGGCGGGGGTTCGCCTCCGGTGGATGGTTCGTGTCGCCTTTCGATCGCCAGCTGTTCGTGTGGGCAGCTGACAAGGCACCCGCCGGGGTGGTAATGTGACGCGCTTCTGGGGCATCCGGGCCGGGCCGGGGCGTTCGAAGGCTGCGACCGAGGGGCGGTGGCGGGGTTGTAAGGGGTGCTGGCTGGTTGTGCGAATGGTGGGAAGAAAGGTTCGAAAGGGGTAGGGGACGATAGTAGCGTTGCGGATTAGGGTTGTAGGGCCGCAAAGGGGCAGTGTAGCGGCCGTCGCGGTCGATTCCTAAGGAGTCTTCGGCCACGCATTGGTGCGGCCTATGTCAGGCCAGACGCATGCCGCGTTCGGCCCTGTTCGGCAAAGTCGGAATGCTGTAGTGGGCCCGTTGGCCTGGTGGGTACGTGGGGTCTCAGGGGTGAAGCCGGATAGGGCGCGTGGCAAATGGGGGCGGGCGAGAGGATCTCTGCGGGCGGTGCGATGTGTGGCGCTACCGCCAGCCTCGTGGTGTCCTGCTGAACGAGGCCCGAAATCAGGCCCTGTGGGTGTTGTGATTTCCATCCACAACGCGGGGGAATTGTGGGTGCCGAGAGTTACCCTAACGGATTGTGGGACATAGCACGGATCGGTGGCAGCGGACGTGGCGTGTAATCGCGGACCGCCTGGGGGCTCCTATGTCTGATGCTTGTGACGACCGGCCTTGTCGGCCACTGCTCGGCGCCACCGGCTTGTCTAGGCCGGCGAGCGCGCGCGTTTGCACCTGATACTCGAGCTCCTTGCGCGGCGGACAGAGGTACGCCTCTTTCGACCCTCCGCCCTTGGTGCAGAGCTCCACTGTATGTGGCCACCGAGGGGGTGCGGCAAAGGCCATCGGGCGTTACTGGAGAGGAGCGACTGCGCCATCGGGCAGGGCCCACGTCGGCCTTCTGCGCCCTGTCGCGGCCCCGGTGCGCTGATGTCCGTTGTCGCAGGCCTACCCACCCCGCGGACCATATCCAAGAAGCTGAGCTGTGCTCCTCGCGCTCGACAACGCAATATGCATCGCAACACCGCGCCTCCATCGGTTTCCGCCGCCAGCCGGAGGTTCCGGCCCTGGCGGGCAGGAGCAGGCTGGTGGCTGCGGGCCCCGAGGACCGCGGCTGAGCTCACCTTGTGACTATTGGACCTACGTCGCTTACGCAGTCGTGTGCAGGCCTTTCACAGTTCTAGGGACGCGAGATAACAGCCGGGCCCGTTTCTGCTTAGACGGTGCTTGGCCCGGGCCTTGAGCTGCAGGGGGCTGGTGGCTCCCTGGCTGCTGATGCTGATCGCTCTGAATGGCTGGGGTCAGGGTTGCCAGACTGCCTCGAGTGATGTGTGAATCCCCTCCCGGCCTATCCCCCCTCGCGTCGTTCCGCCGTTCTCCTCGGCGGGTATCGATACCTCGACCTGCTCTGGAGATTTGCCGGATGGCGTGGCTTCTGGCGGGAAGTCTGCCAGCGCGAGGATCTCTTGGAAATTGTCCTGGATCTGGCCGCAGCCCCAGGCCGCATATTCGGCCGTCCGTTCAGCTGGAGGGCTGGCTGATCGAGCGCGCCGCCTGGCCCGGTGGATTCGCGCTCGGTGTCCATTCGGCGCGACAACCGGGCCGAATCGAGCGGCACCCTGCCACGGATCAGCGCCAATCCCGACCGGTGGGCGAGGTGGTTTGCCTCACTTGCCTCCTGGTGGAGCCGGGCCGTGTCGCCCGTGGCGATGGTCCGTACCTGCTCGATTCCGGCCAGTCCTGTGTTGCTGGGCCCGCTGCTGTTGCAAAACCACGGCGCTCGCGAGGAAGTCGCACGGGTGTTGGGGACGATCCTGGGCTCGGTCGTGGTATAATTGACACAGCAATGAGATCGCGGGGACGGGAAATCCCCATCCGCATTCGGCCAGGCCCGGCGATGCAGGGGCGCGGCCGGAACTTCGCACAGGGTGATTGATCGAGCGTTGAAACACAATGCCCAGTGTGATCGTGATCGATTGAGATCGGCACGAGCGCGAGGCCTGGGCGGCTCGACCAATTGCGAGAGGGGGGTGGCAGCGGTGCACGGCCCAATTGAACGAGCTGGCCAACTTGATCCGTAACCCGACGCTCTCGGACCTGATCGGTGGTCTTCGTCGTACCCTGAGGCGATGAGGAGGCGCGCCGGCGGGAGCCAGAGGCGACTCGAGCGAAGCGCGCCCCCACTTCCGCTGGGCGGTGAGATGCGCCAGCCCGCAGCCGCTGGCTGGTTACGTCGATTACCGCCACCGTCGATGGGAAACACCTAGCGCGCCCAGCCGAGCGCCAAGCCCCAGATACCGTGAGCTGGAGAAGCAGAACCGGAGCGGGAATGCGGCTGGAGGCAATCCCGTTGCCGCGACAGGCGGGGCCTGCGGGACCCGCCACCGAGCGCCAGACTGACAGACTACTGAGCGCGCCGCCAAAAGCCCCTGAACCCGCTCCCACCTGACACTGAATCCAGGCCGCAAGCCGCGCCCCGAATATCGACTCACAGAGCAGATGCTGGAAGCGATTGCCAAAGATTCAACCCGCCAGACGCCAGCTCTGATGCGGAGGATCTTCTGCAATGCAGTGGTCAGATTTCCAGCTGCATGGAAAGTCAGCGGCGGCAAGCCGGTCAGACTTGGCCGTGCAGCAGGAGTTGAATTGTGGACCTGGAGCAGACCGAGGCCAAGTTGCTTACAGTCTAGGCGCTTTATGCAGCTGGAGACGCGACCCGGAGGGAAATAGAACAGCCGCACTGGAGACCCAGCGCCCATACGGCAACCATGCCGATCCTGGAATCAAAGGGCCAGAGAGAAACACACCCTATTGCACCCCAGAGTTGTACGCAGAGAGCTTTGAAAGCCAGGTAATGGTTTGGCAGCCGATCCGGTAGATATAAAGGGAGGGCTATTAAGGCGGGAGACACCCAGAGCAGGGGGGGGAGGATTCACCCTTTGGAGAGTTAGGCCCCCAGAGGCAGCAAGGGAGTGCCATGCGTCACTGCTTTCATCTCTCTCTT
>Ga0163217_1007152_pt1 | contig 12501 bp, 12 predicted proteins | sample SynspAceP_FD_185933 | JGI IMG/M metagenome (GOLD analysis project Ga0163217, IMG submission 185933) | Saline lake microbial communities from Ace Lake in Antarctica - Synechococcus sp. Ace-P (PacBio error correction) | ecosystem: Environmental > Aquatic > Non-marine Saline and Alkaline > Saline ... | reverse complement strand
CAACAGCAACAAGCGCTGGCGCTGAACACCGAACGATTTTTTGCATGGGGCAACCGTCTAATAACGTACTGCTTTGGGGCGGGCCCGCGGTACTGGCAGAATCGTCATTGATCAAAGCCGCTGCTGAAACCAGTTATTCAGGTTCAGGCTTGCGAATGATTGAAGTGGATAAAGACGGGACCTGGTGCACCTGCCTGAAATGTGATATTTATGGGATTGCCCTACCATTCGTATATTTTGCGATGACCTGTCATTTGGGGCCGGTGAACACCAGCTACAAGGCGCTGAAAAGCGTTCTGGAGGTTCGCTGGACTGCCACGGAGAATGTGGCGTGTGTACGCCACCTTCCGAATCGCCGCCATTTTGATGCCTAGATTTACATGGTAGACAATATGAGTAGCCAAAGTCGCGGGGGTGAAATTTTCATCCGGCTGGAAAGCCATAGAGAGGCAGATATCCTTGGCTGATCGCTTTGGCGTGCAGCTTTCGTTCTATGCGTTTCTCAAAGAGCTATTACTTGCAGGCGATTTGATGCTTTGTTTACCGAAGTCGGCGATCGCTGAGGCCCTGGCAACCAGCAAGCATTCGTTTCGCGGACCGCTCGCGGGGTACGTAATGGCCGCACAGCGCAGAGTATCTTTCGTCAGCATGGCCCGCGCTCGCCAATAGGTTGATCAGTAGGCGATGACCGGTGGCTAGGTGTCGTCGAGTTTATATTCGCGCCTGTTCAACCGCGGAATCACCAGCTGGAAACGCACGCGTCAAGCCGTTTCGGCTCTGATTATTCCGCCTCAGGCGGGTCAGGTGGTAGTTGCAATCATTTTGCCGCAATCAGCAGGCCCTGGGCCCAGATGATGTTCGGACGTGTCGAGTCTCACCTTGCTCTGTATTGGACCACAAACGCCGAAAAAAATATGCCGCTCCGGCGGTAGTCGGGAACCCTGATTGAATACGCTGAGTTGCCAGCCGCTGATCAACTCGCCGCAATTCCAGCTCAATACGTTGTCCGCTGGGGGTGAAGTCCGCGCGTTGTCTGTACAACTATCCAAAGCTGTACCCAATAGCTCCGCGACCCAAAACGTGGCTGCCCTGCTCTGGGCCCTGGTACACAATAACGTGGTGCGATTCCAAAACGCCTGGTAGGCTGGCGTTCACCTGCGTAGCACGTCAGCCACATCAAACACCTCTTTGTGTTCGGCTTCCCAGGTCTGCTCCAGCCGTGTGGGCTTCACTCATGCTGCGTAAAAATACCGCTAAGGCCTGGCCACGGCGTTTGGGCCCGGGTTCAGTAATCTCTGCCGCTCGGCTTCATCGGGATGCATGTTGAGTCAGGTTATCAAGGGATGAGCGTACCACCGCCAAGTGGCGTGTTTAGTTCATGCGGACAAGCCGCTGTGGAAGCTATTTCCAGGTATGGTGTAACCGTGAAGGACCTGCTGACCAGCCGGTTTAAAGCGTTGCTGAAAGCTGCCAGCTCGCGTTAACCGATGCCTGACTTTGGCCAGGAACGGACTTGAGCCGCCATTCGGCCATCGGCATCCCACCACACTGGGTGACCCATTTCGCCAAACGACTAATGCCCATGGACAGGCCAGCTGGCATAACCCAGCAAACCCACCAAGCCAATAAATGATCAGGAAAGCTGCGGGCCAGTACAGGTGCCAGAGCGGCGGCCTGAAAGTTCAGCAAGTTGCTCCAGGATTGCTCCAGCACCAAGTGTTTCGCCCACCCAAACACGGGTGCCCTGTGCGCTCAGCCAAGCTACCGTTAACCGTGACGCACCAACGCCGGGCGGGAAGAAATTAACCGGGAGCTGGCGGCCAGGAGCTGTTCACTCCAGAAGCGAGTCGGCGTTTGATTGGCCTTCCACCAGCGCTGAAGCAGATTCTGCCGCGACCTGTTGCAGCCAAGAGGCACGCTTTCATCTGCTTGGTCGATGTCCGTCGTCGTTGCAGGCTAGGCTGTGCGTTGCTGACGGGCGATTACCCAGCCGGACCTATCCATTACCCCAATTGCGGCCAGTTGTCAGCCAGCTAGCCAGTGTTTGTTCCAGATCCCGTTGCGGCGAACCATCAGTGCGCCGCTGGAATCTGCGCCAATGGCGATGTTCAGCAAGCAACGCCTTCGCCCCCCACGTTAAGGGCAAGCGTTTATGCGCTGCCGGTGGCGGGCGGGGCAGGGCCAGTTCCAGCTGCCAGCCATTGGCTACCGGCTGCCAGAACCGCGTTTTCCACTCGGGTCGGGTTTGGTCCAGATTAGCACCGCGTGCGGGCCGGCAGCCGTCCGGGGTTGCCGACGGCGTAGCGCAACCAGCCTGATTGCGCGGGTTGATAGGAGCTCATTGGCGCACTGAACAGTTGCAAAAAAAAAAAAAAAAAAAAAACAAAAAAAAAAAAAAAAACAATAGCCGGTGGCTGGGCCTGCTGGCGGCGCGCCGGGATTGAATAGCTGAGGCGGCTTGCCTGGAATGCGAATCAGCAGATACAGGGCTTTATCGCTGTGGCTGGCCTGCCAGTAAAGCGCCGCATAGGCTGAGCGGCCGCCCCAGGCAGCTGCTGCCAGGTTGAAGAGCGGGACAAAGTGCCTGCGCCGACGGCGGAACGCTCGAGTGATTCGTAGCCTGGCCAATCATCGGCGTAGCCAGTCAAGCAGCAGGGCGCATCTGAGCCGCGGATATTTAAAACAGCAAACGTACCCGGCGGCCAACAGGGGGCTGTGCAGCAGTTCATCACCTGTCAAGCAGGGCCAGGCGATTTTTGCCTGTTGCTGCAATTTTGTTGCTGGCCTTGCTGGCGCAGAATGTTGTCGTAACTTTCAAGCGCAAACTGAAAACCCCGCAAGAGGAACAGCAGCAATCAACAGGGCTTTACCGCAACAGCTGGCGTTACAGAAAAACTCAGTCGGCGGCCAGCGCCACGGCTCTCGGCTTGGTCCAAAAATGACGCGCTCAGACATTGTGGTCGTTGCAGCGGTAACCCATGCCGTAAACCGTCTGAACGCTGTGAAAGTCGGCGGTCCAGAGCGCTGAATTTGCCACGAATACGCTTGATATGCGACGTCACCGTATTGTCATCCAGTACCGTACTGGCCGCGTCCATCAAGCTGGCTCACGGCTGCGCACGTGCCCCTTGGGTGGCGGGTCAGTGCGTGGAGCATCCAGAACTCGTTGACCGTTCAGCTCAACGGGGCCTGGTTGTTCCAGCTGGCGCTCATGCGGTCAGGTTCAGTGTCAGTTTGCCTCTTTGCCAGCAATCGTCGGGTTGTTGGTTACAGGCCTGATTCCAGGCATCTTGCTCGCGCAAGCAGTGCATTAATGCGGGCCAGCAGATGTTCCATGCTCATGGTCCTTGGTGACGTAGTCATCGCGCCCAGGTCGTAGGCCGTGTACCAGTCTATGTCGCTGTCGCGGGCGGTCAGAAAATACATCGGCAGGTGGCCTGACTGCCGGCGTAATCTGGCACAAAGTAAACCGCCCTCCGTTCGCTCCCCAGGCCCACATCCAATTAATCGCCAAGTCCGCAACTGCCGCTTGTTAACGCATTGCCAGAGCAGCTGGGCCGGTCACTGTAGGTAGACACAGAAAGCCCCTGCGTTTCGAAATTGCGGCGCGGTTAATTGTCGCGAGATGGCGGGTTCGTCTTCGATCAATGCCAGATGCTTGTTCATGGCGGGCCGCGGTGAGTGGATAAGGAGTTAGTAGGTGAGAATGCTAGCAACTAGATATGATGACGCTCGCGCGCACAAGGGCAAAAGAGTTGTACTGCGGGCGCGCCCACAATTGATCACAGCTGCCCGCTATCGTTTGCCATATTAGGCGTCATACAGTGCTGTTGAATGATATGCATGCACTGGTCCATGGACCGGGTGTATATGGAACGAATAGCGGGCAACTGTTTGATTCATTGGGGCGCGCCCCGGCAGTAACAACTGCCGGATGCCGGCGCGAGCCATCAATTGTCCAGCGAAGCCAATAACGCAAGGGCCTTATACGTAAAATGGCCCCAACCCAAGGATGCTGATTATGATGATGCCAGGGTCTCATTATTTTCGCAGGTAAGTATCCTTTAGCCGTGCGTTTATTTACCGGCGCGCCATTAGCCGGCTTAAGGCGTGGCCGTGATGCCGCAGGTCTTGTGGCTGGTCTATGTTGTTATTCTGTTTGTGCACCCGCTGTTTGGGCGAAACCGGGCGACGCGTGGATTCTGCGGTATGGTGTGTCTCTTGAACAAATTTGGCACTGTTCTCCGGGGCCGTAAACCTGGCGTTTCACTTGGGCGCCCAAAAATATTGGACGCAGAGTTGCTATTTTTATGGGGCCTAACTAAGAAAATTCCTGGGCGTGGACAGGTGTGTTGCTGCTCTGTCTTGCTGTCGATGGTGCTGTATTGCCCGGCCCTTTAATCCGGGATAATTAATCGCTATTCTGCCGGGGTATTGCCCGTTGGGGCGCGCAGTTCTGGCAATGCAGCGCCCGCGTACGGGCGCCGAAGAATTCCTAAAGACCGTTCCATGGTGCGTATGCGAATCATCAAGCACTAACGACGATTTTTGATTTGTGGGGGATGTTGTGCACGGCGCGTGTAGCGGTGGGCAAGCTGGAGGCTGCCTGTGGGTGCCGTTTTTCGGACAGGGTGTTCTGGCTGGGTGGCAACGTGATTCTGAACCGTTTCGCGCTCGCACAAAACCGTTGCAGCATCGGTGGAGGCGATACCAATTGTTCACGAACGTAAAAAGCCTGTGGGTTTTCCCAGAGGGCACGCGCAGCCGTGGTAAGGGGCTTGCCAGAGTTTAAAAAAGGTGCGTTTTACGCGGCTATTGCCTCCGGCATACGCTGGTGGATGTTGTGTGCTGGCCCTTACCAAGGACGTATCCAAGGTTGGCTGCGGCCGCCGCAAACCGGTTCCGCTCAGGATTTTACCGGCCATTGAAACCACCGGCATGACCAACACAGACCATACCGAAACTGATTGCGCGGTCTGCCACAGTGCGATGGCCAAGGCAATTGCGAGCTGGGTTGAAAGTAAGGCAAGTGGAGTTCGCCTCCGATTACTTGTCGGCGACGCGGGCATGGCCTGCGCGGGCAGTTCATTGATCAACAGGACGATATTAGATTGTACCTATAACCGGTGTTCGCGGCTTGTTTTATCGAAATTTTGCTGCTGGTTTTTGTCTGCCGTGCAGTGGTTAAGTAACGCTCAAATACGGCAAGGGGCATGGGTATTGCGGAAGATCTTTTCTGATTTTAGAGGCGCGTTGCGCCGCCCACGGTAATCTGGTGGAATACGCACCCTGGACCCTGATAATGCTGGGTATTGCTTGAGCTTGAACGGCCGTTTCAGCGGGCTTTTATTTTCTGGGTTGTATGGCTTTGTGCTTGGGTTCGGTTATATTGCACGCGTGGGGCATGTATCAGGGGCCAGGGCGGGCCACCAAAGGCCGCATGGTGGGGATTTTGACTAACCTGCGGCTTTTACGATTCTGGTATCGCCGTCGTTGTTGCTGCTGAATGTGTTTTCAGGCATACGGCATAGGCTGAGGATCTCAGGGGGTTTCTGGGCCAATTATAGCCGGAAGCGCGCTGGATACGCTGTGTTTGCACGTACTCCAGTTCAAACCCCGGGCGGCTTGGGCCGCAATGATCTTGCCCGCTGTGCCAGCGGAGCGTCTGAACCCCAGCCAGACGGCTTTTAAAAAAACGCTGTTCTCGACGCCCTCTTCAATCAGAAAAACGCACCACGGCGCTGGCCCGCAAGGCTCGGACAGAAAATGACCGTAGTCAGCAAGGTACAAAGCCGTCGGGACATGCCGTGTACGCACACATGTAGACTGAACGTGCGGTAGAGGTAAGTGGCCGTGAAGGGTAAGCATTGTCCATGTCGGCAGGCGCTAAGCTGATGCTTGTTGTGCCATAATGGAACTTCAGCTTGCGGGGTTTGTTTGACTCGGCGCATCAATCAGGCTGGAAAACCCTCGGCCAGGGTTTGCGCTGGCAGTAAGCTTTCCGGGGCATATTCCAAAACAAGAACGGGTCATGGGTGTTTCCTTGCATTCGGGAGGCCGGCTGAATAATGTTTTTACGCCATACCGGTGATGTTCATAGCCGGAATTGCGAAAGGCCCGTTACTAATATCAAGGACCGAACGCATTGGCGCGCAGAACAATAACAGATTTAGAGCGGTGGTCGATAGCGCCATTAAAACCGCGCAACCAAGGCTACGCATGACAAAAACACGGCTTACAGGTGGCCCCAATTTGTGATCAAATGTTGATGTCCCATGCTTTGATTATTTCCGCTGAAAACGCCATTAAACTGAAGCGCCCGCCCTGGATTTACCTTGGGGTTGATGCTGGCCTGCGTGCTAGTGTGTTCACGTTTTTCAGGCGCGACCAGGCAAGCTTCAGGTGGCTGTTAAACACTATCTGAAAATAATCTGCAGGGCTTTTGAGCACCGGTTTACGAGATTACCCTGCTGCGCCAGATACGCAGCAGGGCAATAGCGAGTCCGGTTTACCAGCTGCAGGCAGAGCGTAGGCTACAGGCCAATCAGGGAAAGGCGGCGGCTGGCAGTTACCCTGCTGATGGACCGCGACTTTTATCAGTATTTTGCTCAGTAACCGTTGATTCTTGGATGTGGGCCAGCGCAGAGCGAGAGCGATGGCAACAGCGCGGGGTTTCATTGAAGACAACTTTATTGCCGGCTTTAGTTCCAGCGTTTTGTCGTGATTCCCGCGGCAGTTGTCGCATTGCACAGCCTCTGTCAGTTATCAGTTTTATGCACGGCGGCTGGGAGCAACTTGTTCTGGGCCAATATGGTGTTTTCTGTTTTTGGCTTTCGGATTTACCGTGGAGAAAAGCCCTGGGAGCCTGCGCGCTCTTCTGTTGGCCTATCTGCTGTGTGGCGGCGCTTTCTTGGGACTGATGTTCACTGGATTCTTCTGCGGGCAGCCTTGGTGCCGTTGATTGGTGCGTCTGGCGCCATTTCCGGGCTGATGGGCTTGTACGATGGCGATTTACGGTTTGCAAAATCGCTTTTTTCATTTTTCTGGGGTTACTCAACTATTTCGAGCGCCGGCTATCGCCATCTGCCGGTGTGGCTGGAGTAAAGAAATTTACGCATTACTTGGTACGCCGGGCGCTACTGGTATCGCCTTACATGGCCACGCTTGGTGGTCTAGCTGGCCGTTTGCGTTACTAGGGGAGCGCTAGCGGTAAAAGCTGGCTTCAGGTTTGAAAGACACGTTTTTTCGAGCCTGAAAACCCGAAGCGGGAAGATAGCGCTTTTACGAGGCTTTGGCAGGCTGTGGCGGCGATATTCTACCCTGGATTTTGAGGCTGCGCAAGTACGCGCTTTGAGGCTTTGCGAGAAGGCTTATCCCCAGCGCGCCGATTGGTGCTGCACTCAGGCAACAACTGGCACAACTTGCGCCCGGAACTGCCGAGTATTCGCCCACTTTAGCCGCGAGCGGTAGATGATGCGCTCAGCAGGCAGCAATTTGATCGAAGTTATTGCGTATGCGGGAATGTATCTGGCCAAAGGTGAGGCGCACCAGCCGTTGGCGGCGGAACGACCACAAACCGTTGCTTTGCCAGCCTGAAACGATGATTTGAGCACCGCAGAAAAAGCTTTTGAAGCGCCTGCGAGGCGCGGGCAGCGAGCTGATGGTCAGCGATTGGCCTGTCGGCTGCTGGTGCGGAATTGAAAAACGCCGATGGGGCCCAAGGCCCAGCACTACCGGCAGTGGTTGTTATAGCGCTACGCTGTTGGCATCCGGGCGCTCAGCAGGCTTACGAATTAGCAAGGCGGAACATAGTCCGCTACGTTAAAGCTGGCCTTGGCCGCGTAATGGCTAGGCTTCCTGCGCCTGCTCCAGAAGCGCTGAATCTTGGGTGCTGGGGAGATTGTTGTGGCACTGGCGTTGAATAAAAACCCAGAAATGCCGCTGGACTTTTTCCCACTGGCCCAGGCCGTTGCCAAGGCTTGAGCGGCCAGCAGATAGGCTGGCACAGTGCCTGGCTTGTCGCAAAAACGTTTGTGAAAATTCCCTGCAGCAGTTTCAACGCCAAAACGATAGTGACACGCTTGACGATAAAGCGTGCTGGGCCCCACCGTTACCGAAAGCTCGGCGGTCTTGCAAACGGATTGTGGGTCTGCCATGCTTGCAGCTGTTCCAGCAAGGTTTGCTAGGACCTTTTGCCATCATTGCGCAGCTGCCAGCCAGGCCATGTCGCGGGATGGTTAGCGTTTGCAGGCTGCGAATGATCATTGCGCGCCGCCAGAAGTCTGCTAAAGCTTGGCCGATGCCGCAGCGCAGTTGTCTGGCTCGCGTTTGAGCTGCTTCTAGCAGCAGAGTCTGCGCAGCCGACTCGCTGTATTGCCATCTTTCAGGTTCATGTCTAGGTCGGCATCAAAGCGCTGCGCTGCGATCCGCGGTGGTGCTGATGATCTTCGCGGTTCGACAGCGTCTTGGTAATACCGAGCAAAGCCCAGTTCCTCCTCAGATACTGGAACAGAATAACCCAGCATGTGACTGAAATAGCGATCAGGGTAAAGGTGCTAGTTAAGAAAACCGCCAGCGGCCGCGATACCCATGTAAAGTGCGTGAGGGCAAATCCTCGGGCCGCGGCAGACGCCAGCACCAGAAGAATCAGGTAACCGTAAAGCAGGAAGTTAAGGGCTGGCCGAGCGGGCGATTTTAACGTGGCCAGTTCAGGGGATTCACATGCTGCACTCACGCTGCGCTCCAATAGCCAACACCATATGCTGGCGGGCAGGGCTAACACCACCAAACGCCAGCGTCAGCATTAATAGCAAGGGCCCCCCAAAACATGCTGCGGCCGTTACCAAGTCCGCCCATCAGCGCAAACACCAGAATCGCAGAATCACAATGTTAAAGCCGCTGCCGCTAAAAGGCTTCGGCCAGCGGTGGTGCTTCAGTGGCCTTCTGCGGTGCGGTTGATAACGGCGTAGGTGTATTTTCATCAGCGCCAGCGCCAGTAACAGCCACACCAGCAACACCCAGTAGGGTTTGAGGTACCAGGGCCGCGCACCAATGTAGCAAAGATGGCGATAAGCCAGCAGCTTGGTCAGTGTGGAATGGATAGCGCGAAAAAAAAAACGCGGGCCCAGCCGGATGCCAGAACGGCACCACCTCGGTTGGCGGCCCAACACTAGCGCATTGCCTTGTTGCACTGTGGGCAGAGCCCGACGGCGCTGTTTAGTGTTGCGTCTGGCATGCAGCGCTGGCGCAGAAATGCCGTTGGCATTCAACGCGCAATGCCATTTGCGGGTCGCCGGGTGGATAGTGGCCAATCGTGTTATCAAAATATGTATTTGTGTCCTTGACTGGCTTGGGTGCACTGGCGTATATCGCAAAAGCGTGCTAAAGAATACGTTTGTTTCCGTCGTTCAAACTATTAGTTAGTTGGTCGGGAATTGCGATGACCCATCATTTTTCATGACTAAGACCGGGGAAGCCCAGCTTCTGAAAACATAGGTCCTGCAATTCTTCTGGCCCAAGCGCGGGTTTTGCAGTGGTTGCGGATGGGTGCGGCAGCTGTCGCGGCGCCAGAATTCACCACCGAAATCCGTAGCCACCGTTGCGAAGTGAACGGCAATGACCTGCAGATTGCATCGGCGACCGAGCATACAAGGCAAGTGCATCCGGACAGAACAACCAGAGCGTTCGCACGTGGCTGAACAAAGCCAGCACGTTTTGCGCGAAGCCAAAAAAACCCAGGTCATGGTGACCGACATCGAGCGATGATGGGCCAGGTAGATGAGTTTGATCGCTTTGGTTACAAAGTTCGCTAAAAACCGGGACTATAAAATAAGTGTTAGCGCTTCACTTATTCAGCCGCTGAATAGTGAAGATCGTTGTTTATAAAGTTGCAGTCTATCGAAACGGTGCGATAGTAGATAGGAAGGCTAAATATCACCGTAGAAGGTACGACTATTTCTAGTGAACCTTCACAGTCAGATAGTCTGAACACCTTAAGCAGCCTGAAAGCTGGAAAAACATCACCTTAATCATTATTACAGCTTGCCGAAGCGTGCGGCTGAGCTGGTTGACTTGACCGCTGCCGTTTATACGCTTGAAAAGTGCCTGTTAGAAAACCATGTTGCGACAACTGAAGGACGGGAAGGCACCACGGTAACGCAGCCACATTGAATGCCATGGGTTCAGTGGCTCGAAGACCGCAATTCCGATACTGAAATTCAAGTTTCGCCCGGCGCGGGTACCTGATTGCAGGACTTTACCGGCGTGCCGGGGTGGTTAGACCTCTGCTATGCGCAGGCCGTTCAAAAAGCGGCAAAGACCCGGCATGATCAACCGCTGACGCCGGTGGATCTGTGAAGACCCTCCCGTTTATGGTTGTCGCTTTGGCGACGCTTTCGGCGTTAAAGACCAACGTTGCCATGAAATGGAGCGCAACGAGGAGCGCTACGAGTTCTTTGCGCTGGGGCCAGCAGGCCCTTGATAATTTCCGCGTGGTGCACCGGAACGGTAATTTGCCACTCAAGTGAAACTGGAATACCTGGGCAAAACCGTATGGCACAAACAGCTGGGCGACAAAACCCCTGGCTTACCCGGATAACCCTGGGGTGGGCACCGATTCTCCACACCCACTATTCGATCAACGGCCTGGGCATTACTGGGTGGGGGCGGGGCGGCATTTGAAGCCCTGAGAAGCCGCCATGGGGCCAGCCGGTATCTTGTTAATTCCCGAAAGTGGTTGCGCTTTAAAATTAGCGCAAATTGCGCGAAGGCATTCACCGCCACCAGAATCTGGTGCTGACCGTTACCGAATGCTTGCGCAGTATGGAGTCGTGGGAATTTGTCGAGTTTTACGGCGACGGGCCTGAAAGGACAATGCCGGTGGCGACCGCGCTACCATGCCCAACATGGCGCCTGAATACGGATTGCACCTGGCGGCTTCTTCCGGTAGACGAACAGACTTTAAGTATCATTGCGATTCTGACGGCCGGAGGAGCAGAGGCGCAGCTGGTAGAAACCTATTGCAAGGCACAAGGGCCTTTTGGGTGAACCGGCCACGAGCCGGCGTATTACCGCTACCCTCGAAAATTGAATATATTGGACGACGGTCGGAGCCAGCATGGCTGGACCCAAGCCGCCCGCAAGACAGGGTTGGCCCCGCTGAAGAACATTGGAAAGCCGCGTTGACTAGGTTGATGGAAAACCAGGCAGAAGGGCGCACCCAAAAACGAATGACAAAACTGACAAACGCACTTGAATCTTGAGGTGGGCACAACCGCCGTCGGTGTTGACAACAGTTATTCATTCATCCTCCAGTCCAGAATGCTGGCTACATGAATCGGCCAGGAAAACCCGACTGGACCAGGGCAAGTTGTGATTTGCGGCGATTACCTCTTGCACCCAAACACGGTCCCAACCCAGCGTTATGATGGCTGCCGGGCCTGGTTAGCAAAAAAAAGCGGTCGCTTAAAGCTTGGAAAACCAAGCCAATGGGTGAGACGTCGTTGGCGCCAGGCTTCGAAAGTTTGGTCACACCGAGTATCTGCGCGCAGGCGTTTTAGGGCGATCGGACAAGCTCAGGTTTTGATTCTGTGGGCTACGGTTGCACCACGCTGTTCGGCAACTCCGGCCGCTTTCCCGATGCGTGGAAAAAAGCCATTGCCGATGGTGACATTTACGGTGTGGCTTCGGTGTTATCAGGCAATCGCAACCTTTGGAAGGCCGAGTTGCACCGTCGGTTAAAACCAATTTGGGTTTGGCGTGTCGCCCGCCTTTAGTAGTGGCTTTACGCGCTGGCGGGTAACGTACGGGTTAAATCTGCTTGGAAGATCGCTATGGGGACGACAAGGAATGGCAAACCCGGGTGTTACCTGACAAGACCATATGGCCCAGCCAGCAGGGAAGTTGGCAGAGCAGTAGAAAAAAGTTCAAAAAAACGGACATGTTCGCCAAGCCGAATTACGCGCCGTGTTTGGACGGCGATTTGCTACCTTGAGCAGTGTGGGCGATAGACAGTGCCAGAAAAACCCAAAGGTGTTACGGGAGGTGGTTCAGACGATTTCCACCTACCATATTCCAGCGCCACCGCCTTTCTCTCGAAGGCATGGGCCCGGAGCCCGAGACCGGATGGACGGGACCATTTCGCGAAAGCGGCGTATTTCTTGCGCTTGGATTGGCGGGATTCGGGCAACCACCGATCCACATTTTACTCCCGCCGGCTTTCGTTCAGCCGATAGCCCCGCCGGTAAAAATACCTGGCCAAGGAAGCACGGTGTAGAAACCCAAAAAACTTCAACCTCTTACGGTTTCCACCGGTTCGCGGGGCAAAAAAAACCCCCAACCCAGGTTTGATTGATGCCGTGGGCACCTTTTTTGGCCCAAACGGTTTTAAACCGTATTTTTTTTATTTTCCGCAATTGGGAAAAAAAAAAAAATTTTTTGTTTGGGGATGGAGGGGCGTAAAGAAGGGCGGCTTTTAACCTCGTTTAACGAATCTCTCTCGTG
>Ga0163217_1027430_pt1 | contig 12502 bp, 17 predicted proteins | sample SynspAceP_FD_185933 | JGI IMG/M metagenome (GOLD analysis project Ga0163217, IMG submission 185933) | Saline lake microbial communities from Ace Lake in Antarctica - Synechococcus sp. Ace-P (PacBio error correction) | ecosystem: Environmental > Aquatic > Non-marine Saline and Alkaline > Saline ... | reverse complement strand
CGGTGCATCTTCGCGCTGCGCGACAGCAAGATTAACGGCAAAATTCATTGCGCGACCTTGGCACAGCAGAGCGGCTAGCTATTGCCGGTCTTGGAACTCGATCCGGACTCCCAGAGACAATCTCGTCCGATTGGCAATAGGCCTCGTTCGATCAACGCGAAAGCTAACAGCATAAAGGTTCCGGTCGCTGGTTTTTTAACCTGTATGGCAAGAAACATAGGGTCGGGCGGTTACAGAGCGCTCAGCCTTGGCAAAACCAACAGAAACAATCGGGGCAACCGTGCGCTGATACAACGTTGCATCAATTAGGTATGAAATTCCTGTTGTTGCGCCAATTCTTCTCTTGGATGCAGATTCTCGACGAAACCCATCGCAGTCGCTTTTTGCGCCCAAATGCAAAGTCTTGAACGTTACTCACACGACCAAAGCACATGTTAATCCAGTGAGCGACCAAGGACCCTTGATACGTACTCAACACTCAAGGGCTGAGGAGCACAAAAGAACGGCGAGAATGACATGTCAGGATCATTCCAAGCGGCGAAGTAGAAACGCGCTCGTAAAAAAGATTGTGCTTTGTCGATGGCACCTAAGGCTGTTTTCTTCATCAATGGTTTATTGGAAGACAACACGGGGAAACTTCAACTGGACAAGTCAAAGCCAGCCTCAGATCTTCAATTGGTCGCTACTGTCAGGTGGGTTTCGGGCGAGATTTACTGGGCATTTAAAACACCTATTAGTGGACTTCGGCCACAATCATTAACTGGTGGGTCGTTCTGCAACTTTTCCTGGTCGTTTGCTCTCGAAGATCAGTTTGCAGTGCGCTTTTTGGAGATAGTTGACATGCCGCCTTAGCATTTAACCGACGGAGAAAGATGAGGCTTTCCAAGACCATTCCTTCTGCGCGCCAGACGATTTACGGCGTGGATGTGAAGGTCCGAAAGCCACTCCGGACCCCACGCGGGGCGGCCCTGCTTCGTCAAAGATCGCGTCAGCGCAGTCTTTGAGAGCAATTGCACGGCTGAGGCTGCTGGGCGCCAATACACCAGCGGGTCCTTGTTCTTAGTAACGTCCCGTTGCCTGGTTCTTCCGTAAATGGATTGGCTTCAAATTCGACGCTCGTCAGTTCAGCGTTCAGGACAAGTCTGAATGTGCAGGGTTTCCAAAAAAATATTACAAGTTGGGAACGTGCGATTGTTGGAGCAAATCGGGACCCTGTGACTGCGTGGATTCGTTTGCTCCACGGCGGGTTGACTTAAGACGCCAAGGGGACGTGTTTCCCAGTTTAGCTTTCAGCAAAGGAAACTTCCAGAAAAAAACTCCTTCTGAAGTCATGGTTGGAGTGGGTGGAAACGCATTTGCAGCTGGACAGGGGCTGTTGCACTTCCATGCGGCTCTCGAACGGCATGCTGTGGTGGGTCACAAGACTCCACGGGTCGTATTCACCACTCGAAAGGTTGCACAGCAATTTATCTTCAACATCCTTGGCCAGAAATTCGACAAACCTTCGTGAGTGAGAAACGGGGTCATCAGAATGATGAAACTGCGGTCTCGAACCCGTTATCATTGAACGCGCAGATCGGCGTTTATTCTGTTGGCGAGCCCTTTTTATTTTTAGGCTCGGCCGTGCGCTTAATTAGCATCCAGGGTGCCGGCCATTTTCATTCATGAAATTCTGAAAACACCCGTGCGTTATCCTTGCGACCATCAACGTTGTTCGCCTTCGACGAAAATGGCAGCTTTCTTGGATCCGCTTGAGGATGCGGCACAAGGTTTCTGCTCCGGCCAAATAATGCTCTTTTTTTGGATGGGTAGATTTTCGCCCGGCTGGGGCTGCCTGCTCGATCCACCTCTTGAATGTGATCGTTGCGGTGCCCAGCTCCAGGGACGGGCCAGCAAGATTGAAGCTTGCACATCCTGGCCCGTGCGGATTGCGGCCTACCGCGGGGGAGGCGGCTGGCGAACAGTGCGGTCTCTAACAATGGCAAGCATACCTTGGATGCATGGGCGGCAGATCGCGAATGTTGTTTTGAGTATCTGTCATAACTTTTCCTTTGTTTTTATTTACCAGAAGGCCGGGGATCGATTGAGGTTTTTGAAAAAACGCCTTTCTAAAAAAGAGAGTGTCGCATTTCTCTGTGTATGAAGTTAATTTGGCCCCATGGCTCTCATTAACGAAGGAGCATTGCGGACAATGACGATATCCAAGAGAGTTTTAGCGACGAGCTGTGAGCGGCGTCAGAAACGCGGACGATTTACTGGGCGATTTCAGGGGCTTTGATGAAAAGGAGCTGAAGGTGCGGCCTCGATGGAACGGATTGCTTGGCGCTGAATGACGAGCATTTAGGCTATTGAGCCTGAACCCAGCCCACAAACCTTTTTACAGAGCAACCGCCGCAATGGCACGGTCGCGCAGACGTTGAAGGGCAATGATGGGGCCGCTCCGATTGATGGTCCCTCGCGCTTGACCACGTACGGAGAGCGAGTTTTGAACCGGAACTGATCCCAAGAAGGGTCAAACCCGGATCGACGTATGGATGACAGGAATCATTGGCCTCTATGCAGCCGGATTATCGACCGCCGACATCCGCGCCCATCTCGGAAGAGAGTCTACGGGCTGAAGGTGTCTGCCGATCTTTGTCAAGCCGCGTCACAGATTGGCCGTTTCTGGCGGAAGTATCAGACTGGCAGAACCGGGCTCTGGAGCCATGTTATCCCATTTGTTTTCCTTGATGCGTTTCGGGTCAAAAATCCGCGATGCGGAAAGCCGTCAGGTCAAGAACAAAAGGCGTTTACGTAGCCCGGGCGTCACTTCCTGAGGGAGCGAACGGTGAGGTTCTTGGGGCTATGGGTTGCCAATAATGAAGGGGCAAATTGGCTTCTCGGTTTTTTTGTATGAACAATTTGCGCAAACCGGGCGTCGACAGACTCCTGATCAGCCGTTGTGGGACCGGCCTTCTATCGGGCTTTCCAGATTTGCCCAAATTGCCCGCATTCCCGAGACACAGCCAACCTGCATCTGTCACCTCGTTGCGCCATTCCCCTTGAACTTTCTTAGCGGGATGAAAGATCGCAAGAACGTCGCAAAGGACCTCCAAGCGGATTTATCAAGCCACGGATGACAACCGAGGCGGAGGGAAAGCCCTTGCTGATTTTGACGGCCGGAATGGAGAGCCAAACAGTACCCCGTCAATCGCTCCAACGCTTGGCCGGACGCGCGGGCAAAGAAGTCATTCCCGTTTCCTTCGCCTTCCCACAGCATGTGGGCAGCAAAAATCATCTACACGACAAATTTCGCGATTTGAAAGCCTGAACCGCGTCATCCGAAAAAACCACCAAAACGCGCGGTAGCTCTTCCATGATGATGCTGCCGACAAAGCTGTCTATTGGCCATTCCGCATTTCTTGAAGAAGAAGGCAGGGGCCGTCAGGGAAGAATGGGCTTGCTTGCCCGCAAATCAGTCGCTTATCCTCATACCCAAGAACGGTTCAACAAATGGAGCCGCCCAAACTCGCCATGGGCTAAGCCTCATACACAGATTTCGGATACTCCCATAAAAAAAGGCGCTTTTTTCTGGAAAATCACATCGAGGATCAGGCAACCTTTGGCCTGCGTTCGTGGCATTGGCAAAACCCCAACGCCTTCGTTTGTACCCGCCAGTGCACATTGCTTAAAAAGCGTGTGCTTCCCTCGGGATGACAGGGCCTCATCTTCTAACGAACGGGTGCGGCCTCAGGCCGCTGAGGTCTGTTCATCTGGCTCTTCATTACGTACCCGCATGGAGCGTCTATTGGCCAGGCCAAGGGTGCCTGGTGCCCTGCATTCGCGGCAAGGCTAAGCCCCTACTGACCAAGAGGGGGAACCTCTATAAGTATTTACTATAGAAGAAACCCCCCTTTTGCCTCGGACGGCGCGTTTGGATTGAGGGGCTTTCACGCAGTGGGCGGGCAGGTGGCTTGAAGGTCCACACCAGGAAAAACGCGGCCCCATGATTGCTTTTGGCACGCCCCTTCCGGCAGTCCTGAACTAAGCGGACGAGAAATCTGCCCGGCTTGCGCCACGAAGGCTCAGAGTCTCGCTGCAAACAGCTCGATTATGGTGGACAGGCTCACCAAGCAGCGCACCCAAAAAAATTCCAAAAAAATGAAAAGACTCTATTCCGCGGCATTCGGCGGCGTCAAACCCCTGCCCTGCTGCGCGAGCAGGGGATGGACGAGCCGGTTGCCACTCAAAACCAGTACAAACCCCAACCTCAAAAAACCCTCTCGCCAAATGGAAAACTGGCGTACATCCAAAGGAACTCCAAATGACATTGATCGCTTCACTCAGATCGAAATCGCTAAAGGCGAAATCCGACTAAACTGCACAACGACGAAAGTGTGTGGAGTATAACGCCTAACGGGCAGCCGCCCTTCGGATGCGCGGTAGACATTGATAGCGCATCACTATGCCCCGCAGAACTGGTCGAGGCCTTCATCGTTACTCTGGACGCGATGGCGGATGGGGTTGCTGATTCTTCTTACTGCACTTCACCGGCTGCCACAATCTGGTCCGCTTTGGGTCTCCGGAGTCCTTGGGCCACCCAGGACGGCTCGCCTCATCCCACCTATGAGGAGCCTGTCGGCAGGGATATAAATGATGTAGCCCAGCCCTCGCGGTATGCGGCAGATACCCGCAGCGCTGGCGTACCTTAAGCCACCCTTCCCTCTCACATCGCTTCAGCTATGCCCCTCATTTGCTTGGAGCGATGTGAGCAAACCAAGAACTTCTCAAGTGAAAATACTCTGGACCGCACCGTATATTTAAACGATCAGCAGCATTCAGTCGAGGTTCCTCTCCGGCTCGCCCTTGCGGCTCAAGTAAACGACGACCGCGAGATCGATAGCAAACGCACACTGCTTGCTGACTGATAAGGACCTGAATAGGTTCGGCTCAATCATCCTGCCGCCTCCACCTGCCGGTCCAAGGTTTGAGCTTACTGGCCAAGAATCGTTGGCGATCGGCTACCCCCGATCGGCATGTAGATCTTTGACCTGCTCTTCATACGACTTTCCGGGTGCTTTCCGGCTGCCCGCTTGAATAGAACGCCCTTGGATGCGCGCCTTCAAGCAAGTGCCCGCTTCCATTGATGGATCATTCGTCGGCATGAACCCCAACGGCTGGCAAGCTCGCTTCACCGTTCTCTTCCACACTTCAAGCGCCTCTAAACGCCACCTTGGGCCTTAAACTCTGGATTGATGTTTGTTTCCGTTTCGGACATATCTGATCTCCTTTCGTGTTGAAGACAGCAGATACAAATCGGCAGCTTACCGTCAGTGTCCGATTTTCGGGGGTAGCCCAAACGATCACCATTGCAGCGGGTCATCGGACCTACTGTTAGCCCTCTTGGAGAACCGTGTGAGCGCCCTGAACCGTGTTGCCGCGTCTGCTGGGCGGCCGGGCTTGGGGAAAGCGTTCTGATCTTGAAATCGCAACCCAAAACTGGTGGGCCGCATTTTGCTGTTCGAATGGGGCCTTGGCGACCAAGCTCATCGCATCGGCCACTCCGCCCTGCCGCCGGTTGCAACCGACAAGATTGAGCCTTGCTTTCAAGCACGCGCACATCAGAGCCGCAGATATTGAAATGCAGCGCCCTCTCGTTCATCAAAACTGGTGAGATCTGCTGTTCTGAACGGGAATGCCTCGGAGCGTCTTCAGAACGCCGGCAGGACAATCAAAACCTACCCGCCGCCAAGCTAAGATTGCCAGCTTCAGCGCGGGCACCAGACGAGCGTTTGGTTGAGGCGTGCTATTAACCGGAAACTTTCTGCGCGGCTTAAGCTTGGGACATATCACAAAAATCGGAGTGAGATCAGACGCCCGTGTTTTCCATTGGCTGGAAGAACCCACCCAAAATATAACGCGGTGGGCGCGCGGAAACGCTCTGAAACAAGGCATAGGGTTCGTCGAACGACATAAAGCCGATGAGCTTTTTTGAATACTTGTCGGCACGCCATCAGCACGACATCATGATCAAACCGCGCGGCTTGGCATATCGAGGATCGCAAGTTCGCTTGGGAATCTGCGCCTCTTCCGGGCGTCTTCAAGATTTGCACCCGTGAAAATCGCGCGCACGCGTCCAGAAATGTCGCGAGGTCGTTGAGGCTGCGGACGTATTTCAGGGTAGCCAAATTGCCAGGTGGTCGCTCAATGGGACTTGATCAACGGTGGGCCATTGCCATGCCACGGCTAACCTGGTGGGGGCCCTGCGGCCGCGCTGGTAATTAATCCAGAACGTCAGACCCGAACGCAAACAAAAGGATTCGCTTACGCCCGACAACATATTAGATGACCCTCACTCGTTTTCACTAGATGGCATTACCGAGACCACAGCGCTATGGCCTGAATTAAATGGCGGCATGGGCTGTCAACGTGGTACACGTGTTTGGTAAGGTCGTGTGCTGAGGGGTCCGTCAACCCATTCCTTAAAGCCATCAACATGGAAACCACTATACGGTCAGCCGTTTTCGATAACTGTGAATAACCGAACCAAGAGTACAGCATTATTCGCTGGCAAAACATACTCGGGCTTAAACCTCCATGGTTGACCTGCACCGCAGCTAGAATGCACCGTCGAGGGTTTGGGTAGGTGGGAACATCTGGCTAACCTCGGGCCAAAAACTCGTGTTTTACGCCCTTTTCTGACGTTCGCCCCCGGATAGACGCCTCGGCTTTCAAAATAAACGGGCTTTTGGTCCGCAATCTGGACGTCAGCATTATTCATGGCCATTTCCAGGTCTGTCATGGCATGGATTTTGCGCCGAGCAGATAATATTTCCACCTTGGTGCGCTTCCCGCGGGCACGGATGAACCACCATTGCTCGGCCTGCGAACCCCTTATTGGCGACTAGCGTTGGACTCCAAGATCACCAATGCGAACAACTGAGGGTTTTCTATCCCTTGCAGCTTGCGCTTTCGCGACGTATTTGAGTATCAAATGAACACCCGGATGCCCGCTGTCTCAGGTGCTTTACATCTGCGGTGCAGCACCCACGGCCATGTAAAGTGCTAGCATAACTTGCCGGGTTGACTGTCCCTGATCGGTTCAGGGCACGTTAGCCATCTGGCGGGTTGGCCGGTGTCAACCCCAGGTATCGATTTTCCCCCTATCTGTCAGGGCTTGCACCGCTACTTGCGCCTTGCGGCAAGGCGGCTGTAACACCGGGGACAATCTTCGAATCGGATACCGCTTGGCTTTGAGCGCATCAATTTCTTCTGTGCTGCCGTCCGAACACCCCCGGATCACCGGCATTTAGGCGCACGACACGCTGGCCGCGTTTGGCGGACATCCACCAAGGTCTGCGTGATTTTTTTCCTGCGGCCAGGCTATGACAACCCGAGTGCCTTCCTTCCAACGTAAATACGCTCGGCATCGCGTCGCGCCAGCTCGAGGATTTCGGATCAAGTAGGGACGGCATAATAGATTCATCCGCTTCTTGCAGGCGCTGCCACACCAGCGCAGGGTGATCAGATCCTTGGACACCGGGTTCCTGGCGCCGACAAGGGCTGACGCTGCCGCCCTTTCGCTGCTCCGAATTCGGGCCCGTCTCGATAGCCGACTTGATCGCTTGGCTGGCTTCGCGTTCAGCACCGGGCTGGTGAACATCTCCAAGCGGCGGGCTGTCGTTTAAAGACCCAAAGGCACAGATCGCGCCGGTGCGCGTGGACCAAGGCGCGCAGAGAATGCTTTGGTCCGCAACCGGCCTGCAAGGGAGGGCAAAGATCACCTTAAACCCTGGCTCCAGGCATTTCCTCGAGTTATTGTTCTTGATTTGACGCCGCCAGCACCGGTGCGTTCCCTCAGTACGATGGCCACCAACCACCGGATCACGGTCAAACGATCGACGGGGTGATTGCATCGCCAAGCTGGTGTTGATCGGACGACGTTGACGGTCGGGCCCCGCCTTCTTTGGCCAGCGGCGTGCCAGTGGCCATGCTCCGCACCGGGACAAACGGATAGCGGTGAAGGCTAGCCGCGGTCCCTTGAAAAGCTTTCGGGCTGTGATTGGTGAGCGGAATGAAGCGCCACGCGGCCTGATGCGGCAGGGCAGACAGTTCAGCACTCAAACCGCGGGTGCCCATATCTCGAACCGTCGCCTCGGTTTTCAGAATCAGACGCGTTTTTCTTTGGGCGGCTTGCTCTTCCCCACCCCATGATAACGACGCGGCGACCGCCATTGCAGGATACATTGGGAAATGTCTTCTATGCGGATTGATCCTTGGCTGGTGTCGCTGAATCCCAAAGGCTTGGGCCATTTGGTCTGCTTGGCTAAGTGTCGGGACCGCTTTTGAGCGTCCAAAGACGCAAAGTGGCTCGCCCTGTGCCTAACCGTGGCCACGGCCAAAGGGATTGTCCGCCCGCCCCGTGCCAAGGGCATGCCAGGTCGATTGTGTCACCCGCTTCGTGCATGGCGGCGTGTGTCGTCCAAGATCCCGGCGCCGCGGCCTGTTGAATATGTGCCCCCTCTCGCGAACGAACAAAAGCGATGTCCTTGGAAGGATGGCGCTCGAATTCCCCACCTCCCCCTTTGATTAATGCTTCAGTTCCTTCTGCCCAACAGCTTGCGCGGCTTGGGCTTGGAGGCTTGCGGTAGAGGGTGAAACACGCCTTGGGCACCGTCGCCTGTGCCCGACGGGTTCCACATCCGGCAAAACGCTGTTGAAACATGATCGCCAGAACCAGAGCGGTATCGCGCAGGAGTCAGCACGTCAAACGCAGGCGGCTCAGGTCTCCAGCCGCGTTTATTAGGTGACGGTCAGGCCCCGCAAGATCAAATCGCTTTCGCGCACCGAAAGCCAGTGGCCGATTGGTGTTGAATTCCATCCGTGCATCGAAATGCTTGTAAGCCCGCCTGCCCCACCAGCCGAGCCGCAGCAGGAACAGGCACCCGCGGACTGCGGCCTTGCGGCTAGGGACGGCCAGTCAAGAATCGGCTTTCGGGCAATTTGTTCTTACATTGCGCGGCGCCAATTGCAGCGGTGAAAGCCTGCGATCTCTTCCCGGTGGTTATCCCCGCGGCAAACGCATAACCATTCAACAGGGCCACCACTGTTCGGGCCGACATCGTCCCTGCAACACCACCGTCATGGCCTCCTTGCGCCTCGTTCATTGGTCATTTGCGCGGCGCACGTTCCCTTGACCGCGCGCGACGATCGGGAAAACATGGGGCGAGCTCATTCTGCGGCCATCCGTGCGGGGGTCTGTTCAGCAGCGCTGCGAAGCTCGGGCTTGCACGACCCGGCAGGTTTTGTGCCCGCGCATGTTGACCTCTTCCTAATGCTTCGCGAACTTGTGGATTTTTGCGGCCTGTAACTGCGCCAGCAAAGTATTTCACCCACATTAAAGCACGCGCACATACCTAGCGCCCGGGATCGGGCTGTCAGATGCGCTTACGACCCTTGCAAGGGCAGCCAGCGGGGAGTAATTGGAACGAATCAAAGCCAATGCTCGCCGTACGAGACAGAACGACAGGGGTTGAGGCGGCAAAGAACAGCGCAGTGATCAGACCGGCCCTGCACAATGTCGATTTTGCGGACTTGCTACCCGTAAGCCGGGTCGACTGAACGAGACATCCCCGGCCGAAGTGGCCTCGCGAGACGACGGGCTTCGGCTTCCACAGTCATCGGGCACCTTGCTGCCCGCCAGATTCCGCTTTGCCGCCGGTCTTGCGTTTGCGCGGCAACTCGGCGGCGCTATGGGGTCAGCGGTTTTGGTTCACGGTTGCTTGCTCAACCCGTTACCACTTGGCCTTGAACCTTCGGCAGAGGACTGCGCCAAATTTTGACCAGGTGGCCCGAGAAGTGATCCGTAATAGGTGCGACGACACTGTTTGATGGTACCGGCAGAGGAGCGTTGGCCGCGTCAGTGATCCGGGCCCGCGGGAAAAGCTGGCCCTTGGCCACGCGCGGCGTGATCAGAGCACGCCAAGACGGGTGCGGCCATTAGGTGTTTTGAACGCAATCCAACGCACCGGGCTCCGCCCCCAGCCCCGTCGCAGCGTCAGCGGGATGGATTCGACATAAGGCTCGGCCAGATTGACGCCCCAAGACGCGGCGATTTTTCCGGTCCGCATCATTCGTGTGCCACTGGTCGCGATTGCGGCCCGTGTTAGGGGTAAAGGCGCGACGTGATCTGCGCGGGTGCCTTGAAAGGCGAACACCTGCGGCTTGCCGTCGGGGTGATAGAACTGCACCGTCCGCCAAAGAACCCGCGCGCCGTGGCGGCCACTGGGGTCGGGATCAGCTTGCGGCATAATCCGCGTCAGCAAGATGCTCAGATCAAGAAAAAAATGGTTGCGGGGGGAACTGTGAGGGTTGCGCATTCAAGCGCTACGTATTCCGCGAAAACTGTCTGCAGGCATTGTTGAAAGGGAAAGGGGCCTCAGCGAACCCATACGCGCGGCCACGTCGCTTTAGATGATCTTTCCAAGTCAGGCTGCGCCAACTGCCCAGGTTGCCGGGAGAAGGCGCGCTGGCGCGAAACCCGCCGCTCGGAATTGGTTACGGTGCCGTCCTTTTTCGCCCCATCCCGTCTTGCAGGTAGCAAGGACACTCGGCCAGATCATTAGGTGTCGGTCTTTTCCATGATGTCCGACTGGTGACGACAAAAGGGACATTCCGCCAATCGCCGCCGACGACCCGTCCGCGTCAGGCAAGGACACGCAGGGTTGGTCGATATGGACCCACAGGCCCTTATTCCGCCCATCGGCGCAGGCCTGGAAACATATCAACGCCTTTAGGGCCCCGGCCTTGGCAGATGTGGGGCTCTCCAGAAATGGCGCACGGCATCGCCGATTGTGCGGCATTTCAAGCTCAGATGATTGGCCAACTGTGGGCCAGGCCGCCGACCCCTCGCGCCCTCCCATGGGTTTCGGGCTGCCGGTGAGCGAGGAAAGGGCCCCGTGCCCCGCTTGCCGATCCGGCCCGTCGCAAGATGGCAATCAGGATCGGCATTCACTTGTCGTGCCGCAGACGGAATTGTTTGACCCTTGGGAATAGGCGGTGGACGACTTTTGGGCGTATTTGCCCCAAAAGTGAATAGACTTTCAGCAGGCTCTCTGGCGCGTTTAGTCCGTGTCGGCAGGACGCAGACCTGGCGCGGGCCGCACAGCGCCGCTTCAAGCCCCAAAGTTACGTGGTTTCAGAAATAAGCCGATTGTTCAACCTTTCCCGCCTCTGCGAGATAGGCCAAACCCGTTGAACAAAGCACATCGCATCGGGCCTGAATTGCATGCACAATCCGCCAGATGCGGTCGGTCGCCGATCCGACGTGGATCGATATTGACGATTTGGCATATCCGCCGCGCCTCTGTTGCGGCGGCCAATCCGGTTTGGTGCAACACCGAGATGACACCACGCGTGGTTTGGACCCACGAGTACGATTCAGATCGGGCTTCTTCAAGTCCTCATAGTACCAGGCCACCGTATCTGGTGCAAAGCGCGCTTGTGGACCTTGCGACCGAAGACGCCATGCAAAACGTGAATTCGTTGTCGATATTTCGGCGCGATGAACCGCCTTTCATCAACTTATTGGGCGACGTAGTAATCTTTCGGTCAATATTTGACCCGAGGCGTCAGATGGCCACGCTGTCGGGGGCGTGTTCGGGCAATCGCTTCAGCGAACTTTCGCGCCACCAGATCAAGCGCCCGCTCTTCCAATCAGCTTTGCCGGATCTTGGGGTTGTAAAAGGCGGCCGCCAAAATCGGATGTTTCGCCTCAGCGGCACCTTTTTGGAACACAACCGCCCGAAGTTGGGCCCGGATGATCCGGATCGGCCTTGATCGTGCCGTTCGTTGCGGCCCGGCGAAGCACACCACACCGACACCGCAATAGGGGCAAACACGGTGCGCGTCAGGGTCATGCCGCACCGTGCACGCAGCACGGCGCTGTTCCAGGCAGAATGCGGCCTTGTTTTTTACCGCGCCGGATAGGTCGCGACACGGCCCTCATTCTGCGCCTTGTTGCCACCGCCTGTATCAGCGCGATCACCCAGGTTTGTGAACGGACAGGTCACCGATTTGCCGTGAACGGATACCTTCGGGCCAGCGGGGCCCGCCTTGTGCGGGCAGCATTATCGAGGGCAAAAAACTTCGTTCCTCGGCAGTGCGAAACACCGGCCACACAGCCCAGATTCCGTCTTTACCATCCGCGCGCCGCGTGTGGGGACATTCTTTCAAGCGCGGCAATAATTTTCAATCACAAGTTGGTTCATTTCTTGCGCCCCAGTAGCAAGGTGGGCGTCAAAGGACGATAGCGATCCGCCTTGGTTTGGAAAACATTGCTCTGCCATGGGTCTTTGGCGGTTAGATCGGTCTTGTGGCTTTCAATTTCAAAGCGTTCGACCAAGGCATCAACGGGTTGGGCATTTTGCCAATGGGTCTCCTTTGGATTTCCAGGTTGATTGGGGGCCCCAAAACCCCTTTTGGCCCAATTTTCCCATTTTCTCTCCCTCTTTTTTTTTTTGTT
>Ga0163217_1011706_pt1 | contig 12502 bp, 8 predicted proteins | sample SynspAceP_FD_185933 | JGI IMG/M metagenome (GOLD analysis project Ga0163217, IMG submission 185933) | Saline lake microbial communities from Ace Lake in Antarctica - Synechococcus sp. Ace-P (PacBio error correction) | ecosystem: Environmental > Aquatic > Non-marine Saline and Alkaline > Saline ... | reverse complement strand
GCTTCTAAATATTTGCGCTACGTTAATGAAACTATGCCGTAAAATGTTCTAAAATGTGCTTATTAGACAACTATCTGCCTTGCGGAAACTGTATTGCCTGTGGGCAATATCAGAAAATGTATTATAAGCAGCATAGTATTCTTTCCGAACCCAACAAAAGCGAATGACTTACCATAAGCTTTGAAGTGCCTCAGTAAATGCCAACTCGATAAGATAGAATAGCCTTGATGGAAGGTTATTTTATGAACAGCAGAACAACATTACTCCAACAGTTTCAAGTGGATTTTAACCCAATCAACCACAAGGAATTTACTTTTATTACTTCCACGAATAAGATGCTAGTTCGAGTGATAAATGGAGGAATAAAGAGTTATATTTTGAATGCCCATTAAAAAAGAATTCACATCTTCGTTTTTTCCTTATTAAAACTCAGCCAATCGGCAACAGCATCATGTCTTAATCACGGCAAACAAAACAAGGTCAATACTCACAAAAAAACTCCAATGTAAAACGTACTCGTATAAAACTTGAAAAAATTAAGACTACAAAACCCTCCTAATAAATGATTGAATAATTAACAACGCTTTCCGGTGCAAATAAGTCGTTTTTATCGCATACAAATGCTCTTTCCTTTCTTTATTTCTTGAGCATATCTACTTCAGAAATGAATGGTATCATACTCTGCAATGCCTAAAGCTTACCCCGTAAAACAATAGATGTGTAATGTTTAAATCAACGCAAACAAAAAACCAATTGATTCTAGCTACATCTAAAAAAATAGGGTATAAAATTACGGATCAGAAATTATAATCCCATCTTAATTATTTTAAATAGATAGACATGATAACAGCGAGTCAGTAAAAAAAGCGATCCCTAATCAACAAAACATTCATCCGCTAAATATTCGACTACTTTATCGATTAAGACTGCCGTTCCAGTTAATTTATAGTCGGTTAAGTTGGTGGTCAATTTGGAGTTCATAAAATCGTTGTAAACTATTCTTTCAAAAAGCACTTCTCGACTTCCAGTAATTACCATTCGGCCCTATCTTATCTCGCCATTTCACATTCCTCAGAAATGATCTCTTCATATTGGGCTTGCATTCCCATATCTTGAAGTTATCTGAAATGCTATTCATAACGCTTCTCTTTATCAGGAAAGGTATAAAAACTCAGCTTCCCCTTCGCATTGGCAACGGTTTAATATATTTACAATGGCGTGTAGGGCTTATCATTTTGGCCAACTGATAATTTCGTCAAATAATCTTCCATTTTATCGATTTCATTGCATCACTTCGAAAATCATACACACTATTCACCTGCCTCTTAGTAACTATCGCCATTTCAAAAGTTCGTATTCCTTCAAATTTTCCTCAACAAATCGCCATCTCCTCTTTGCTAACAGATCATTTCTCCATTGTGCATTAAAATAATCAAATGTTATCAATGACCATTCCAACAATTGATAGAAAACAGCAAAAAAAATATAGCTACCCCAATACAGCTTTTCTTATTATCAATAGCCACAAAAAGAACTTCGCAAGAAATGATCCATCCCGAATTTATGATTAGTGTTCCACCAATTTGAATTTACAAATTAGAAAATAGCTGAATAAAAATAACTATAGCCACTATAAAAAAAGCACCACATTACACCAAGCATAAATTATTCCGAAATCTTTAACCGGTTCCATGGACAAAATGAGGGTAACAAACCGCCAACGCAGTTGTAATTGAGTTAGTTAAAGTAGCTAACAACTTTTTAAGCATGTTTTTTATCGCATCTAATTTGGTCTGCCTAACGGATTTTCTTTCCAATATTTTCGCACCAAATGACACATCATCATCCCAAAACAACAGCTAATCATGGAAATTAAAGTCGTCATCTATTCAATGCCTTCGAAGGATTGCATAATCCTAAACTCAAAAACACTGAAAGCAATACTTAGTCATCGGATAAATACCAAAATAGGAAACGATACGCAATGATATTAAAAAGATAATGAGAATAATAATGAAATACCCATAAAGGTTGCAAACTCACTTCATTGATTGTCGTGTTATTTCTGCTTGTCCTAAAATTTTCAATCACATTAAATTTGCTGAAATCAGTTGATCAAATAGGATTGTGATTGCTTTAACTTAATTCATCTAATCTTCCCTTATTATGATTCCTTATTTTTCAAACCGATAACAAAACACCCTTTTCAAACTCTAACAACGCTAGAAAATTGGGTCGTTTTGAGTTAAAAATAAACAACGAATCTTCTAAATATTTTTCTGGTGATCAACATTGAAATAGGGCTGTTGAAAACTCCCGATTATGAGAAATCAATTTAGGATTGGCCTTCATATACGGAGAAATGACTTCACGAACGTGTGGCACTTTAATTGAATCGGGTGAATCTATTACCTTTTAAGAAATACTTGATTTAAAAATTCCATTCTCGCTTTTAAAGCAAACAATTTACAAAATCATTGTCTTTTCAAAAGTGAATGGATATTCTCTCAAAAATCAAGATCGTCGTCTTCTGTGTGAAAAACTTTTCAATCGTATCAAATTTAATTGTATCGCTTGATTGGCACTAAATAATATGTAACCATCAATACCATCAAACTATGATACTTGTATCTTTTTATTTATCGTTCATTTAAAAATTATCATTCCAAGTTAAGTGTTTCAATATAACTGCATAGGCAAATTTGTTTCATTGGCAACTTTGCCAAATCTCCTCACACGCCTCAAATCATCTGTCAATATCCTTAAAATTTACGAAGTCTTAACGCTGCTGTTAGATTTATAAATTAAAAAATACTACACTTTTTTTTTAATTTTTATTTCTTGGCTGCTAACTCAAAATACCACTGCTCAAGACGCCTTTGCATTCAAACAAAAGGACAATGGCCAGATCATGTATTTTACAAAGCAAACATCCTTCAGGAGTTATTCTTTGAACAAACGGATTTTACTTTTATTTTCAGCTCAAAGCAGCCATGCCTGAAGTATGACGAGAAAATCAGGATTCACTTAGAGAAATAAAAAATCTGTTATCAAAAACGACCTATTTGGTGCTAATATTTTTCTGTTCACATCTTCAGGAGAACAATCTCCTTTGTATATTATATAATATTAATGGTTAATCATCCTAAAAAATGAGGGCTCAGGTGCAAAAGGTTTTAAAAAACTGTTTTGTATTCCAATTGTACATAAGGAATTGACTTAAAGGGTTTTACAATCTCCGGATTGTTATTAAATATGATTTCATGTGGACCCAACCACAGACCATCAAGATAAAAACGAATATACGGACACTAAAGAAAATTTATTTTAAGATGGCCATTTAATCATTCACACAATGTGCGCAGTTAGTGAAGTCAAGCCTTTTGCGTATCAACTTATCAATGTAGTAAACAGAAGTGAGTTGCATTTCGAATATCAAAGCATTAGTATAGTTACTTTTTCATTTCCAGATATGATACGATCAATCAAAGTGTAGTCTATTGACCCCTGAATTGATTTTTCTCTACATTCTCTGGCTCAACATCAACAAACTTTTGGAATTCAGCAACCTATATCACATTGACGGTGTATCTGGTGGAGGTGTATTTGAAGAATGGGCTACCCAACTACTTTAATATGCCAAGATTACCTTGCTGGAGATCAGTAGATGTAGCTATTTCAATTATCATGACGGCATGCAGGATCTACTACCTATTTCGGACGGTCTCAATACGAAATGTGCACGTATGGTGGTAAACCTGCGGATGAATTACTTTTTTTCGCACTACAAGTTCAACAACCTACAACAACCCTCTATCACTGCACACAACATTTAATGGTGCACTGCCGTTTCTGCTATTAAATTATTTTGAAATGGATCTCTTGATATTTTATGCCAAAAAATCTTGCAAGATGGCGATCAAATTCTTTCATACAACTTTTTGGAGGTTTCTAAATATGATGGAATTAAATCTACACTCTTTTGATAACGTTTAAATTATTCCAAATCGATTGCTTTCGGTACGAGTCAAGCAAGAGGGAAATAAATATTGACCTTGATAGAATGTATTTAGGTCAGCTCGAACCTATTCAACGACTTTCCTATTTCTTACTAATGCGGATTTCTAGAACCTTAAATGGAAACAAGATGCTGTTGTGGCAAAAAATTCATCTATTAAACACCATTATTTTGCAGCACATTATCTGGTCTGCTGAAGAATATGTGAGTGGTACACTGTTCGAATTAAACAGCAAAGCAATATATACATCGCAGTGGAATATCGAAAAAGCACCGACTTCCACCACCACTAATAGTGAGTCCAACCTTATAATGGGTGAGTTACGGACGTATTTGTGATTAATTATCTTGTTGATGTTTTCACTGCCTAAATTCTACTTTATTGCACAAATGATTACGATCAAAACATTGCTTCATAGATATTGACAAGTATGATATATACCCTGTTGACATTGTTTTGGTGGAATTTTCCGTAAATAATGTTCAATTATGTTAATCAGAGCAGGTCAATAACATTATTAAATTGGATCAAATTTTAACGACCCAACATTTTTCTACTACCAGTTGCACAATGGGGAACATGTAGGAATGATATTGCTCCGACTGCTGTTTTAGTTGATCTCGTCAAAATATTTCCTTCAGTGCTTGCGGAACTAGAAATAGGAACATACCCGGTTTTTCATCTTTCCCAATCTTTAAAGTTTCATCATGCAATAACTCGGATGCATTTTAAATCAACCTACACATGTTCGAATTTTATTCATGGTCTCAAAAAGACCGGATAGCCTAATTTCGGTTCTTTCTTTGAGTATAGCGCCACAGGTGAGCATGTAAGATGGAGTACTAGTCGTTGATTGATTCAAACGGAATCATATATCAATCTGTTTGTGCTGGCTTGCGTGGAACTAGCAACTTCCCTGTCAAAAATGCATTATCAAAACCAATGGCTCTTTTATTGTCAACATGCGCTTTTCAAAGTACCTTAGAAGTTAAATCCTGAAGCCCGTGTATTTCTTGAAAAAGACAGCATTGATGCAACCATGCCCACTATTTGAATTTGGGAATACAAGAAAAAATATTCAATTATTTGTTATTGGATTATAATGGAGTTTTGGATTCCATTAATATAGTAAATAGTAAGACCTTTTCTCAAAACCCGCATGCTATTTATAAATTAATTTAGGATGTATTCAATTTGTCGCACATCACCATTCCCTTATAAGGAGATAAAAGTATTATGCAACCTCACCTTTCTAAATTTAGAGATTTACTATTCTTGTGGGGTCTCCAACGTGACCAGTATTTTACATTGTTCCAAATATGGCACTTCAGATCTGCATCAAAATTTTATGGTTCTGAGTTGATTGACCAAAGATACTTTACAGATCGGGACTAAATGCTTCCAAGTATTTTATTCGATTAATCATGGACTTGGCTTCACAACAAAGTATATGTGATCATTAAAGTAAAATCCTGTTGTAGTATTTTTATCTATTTATGGTGACAATCAAGTCATCGATCAATTAATTCGTTTTAAGTGATACCTCAGGTGTTCTCCCCTTAGCGTTTAATTTTAGCAATTTAGAGTAGCAACTATGATCATTAGTTTGGCAATAAACATCAATTGTTTAGTAATAATAAAATCCATCTCTATACCTTCAAACAATCTTGGTTTATTATCATTAAATTAAAAACGACTAATACCTTATGCAATACCACCAATTGACTTCAACTAAAAAAATTGAAGGTATCATTCCAATCAAAATAAGCGATCCGATCAAGGACACATCAGCATGCAGTGTAAAGACTTACTACTTCGATTAAACTTACTACAATTTTAAGCCAACAATTTATTTGCGTTCAACTGATAATTAAGTCACAGATCTCGTATCAGTCCAAAGTCTCCAATTAAGGAATTCGATACACCCAAAGATACACGTTTCCATTTCAAACGATTATGTGATACTACAGTTTCATTTATGGTGAATGGCCAATTTTAATTAATATCGAACTCTTAGGACTCACTAATTAGTGTGATACTATTTTCAATTAAAATTGAGGGCAAACATTAGTAAACAGTTCCTCCCAATTTAATCTACAATTGTTTGTCCAACACCAACATTTTAGAAGTACCAATACAAATAAGATATCGACCTGAATTACCAAGAACAATATCACCTATATTTAATGTTCTGCAAATTAGGATGTCATTTTAATGATCATCTTATTCAAGTTAATGCTCCTTTGGGTGGATGAATTATTCCCATTTACCCAATTACGTATTAGTGTGCCTCTTAGGCAAACCATTTTCTTAGAATCTGATTCTAAAAATAGAAAGTTTAACTACAATGGATTCTAACTGAAGGAAACTAGGTGGGAATCTCCCAAATGCTCCATATTTAACCGCTGCGGCAAACAACTGTTGCCTACTCTCTGTTATCACATTTGACCAATTATTCGTGTTATTTTGATGATAGACTCAATTCAAGATTTCCTTACGAGGGCGATTGTGTATAACGTTATGTAGTTATATGATATTCGATATCCATTGCAACCACATCATATTTAATGTGCTTTCGGTCTATTTTCCACCCTCCTAGACTAATGCGTATTTGCAGAATCGACTGTCTCCTATGTTTGTCATCGAGAGAATATTGATCTAAACCTTATCGCTGAATATAAGAGAGTGATTTATTTTAACGATGGAGACCGAATTTTTGGTTATTTGATCGGAAAATGTATACATATCGTTGGATGAATATATTGTAAAATTATCAAGGTGACAAACGCGCACAATGATATGAAGTTTTATGGTTATTTCTCTATGAAGCTTATGCATTTATAGGTGTGTTCAGAGTAATGATTTCTTTAAAGGAAATTGTAACATTTTTTTACGGTAAATGAAAAAAATGAAGCGCCATTTCGTGATTGTTTATGTGATCTTATTTTATACTATCCGTTCTCGTCAGGTGTGTACAGGATCTTCATTTCTTTCAGCTATTAACAATATCTTCACTTTCAACCTATTTATAACCGTCACTTAAGAAACTTCAACTTGCCTTCGTTATCTGTGATAGCACAACGCTCATATGAGATAACCAATGGTGTTAATCGGTAGGAAAAAACCTAGGTTTACCTAAAACATTCATTATTTGTTTCCGAAGGTGGCATCATCGAGCCTGTTGGAAAGATAAAAAAATAAAAAATATTAGGCCTTTAATATTAATATATCCAATATAAGCCGTGTAGAATGGAGAAACCGTTTAAGCCAAATCGCTAACTTTATGGATGCGGTATTGTTTTAAGATGTTCACGTGATCGTAATTGTATATAATTTGCAACCGATTATCAAATGTTGCTCTATTCTCTATGTTTTTTGTTATACTTTCTATGTTCTGCAGATTCTAAATAGATAATACAGGATAACTTGTCAAATGTCTTATGGTTGTTTATACATCAACAATAAGTAGCGGTATTCATTATCACTGCCATTAAATTTAGTGAATGGAAGAAAATTTTTCGTGTTAAAAACAGTGTATAGCCATTTCAAACCAATCATTTGAAGGCATCTCAATAATATTGTGTAATATTCGAAGAAATGCCATTAAGAATGGTTTACGCCCAATGCACAAATACTAACACCAAGAATTCTCTTTTTCGATAAATAACTTAGTGTTCCATTCTAAAAGACGCAGAAATACCTACCACTTCTCTTCCAATTTTGGCTTAAATCAAATGCTAGACATCACAGCCACAAGTTACTGTATATGACTTTATGTACATATGCGATTTTAAAATATGTTTGTTCGGAACAAATTTTAGATATTATTTAGAACGAACAATAAATATTCTCACTAAAAGGGTTTAACACCAGCATGTCTTATAGAAATCAAAGTATGCGGCATTGTATCGTTAGAGTTGAATAGCGAGCACTTACACTAGTTAAGCTATGATTTTAATACTCTGACTTAAATACTGCAAACCAAATAAAATGGTAGGGTTGAAATTTAATTATTCATTTGATCTCCAACTACTAAACCATCTATAAAAAGAGAACGAAATGTCCTAATTTCATGTCAATTTATGAAAAATGTCTCCCTTTTACTCGCTTATTTTTCATTGACAGGTTTTTCAACAAACAAAAGATCAAGCTACAGATGCAAAACAAAGCATATAACCTACAAGACTACTATTCCGCTATAAATCTCTATGAAAACTACCCTACAAGCATTCCTAACGAAATAAAAATTGAATTGTAGATCGCCAAATCATACATTGGAATGAATGATTTTGATAAAGCCATTGAGCGTTAACAATTTAAAATAGTGACCTGACAGAAATATCCTGAATACGAGTCTTCTCTTGGGCCAATTCATATAGAACAGACCGCAATTACAATATGCAAAACGTTTATTTTAGACGTGCTCTGCGCTAATAATATAGAGGTGCAAAAGAGAGTTTTAATATCAAAAGATTCAATCAAAGATAATAAAATTTGGATTTTGCACAGTTTAACTATTCCCTTATTAAAAACTGGAGTCTCTATTAAATAAATTAATTGATCATCAATTAAATTACCTACAAATGCAGGACTTCCTTATTGCACCAATCAATAGCAATCGAGCCATTTGCTGCCACATACCTTCGAAAATATGAAACAATAGTCTATTTTCAAAATTTATTTTTTGGGCCAAAAAAAGGCGAAGCAATAATGAGTTTTTAAGAATGGCAACTAATAGCCTTCCAAAGTGATATTTGCGCTCACAAGGGTGGTTAAACTCTCCATACGAGAGCCAACGAAGCGAAACTTCCTTTAGTTGGATTTTCGATGACATTGCAGGTAACTGTGGTGAGATTAAAAATACGGGAAGCGTTAGTGTAAGCACTGAGGCAAATGAAACCACTGTAATGTGACCAATGTAACCTCCCCTTGGACCAATGAACACTGTCAACGGCGGAGAGCAAGGTGTCAAGCAGAGAGTTAAGTTTACGCTAGTGCTAAATGTAGGAAGGCGGACGAGGCGATGATAGCTGGATGCGAAGAGTGTGAGAAAGAGGTGTGAAGAGAGCAATAAACATTGGGCAGGTGAAGTGAAAAACAGCAGATATTCAAGAAAGCAAGCCAGTTGTGTTATTTACGAGAAGTTCACGCTGACTTTGGCGGAGATAGGGGCACAAAAGGTTGGAGGGTGAGTGTGGGAAAAGGAAGGAAAGTGAAGAAACAGGCAACAGCGGAAAAGTATGACAATCCGAAGCAGGTCAATGCGCCAATTATTTGAGGATCAAAGATTACGGACTTGATGGCGCCGACCTTAACGTTACCAAGTTAGAAGTTAACAGCTGCAGAGGGAAAAAATGGACAATGCTGCAAACGAGGTAGTGTAGGCCATCGCAACCAAAAGACACACGAAAATTAAGCACCGAAGCAAACCTTACCAAACAGCAAGGCTTTAATGTCCGGTAAAGGTGAGAGTGGGTGTATCAAGGAGGACGTGAAAAAAACTGGCGAGGACTCACAACGAATGCGGAAGACACAACACGGCGAGATGTGCAGGATTCAGCAAGAAAATAAACAAACCGTATGCCACAGCGAAATTGAGCGCGCAAAAAGGAGCGCTATGAGACAGAAGATGATCGGGACGTGGTGGATTGGTTACTACCGTCAAGGTAAAAGGCAAGTGAGAGAAACGAGAAAATTGACCTTAAGAGAAGTAAAGAAAAAGAGACGTTGAACTTGGAAGCGGAAGAGGAGTCGCTAGTGCTGTGAGCGAACGGAAGACAACGGAAAACGGACCATTAAGAAGAATAAAGAGTGTATGAACGAGTGAAGTTACGCAGAAAGCAGTCAACGAAGATATAAAGGGAAGTCTTAAGAGAGCAGGCTGACCAAGGGCGAGTTGGGGCGACAGAAATTAGAGGAATGGAAGAAAGAGTAAGGTGGGCGAGAGGCACAGTGAGCAAAGAAAGCGAAAGCGGGACTGGGGGAGCGAAGAAGGAGCGTAGAAATCGAGGAGAGCGAGCCAACGAAGTTACCCAAGCGAGAGAATGTGGAAAAAATAAAGCGAAAAAAATTCGGAATAACAGCTTGAACCAGCCAAATTGACAGGAAAGGCAGAACGGGAATGAAGGTAAAAAGAGCAGTAGGGCCGAAGGAAAAGGAACAACAACGCAACTGCAGTGCAAACCAAAAGTGAGCGAACCACAGAAACGGCAAGTGGAAGGCCGAAAACCGCAAGACAGGAAAGGCGGGATGAGGGGACGAACGAGTTTCGAGGGAGTAAAAAAGAATGGAATGGAATAGGAAATGTAAAAAGCAAACGGAAGGACAAGTGGCGCATTATACCTTGTCCTTACGGGGCCAGAGACGGGGAGAGTGAGCCACGGAGGCAAATTGGCCTGGTGGTGCGCAGAGCACGCAAGAAGTAAGGGAAAAGTCGTTAGCTTCAGAGGGAGTCTACACCAGCTGTAGGGAAGTAGCGACAAAAAAGCAAAGTAGCGAACCCGAGTGAAGGAGGGGGAAGTGAGCAGCACAGCCAGCGTGGGGGAGTATTACCCGGCGGTGAAACGTGCAAAAGGAGAAGATTGGCCTAAAGCGAGCGTCATGTCAAAAACCGACCGGAAGCAGTGGGGACAAAGGGAGGGACAAAAGTTGGTGCATGCGCGTTATAAGGGACGGGACATGCAGAAAGCGCGAGCAGCAATAAACTTATGCTTGCCCGGAAACTGGACCGGGCGTGGGCCGCAAGAGGGGAGAGAAGTTAAGAAAAAAGAAAAAGCAAAAAGTGTGCGATTAAAAGATGTGTCATGGGAATAGGGGTTAAGGGTGTGCAGGCGCCAAATAAGAGACAGACGCGCAGGTATTAATGCAGGTATTGCGTATAAGGGATGAAACTGATAAAAAAGACCGAAAGCAGGGCGCTGGACCACTTAACTGCGGTGGACAACGATGATCAAGCAAACAGAAAGTAGAAAGGAACGGATTAAATGAAGCAAAGAAGGGAAAGAATGGGAGAAGGACGGTGGTGTGAGGAAAAGGCCCCGGTTGTTTAAAGAGCTAACTAGGAAAACGAGTTATGCAGTAGAACCGTGGAATGAGGAGAAAGAAAAAGTATGCGCAGGTATTGCGGGTGGCCTTGCGGGTGTGGGGCGCATGCAAAGCAACAAGTGCAGCAGGCACACCAAGCGCGCCATGAGACGAGACGGGCAAAACGTTAGCCGGCCAGAACATTGTGTGACTTGAAGCGCAAGGCAGCTCAGGAACCTAAACAACACGAAACCGGCCCACAAACGGCATGATGGGGTTCCGATGGAGCCGGAATAGCAGGGAAGCGCGGGGCGGCGTTAGAATTAACATTGGAGACACAAAAGACGAGTGGCGAAGCGCACCAAGACGGGATGAGAACAGGGCCTACTTGTCCGAGCAAGGCGGGGAGGCTGGGGGAACAGCTAGATCAGGCACAGAGTAAGGAGCTCAAGAGGAGCATGGGCGGGGGGTAGGCAGTGATGAGGGCATAACAGGGCTGCGCAAACATGGGAAAAAGATCGGCAGGAAACGCCACTGGCTTAAAGCAGGTGAAGCGTCGTCGATAGCTGCAGTTACAGCGGAAAAGGAAAAATGGGAGGTAGCTGATTAGCCACAGGAGTCGACACTGACTACAGGGGTTACATGGAGAAGGCGGCGCAGAAGCCTTCGGCAACTGGGCCGAAACACAACTGCAATGAGATTGGGCGGAAATGGACGAACACACGGCGGCAGAGAAGAGGGTGAGGATGGAAAAGCGACGGGACGATGGGCAAGGGAAGGGAAGCGGAAGACAGCCGGAAACAGCTCCAAAAACAGGCGACGCAAGGACAGTTATACGGGAGCCGAGGAGCAAGCAACAACGGTAGGGGGCAGAGGGAAGAGCATGGTAGGCATTCGAGGCAGGGCGGGGGGCCCAAGGACTGGTTTGTTAAACAGTGGGGTGCGCATTGTGACTGAGGCGCCAGGGCAACGATGGGCGAAGCGGCGTCATTACGAAGAGGGCTCGCGAGTGTGGGGCAGATGCAAATACCAATGCAGGAAAGGGAGGCAGAAGGGAAGGAGCTACACCGTTAGGGGGGTATTAAGTAAGACCGAGAGAATAAGGACAGGAGGCGGAAGCGGCCACGGCAGAGGACAGCGAGAAGTGGAAGACGCCAACAAGGCAGACGGAAGTTGCAGGCGAGAAGCAAAGCGCTTGTCGGACGGCGGGCCAAGGGCCGGAAAGGCGGACGGAAGTGGACGGTGGGCGGCACCAGACCAACAGCAACCGTTAAGCCATTGGAGAGGTAGCAGTGCAAACACGCAGTATGAAGAAAGGAGTAGCCATGTTACAACAGCAAAGGATATAAGGGGACAGAAGCAAGACAGCGGTGGGAGGAAGTGAAGGAGGGGGCGAGGAGACCGTGAGGATGTCGAAGGATGAGGCACGAGGCTTGAGGGGCCAAAAACATGGTGGGCCC
>Ga0163217_1089678_pt1 | contig 12503 bp, 10 predicted proteins | sample SynspAceP_FD_185933 | JGI IMG/M metagenome (GOLD analysis project Ga0163217, IMG submission 185933) | Saline lake microbial communities from Ace Lake in Antarctica - Synechococcus sp. Ace-P (PacBio error correction) | ecosystem: Environmental > Aquatic > Non-marine Saline and Alkaline > Saline ... | reverse complement strand
CAAATCCACAAAGTTTTGCTCCGTAGGAGAAAATTGCTTTAATTTTCAACCTAAAGTTTTTTAACTTAATACAGGAGACTTATTTCAAAACTTCAGGAAAATGGCTATTTAATGATTGCTAATGTAGAGAAAGTTATAACTTTTTCGTATACTCGTAATGCAAAAGAAAAATTTTTGGAGTGTCAATTATTTGGAGACGCAACAGGACCTATAAGCATTGTATATTATCAAAAAGAACAACCAACGAACCCTTTCTGATAAAATAGTTTTATTCGCCCTAAAACTTATATTAAATCAAATATAATTGAAGGTTTAATATGATTTTACAGAATTTAAAACATTTACCAAGAGAAGAATGTCAGAAATCCGACACAAAATTTGGAAGATAACAATGGTGGGGGAGAATGAATGATTGGAAACCTAATTCAAACAATTTGAGTTAAATTCTAATTGAAAATATTAATGCTTTAATAAAAACTCCATAATATTAAATCTGGAGTAGGATTCCAACTATTACCCCAAAAAAAAGATAACCCTAATTTTCTGACATATTAAACTAAATTACCTATTTTAGATTCCAAAGAAATTAAAAGATGATACTTCGGATAATGTATTAAAGAATATTAAAAAATCAATATAAAAACACTAGCCACTAATTTCTATAAGAATTTTATGAATATCAAAATTCTGTATGATTTTAGAAAGGCCTAACGCTTTTAGGACGATTTAGGAGATATAGGATGCGTTTACCAAACCCTACATTATAATTAAAAAGGGTCTTGAAAAAACGCTAGGTGTTGTGCTTCTTTTATTGATATTACCTTGGTTCTTTTAGAGAGTTGAGTTTATGGATTTTTATTCAAATACTGAAAACATTAGTAAATTACATTTATTAATGGCTTATTTAATGAAAATTAGTTCATATTTTCTTTTTCATGAACCAATTTCAATTCTTTATGGAATTGAAAGAGAACAAAATGAAAACGCAATATTTATCCATTCCCAATTAATCTAACAAAAACAAGCAAAAGGATGCAGGAAGCTTCAAAGTATATTATTGAAAATAAAGTCAAAGAGTTTCTAAGCGATGATACAGAAAATCAAAACTTGATCTTATATTTAGTGAGAATGTTGATGAATTATATTGATTGAAAGCTTCAATTTAACAAGAATAAATTGCATTACTTAATGATGGGCATAAACTTATAGTTTAGATTTATGTTCATAAACAAGAAAAATCAAAAGCATTATTCCGCACTCTCAGAACAAATCGAATACTTTTGCACTATTAATTTTTCTAACGAAGTTAAATAATTTTCTTGAACGGACAAGATTTATTTGAAATGCTACTGGTTTTAAATAATTCTCAATAGATTTACTCCTTTAATGAGGTTAAAATTTTCTTTTAATGAAAGGAAAGCAAACTTATCAATCAAATTGAATTTATTTGATGAGGAATTAAAAAAAAATAGATAAACTTCTATGGAGAAAAAGCAACTATATCTATTTTAGAAAAAAAAACTTAACATAAATCAGGGAACAATATTTATATTATTAGACCAAATCAACGAAGATTTTTTTTGGTCGCAATTCAATGCCATATAGGAAGATGCTTCTGAATTTATCTGAAATTTTTTAACGAGAATTAATTATGGCGTTTGATCCTATTATTCACGAAAAATTCAGCAATGCTTTTGAATATAAATGTTTCAGTCTAGTTGCAGAGGCTTATCAGGTCATCGGAGAATTGAGAAATAATCCAATTAGATGGAATGAAAATGAATTATTTCACAAGAACTGTGCGGAAAAATTAGATTGTAATTCCTAAAGACTGCAATGGTCTATATCGCTACTAGAGATTTCATTTTATCAACTACAAAAAATAAAAAGAAAGGATTTGCTGATAAATATCAAGAGTGGATTTAAGAATGTTAGTATAACTTTCAAAACTAGATTTAAGTATTTTTTTGAAGCTAACGGTTAATGGAAATGATTTCCGGACTTAAAGAAGTATATAGATGATGGTAGGAAAGGTTTACTTCAAGAAAAAATCCCTTCTGGGCTGTATGTAGGCTTCTTACTTCAAGTAATGTTGACAACTGTAAAAAGGATTTAATAAATTGCTAATAAAGACAACGAAGATACTCAAACTCTGAATTCAAAAAGAATGATCTACATAAGATTATTTTGATCCAGGCATATTGGAAATGGAGTTTTGAACATTTTGATATGATTGACTTTACATATATGTCTAATTAGGAATAAATCCCTTCACTTTAACTAAGGTATTATTGCATATTAGTTTCAGTAGGATTTACTCTAACACATTCATAACAATTTCCAGCTCCACATCATGCAACGGCTTTCAAAGGCCTGCATTACCTGTTCTTGTCTGAAATTTTGCAGCTAAAGGATCAGTTTTACAGCTTCAACTGAAAGTCGGTTTCCACACATTCCAATTGTTATTTTTCAACCGTCCCATTTTTATCAACGCTGCGTGCTTTTGTTATTTGGTAAATGAAAGTGTAATTTATTTAACTATTAATAATTGAAGTTTTATATTTGTCAGATAAAAGAAAAAATTTATGAAACTTTAAATTTATTATGCTTTGGTACTAATCATTTTATCATTTGTGCAATCGGACAGGGCATATGCGACTGTAAAGAATATTGGAAGGGGTGTGTTTTCCCAACAAATTGTTCATTGTCGAGGCTCTGATAAGTATGAAAATTATTGAGGTTAGAGGCTCAGAAACAAAACCAAAAGATTTTGCGAGATAGCAGGAAAAAAAATTTTTGTAAAATTCAACTCCTATGCTTCAAAAAATGGGAAAGAGGAAGGTTATGATTTAATGACCTCGCTACAAGTCAGGCTGGAAACCAGGAAATCTTAACTACCATGATGTTTAGAACAGTTTAAAGACTTGCGAATAAAAGCCATAATCAATAATTTGTAGGATCAAACCTTGCTTCAACTTGTTTGCAAACCTTGTGGCAAAAAACTATCCTTAACCAAAATGTCATATCTAATTCATATTGTTGAATTAATCGGTGTGAATTTTGCATTCAAAATTTAAATCATGGGACGACAAAGTATTTCTTTAACAGAGCCAAACGACGAATGGTTAAAATTACAAGTTCAGAATAAGAGATACGCTTAGTAAAAGTGAATTGGTAATGATTTAATTCGGACAAGCAAGAGTTCAGCCAAAGAAAAAGTAGATTGGATTGCAGCAAAACTGGAGCATGCAGAAAAGAGCGGATTTACTAGCCTTAGTAAGGGAATCTATTTTAGCCAAATTCAAAGATGAAATGGAATGCCGAGCTATTAAGGCTCACTCACACTTCGGTTTTTGCTTAAAATATTATCTATAAGCGCAATGATAATTGTTACTGAGCGGCAGTAGAATTGAACAATTAACAATTAACCATTAACCAATTTCCAGTTCCACTCATTTGCAAAGGCTCAAAAAGCCTGTAATACCTGTTCTTGTTCTTGAAATTTTACATGCTAAAAGTCAGCTTACAACTCAATTGAAAATCCGTTTCCACCACATTCCCAATTGTAATTTTTCAACGGTGCTCATCACATCACCCATTTCGGGCCAATATTCAATTTGGCTGTTTAAAAACCACAGGGATGTATTCTTTGATGATTTTGGCTTGCCTCTAGTGCATTTCATTTGCCAGCCGTCTTATACGCTTGAATCAATCGCAACGCCTAACTGTGGTTTCCACCGAAATACCGCACCACAGCCACTAATACATTGGTTCACTTCAAAAGAAGCCGAATTTGTTCCAAAAATGGGTTGTCCCCCGATCCGGAAGGTCTCCAATCATCATTGATGCGATACGTTTCTAGGATCTGACTCCTAGTCGGTTTAAGCATAAACAAACGTTCTGCTTTGGTGGTGCATTCCGCCATTCGTTCCAACAAGGGATGGTTTTTCTTTTTTTTTTTTATTTTTTTTGGGGGGGGCTTTTTTTCCTTTTTTTTTTTTTTTCCCCCGGGTCCCCCCAAACCGGGGGAAATTTTTGGGGGGGCATTAAAAAAGGGGGGCCAATAACTTTACTTTTGCCCTTTTCTCTTTGTACTAAGCTTTCGCTTTTCTCTGATATGGTAAAAAAGTAATCCATTAGATCCCAGCTATTAATGCAATGGCTAGAAAACAAATGCCCAATCCGACACGTTTTCATTTTTGATAGTCGTTCTTTTAAAAAAACGGCAAGGATAAGAGGCTTGTGAATAAAACCACTCCCTATTGTTAACGGAAAATACAACTGAGCTTTCCATATTGTCGTGAGCAAGGCTTTAAAAATAAAAAGATAATGCTTAAAATAATTCACTCCTCCCAATACCACACCACCAATAATAGTAGTCCATATGATGTTTCCGAAGTTTCTGGATTGAAACAACCAAAATAATCCAAACCGATGCCGCAGCTGCCATTTAAAAAGTGTGGGTATAAAATAGGTGGAATGCTATCCTCAAGTAAGTGGAGGCTGTTGAGTGTGCTTTACATTGAAGTGTTCTAAAAGTCCCACTGAAGATTTAAACAGCGAAACAGGCAGCAACCATTGACGAGATACGTCTACTTTACTTTTTCCTTTTTTAGTGCCCAATTAAAGACCGATGAAGCGCAGAATATTCCAAGTATTTTGTAAACATTAATGGAATCGTTTGACAACCAAAATGCGAAAAATACTGGGAATGATAACCGACTTTTATTGGCGACAGAAGCCACAGAGCTCCTAGCCGTTGGGCTTGTAATGGGCCATTAAATAAAATTGAAGCGATGAAAACTTCCTCCAAGGAATAAGAGCATTGGAGATCCATCCGGGCTGAAATGATTTGGGAGACTTCAATTGTCTCGTTAGAACGATTAAGCCAATGATAGCAGCGACATGTATAATTAATAACGATTGGCCGTTTAAACGCATATTCACTGAGTTGCTGAAAACTTCTAAAAATCACAAAGATGAAAGAAGCAAAAAGTATACTGAGCAGTAAATAAATCTTTTTTCGTGGAATAGTAAAGTTGCCAATGATCGGTGTCAACTGCTTCTCATAGAGCTGGGGATTGATTCAAAAAACCGGAGCTTATCAATCCTTTTCAAAGTTTTTAGAAGCGGTCAATACTCTAGCTTCAATTCCCAAATGCCAAGCTTCAATAAATTGATTCAGGTGGCTTTTCCGCCTTCAATATGACGCTTTGTATTTTTCTTCATGGCAAGACAGTTAGGTATTTCATGGATTGAGTGAGTCGAATTGACTTTTCTTATAATGTATGTTCTGTTCCACTTTTTTCGATTTTTGCTTCATTGATGACAATCTTTTACTCGATTCATTCAAAAAAATGCTTTGTTTGTTGGTAGGTCTAGTTTCTGTCAATCACAATCCGTTGTTGGATTTTTTCCTGTGACTTCACGAGTCGTCAAACATCGGGTTACGTTTTTTACAGTATTGAACCCTACCCAAAAATGCCGTCTTCTTCACTTCTCCATTGGTGGACTCAATCGTTTCGATGCTGGAGGTGGTTAATCAATAAGAGGATTGGGATTGTCAGTCCGGTCAATGTCCATGAATCCATTCTTGAGTTGCGCCCATTTCAAAATAATGTAAGGCCCGTGTTTTTTTGGTGTGGAAGTAAAGAACCGTCGATTGATAAAGCATGCCTCTTTCTCCCAAATGCCAAAAGTGACGTCAACTCCATGATCTTGTAAATACTTTATTCCAGTTTCCATTGACAGCTGCAAAAGGATCTACATGGCAAATCCACCACTTTTGCGAATCTGATGTTTAACGATTCAAAATGGGAGGCAGGCGGAGTTTTTCCGAAATGATGGTACACGGCTCCAGGGCTCACATAAGATAGTCGATTCTTGTCAGTACTGATTTGTCGGAAACGGATAATGATCGCATTGGACTGGTCAGTATCTGATGTGGACCCCCATATTTTTTGATGAAGCTTCGTGTCCTGAGTTATGTTTGTCATTTGTGCAACGCATTATGTAAAGCCCACCAGTTGATTTGGGGCTAAACGTTGCGCAAGTCTTTTGTGTGGCGATTTCTAGAGGCATCGGAGGATAAACTTTTCATGCACATCCATGCTCATCAAAGTTAGTTTTTTATTTACTTTTAGCAGCTCAACTCCTTCCGAATTGTGTGAATGATCGCAGACATAGTACTATTGACTTAAAGTCCGTGTTCAACTTATGTCAAGCAGCAGCTAAGTCCAATCATGGACTGATGTCGGTGATAAGAGTGGAGCTTACGATATATGATTGGACATTATTTGGTTTTTTGCGAACAGATTGGTGCTTAGACGAGATCATCGGTTTACAGAATCTGAGTTGGTTTAAATTATTTCATTTGTGTTCAAAAGCGATTGGGTTTAAAGCACGGAGCTTTTGCTCGAGATAATAGGGGAGGGACTGAATTTTACGGATTGAATATTTTATGTTAATAAAACATACGCTTAATCCCACGACCTGAAACTTTAGAGTTGAGTTGGTGTGGAATGGCTGAATGATTGGAGAATTCAAGCCACCAACTATTTTCTAGAAATTGGACTGGAACTGGAAGCGTTGCATCCCGATTGCATTGTGTTAAAAAGTAATTTATCTAGTCCGAGGGTATTAACTTCTTTTATGACGTCTCAATAGAAGCTCTTGAGAGTTTGTTCAAAAGAATGGCTGAAAATAAATCAGTAACGGTTGATTTCTAAGGAAATAAATTTATCTTAACTGCTGGTTCTTGAGGTGATATGAATCACAAATGGTGACGGCATGCATTGGAGTAATTCCTCCTGTATATCGCATCAGCGAAGAAATGGAAAGTATGCTCCAAAATGTGGTGGATTATGATATCCGTCATTTGGCATTGTTCTTCAGTGATGGATATGAGTTCCATTTGTTTATCGAAAATCTGCAGAGATAGGATTTGCGGAGCATTTAGCAATAGACGGAGCTATCGTATGTATGAAATTAATTCAACTACTAAGTCAACAGGCGTGTCGAATTATTCAAACAAACGGTTATAGTCAAGTCGAATTGCGACAAGACGATCAATGGAAATGAGTCGAATGATTAAAAGCAGTGAAGTATGTATACTGTTCCTAACTGCAGATTATGACAAGTGTTGTAGATGTCCATGTCATAAAGTAGGAAAGTCTCATCGTGCTGTTCCTGATTCTCCAACTGATCCTTTGCATTCATCATACAATATTTTGTGGGGCTTTACGAATGAGTACTGCCTAATCGGTGTGTGCGTATTTACAAATAGAAGTTCTGTCGCTTGTCATGTTAGGGTGTTCTCAATTTGCTTCCTGAACTAGTTTTCTCAAGATTTCAGAATCCATGCACTTGTTGCTTCATCAAGAATCATAGATTAGGAAGGATTTTTCATAGATGCTCGTTGCTGGGCTGTATTCCGCTGACAACGTTGTTCCACCTGAAGTGCTGAATTCGCCTCTTTTCGCGACGATGCCGTTTCTACTTATCAGGAAATCTTTCTACAAATAGTATGTCATCTTGTTTGGCTGCATCTATAATTCTTCGTCTGAGCTCCAATTTTTCCGTATGCCATTTTCTCTTTGATTCGTTCCACAAACAATAACTCATCTTGTGGTACAATGTAGACATCTGAGAAACTGCCAATTCAGAATAAGCGAAAAATTCCTTTGAATTGGCTTTCCGTCAATAGATTTGGTTCCTGCATTCGGGTTGTAAAAACGAAGTAGTAGGTTGGTATGATGGTTGATTTTCCTGGCTCCCAGAAGTCCTACTTATTGCGATTTGTTCTCCACCTGTTGGGGCTGGAACAAGCTTACAGTCTTCAATACTTGATATCCTTTCGTGCTAGGGGTAGGAAAACGAAACTTACGTTTATCAAAGGATACGTTTCATTACCTTTCAAAGGAGTCAATTGTTGACATCTTAAGACCTCAGGGGAGTTTTCATCTAAAACTCCATTAAGTTCAGTTGCTCAAGTTGCTTTTTGCAATTGAGTAAGTATAAATCTGCAATTGGGTTCACCCATGTGGAAGCTCCTTACAAATAATACAGAGTTACAAGGATTAAAGGTGAATAAATCGACCAACACTCGGTGCCATGTGTTGATGTAACTAGAATGGACGCCTGCATACCAGAATCACACCTACAATAGACCAATATGCGGAAGATTGATGAATGATGGCAAGCTCCTCTCCATTTGCACTTTAACGATATACCACTTCATTGGTCTTTTCGCTGTAGCGCATATTCTGCGAAAACTTCATGGGCGAATGCTTTTTATCCCGTTGTAAGTTCCTGGCAATGTTTCTTTCACTATAGTATTTGAATCAGCTCTTGTATGATTGCGCTTCTTTCGATTTCAATTTCTTAATGTGTTTTCGAAGATGTATGATCGCTAGACGAATAACAAACTGGCACCAAACAAAGCATTATAGGTCGAGCTGTAAACTGAGATGTTTAACTCATAAAAAGGCATATTCCTATTGATAATCGTAGTGATTACTTGACCGAATCATTCTTCAATTGTAGTCGTTATGTGTCTTGAAGTAATGAAATGTCTGTATGCGATCGACTGTTTAGCTCTCGCAACTCTTCGTTTCAGAAAGAAATGCATTGGTAATTGATCAAATTGATGCTAGGTGCTCTGTCTTAAATCGGCTAATGTTTTTTGAGTAAGCAATGGGCAAATAGGTAAATTCTAAAATAAGAAAAGACGCATTTGCCTGCAAAAACACCTAATAATGCTAAAGCGATTGGGTTTATTTCTTGCAGTCTATCTCAGGAATTAAGCTGGGAATCAACTTAACTGGGCCCAGGGAGGTATGGAAACACCATTGAAGTCACACTAGAAAGCGAAAGGAATATCCAAATCCATATAGCGTAAAGTGCCTCTGTATGGCGTTTTTACATACTTTGAAAAGACGCAGAGATTCTCTTTAATCTTGCTTTTGTTATTTTCTTTTTTTGGAGTATCGTGTTTGGTCGTGCCTTCTTTTCTTCTAAGAGTGGCCAATGCCGGTATTACTGATATTGCAGCAATGTAAGTATATATAAATTTGCAGTCGCAATAGAATGGCTTAAAAGCTGAATTGGTGAAATTTCCAAAAATATTTTTCTGATAAAAAGTTTATTGGACTATTCAAAAAGCTAATCTGACTGTTGCTCTCCGTCTTGAGGAAAGTAACCCTCGGCGGACTTTAATAAGGGCTAAGCCGATAATATTAGGACGCTACAAGAGATAAAACATAAAGTATGAAAAGGTACTTACATGCCATCAAGAAGAGAAATTAGAGAAGGATACAAACACGGTATTCAGAAGCAGGAATGGCATGTGCTAATGTTTAGAAAAGTATGGCTGAGAAGAAGAGCGTAAGGGAAGACATAACCTTACGGTGTATCTATGAAAAAAAATATTAGTATAGGATTAATTGAATTTATTAATAATTAAAGGTCTCAGTTTTACTGAGGACGCTTTTTTTTGTGCTTTTAATTTTGTGTATAGAAAAACGCAACAAAAATGATTACGTATTAGCGATAAATGGGTTGGTAGATTAAGGTTTGAATTGGTCAGCTCCGTGTGTTTCCAACAGTAAAGGATTGAGTTAGTTCGCGATTAATGATTGGGTCTGATGCAAAACATTGGGTGCGTTTGTTTTAAATATGATGTCAGTTTTCCTACGCCGGTGGGTTCAGATCGAACTATTGGGACGTAAGAAGATGGACTTGTATCAATGGTGCTAAGGTTAAATGTGTTTTTCTGAGGAAAACCACCGAAAGAGTCTGCCATGGAAGAATTAAAAATATTGATGTGCGTAATGAGTCACGGATTTTAGGAATCGAGAAAGATGATAAATCAGCACATTGAAGCAGGAGCAAAGAAGGTGATTGTTCTTCGAGCACCAGCAGTTCAGAAGATGTAGCGACAGTTGTGTTAGGAATAACGATGAATATTATTAGACCCCAAACCTATTATTTTTCATGCTTCTTGTACTCGCCATTCGTTAAGCTCCGTTTTGCGTTCAAGATATTAGGATGATAATGTGAAAATAGAAAGTGGTTTACATTACCACTAATTCATTCACGGTATACCTGGTGAATCAAAATTCGTTTGCCACGATGTCGCCCATAAGATTTAAGAATGAGCTAAGAGCTGCTGCAGTTTCAGATTAGTTGCCAATTATACTACTACTGGTGCAGGCTAAAGCCATTACAAAAGAGAGTATCCCCAAATTATGGTATGGCCTAATGGGGTGCGCTGGAATAAGAGTCCTTGTTCCTGATGGTTCATTGACTGATTTTACTTGTGTGTAGAGTAAGGTCCAAAGAGAGTATTGAGTGAGAGCAATGCATGCCTAAAAACGCTGCTGAAACCATTATTGTGAGAAGTGTATTCTAGAAGTACACCGAAGATCCATTATTTGTCTCTATTGATATTGGTTGTGTGTAGTCCCTTTTCTTGGTGTATTTGATCTCAATATAACTTCAGTTGATGTGGGCTACTTTAGTTGGAAAGGAGTCGCGTTGGTACCGACATATGAAATGGGATATTCGAATCTATTATCGACTAGTTTAAACGTATTGGAGTAGTCTAAATTTCCAACCTCTATTCAACGAATTAACGTTATTCTTCAGCTTATTCAATGAATTAACGTTATTCCTTCAGTTGGATGATTCAACTTATTGAAGTATGATTTAGCTAATATAAATCCGAATTTATTATGTATTACACTTTAATTATGAGTGCATTTATTTTAATTTTAGTTAAGTTTAGTTTCAATGAGATTAACGTTAATTGCTCAGGATACCTTCAACGATAAATTAACGTAATTCCTTCAATTTGTGTGATTATATGCAAAATGCGGTATCTTTGAGCGTTAAAATTGGAGTGAAGTTATTGGCAAAAAAAAGTTTCAACGTGTTGTAATTTGATGAAATTTGGTTCGTAAGGGATTCTTCCAAACAAAGTCCTTATTTTGTTGGAGCGAGACGAGTTGAGAAACTGTTCTATTAGAACCTACTAAAGACCCAACCAAAAGAAAGTATTATATTGAAGCGGTGGAGATCAGAACCACCATGATTTGTTGGAGGTTTAGGTCTGTAGCTAACTACAAACGATTGCTAAGGAATTGCACATTGTTAGCCATTGACTGAAGCGCAACACATCCTCTGACTAGGAATGAAACTTAAAGTTGATGGTCAGCATGAAAAGACGGTCTTCCGGGTATGTAGTGATGGTCGTTCAGTTTGATTTAAGCAATACATTAGGCGAAGCCGTTGGTTAGGCCGATCTAATATGTATATCACTCTTTTCCATTGGCCGCAGATGGAATATGCGAAAGTCGAGAAATTATTAGAGACAAAAGAAAATTTAGAAGATCGGTTATCTTTGGAGGTTACCCTGAGTTGGCACATTTTGTCAAATTCGAATGATAAGATTAGTTACTTGGAAGGCCCATCGTTAAATTCCTATTTATTGAAAGATATTTTGGCTTATGACGCATAAAAAGTTCGGATTAAGATTTTTAGAATCTACTGCGCTTATTGCGCCTTTTCAAGTCGGGAGGAGTTAGTGTGGACGAATGTCCAAAGGTTAAAAGGCATTTCTATAGAAATACAGTGGAAGAAGCTATTTAGATTTGCTTCGAAGTTTTTATCATCTATAAAGTGGGCGGTTACAGTGGTTAATTTGCGCAAAGAGGAGTTCACCAAATCCAAATCGGTGGTATTTGTAGACAATGGAATTCGAAATGCAAATTATTCGAAATTTAATCCATTAAAAATCTCCGAATGGTAACTGGCGAAATTGTGGGAAAATTACTTAATGCTAGCTCTGAATTAAGTTCATCAGTGTATACTAACAAAGGAGCACTATTTATTTCTGTGGAACGTATGATCAGCAAGAAATAATTTAGTAGAAGAGGACTGGAGATGCGATTAGAGCGGGTTATGAATTATAAATGGAGTCCAACGATAGAGTAAAAGCCACCCGGCGCATGGAAGGTTAAAAATGGGTATACTTCGGGCTACCGTTTGAGAGTGATTCTCAAGAAAATTACTTGGATTTATGTGGGGCATTGAGCCTTTTTTGGCTCACCGTATGATTTCAATTCAAATTGATTGCCATCAAAACACCATAAGAGTTGAAGTTATATCCATTCCCGAGTGATATATCTTGCTAGTTTCTCACCAACTTTAAGATCAAGAGGTAAATGACGGATGTCCAAAGATGAAATAGTCAATGTGTTCTTTTTGAAGTGTTATTCTTTTGCTGTAAATTGCTATTTACCATTCGTTTTTCTTTCACCGAGGTAGGATTTCATCTGTTTCATCGATTGGCATTTCTGCCTTTCTGCGACCAAAAATTAGCCATGCCAAATCCTAAAGTTGGGATGGAATTTCGATAGCGAACATTGTTGGGACCACTGGCAAACAGGATTGCGAATACTTTTTTGCATGAATTTTTAAGCCGTGGTCTCGCAGGACCTATC
>Ga0163217_1016825_pt1 | contig 12504 bp, 9 predicted proteins | sample SynspAceP_FD_185933 | JGI IMG/M metagenome (GOLD analysis project Ga0163217, IMG submission 185933) | Saline lake microbial communities from Ace Lake in Antarctica - Synechococcus sp. Ace-P (PacBio error correction) | ecosystem: Environmental > Aquatic > Non-marine Saline and Alkaline > Saline ... | reverse complement strand
TGTTTGAGCGCGACGGATTGAGCCGCTTACTCCTTCATGTTCCGCGAGAGACAGGCACGACAGCTCCACCTCCAGGTTTCGCTTCGAAACGCATCTCAGCTCTGCCCATCTTTCGGCCGCACCCTTGTTGGCGCCTTCACGTGTTCAGGCTTCATTTACAGGACCGCTGCGATAGCAGGCGCCCGTACGACGTAGTATTTCCTCATGCCCAATTGCTCTGTGTCGCGCTCCTGCTGCGATGAATCAGCGCTGGAATCTTCCAGTCAACTGTGCGGGGTGCTAGCGATGACGCAATCTGACCGCCCAGCATGGCTGTACTCCCTGATACAGAAGCAAGGCTTCGCGGCATCCGTTTCCCGGCTGGCCTTCCCGTCCTGTCTCCCCCGTTCCGTTCGCGACGCTTGTGCACATCACGCTTGTCCCTCTTTTACCAGGTCGTGACCTTCAATAATTTACTTTCCGCCGCTTCACTGCCCGCTCCGCCTTACAGCCTCGGCAGGCTCCCAAAGCACTCGGCTCGTCGTTCGGTTTGCCTCCACACCGTTACCGTGGCTTCACAGGCCAGAACTTCCTCACTTACTACGAGGCTCATCTGCCACCTCGCCCCCACACTGCCTATGGCTTGCGCCTGAGCACTGACGCTAGCTTTCATGAGTACGGTCAGGCTTCCCGGTTACTGCACCGGCGCCCTGCACGGATAGACCGGTCCTCAAGCACGTCATCCAGTGACCGAGTATCGGGCTTTGCGTATTTTGCACCGCTCTACCCCTGTATGCCGCCGAATCAGGTTCGCTTTTCGCGCTACGTCCATCGGGCTATGGCTTCTCAGACCCCGATTGGCAGTAGCCCTGCATTCAGATTGTCTTACCTCGGTCCGGGGACTCCACCTTCTTCAGTGGACGGTTTGCCCCGGCTTTCGCCGGCGAAACAATAAAAAACCCCCCGCCAAAGGCGGGGTTCTTTATATTTTGGTACTTGACGATGAACCTACTCTCACATGGGGAAACCCGACACTACCATCGGCGATGTATCGTTTCACTTCTGGTGAGTTCGGGATGGGGAATCAGTGTTCCAATGCTTATGGTCGTCAAGCAATTCGTTTGCTAGTAGTTTTTAGTCTACACGGCGTTGAAAGGGGGGGTCTGTGAATAGAAATGTTTTTTCATGCGGTAACTGCAATCCAATCTCAGTTCGGATTGTCATAAATCGGTTGTCATGACCACACCAAATGCTTGGGTGTTATTATGGTCAAGCCACACGGGCAATTAGACTGGTTAGCTCAACGCCGTGCAACGGCTACAACATCCCAGCCTATCAACGTCGTAGTTTCGACGGCCCTTTAGGGGGAGTCAAGCTCCCGGGAGAGCTCATCTTGAGCAAAAGTTTTCCCGCTTAGATGCTTCAGCGGGATCTGTTCCGAACGTAGCTACCCGGGCCAATGCCACTTGGCGTGACAACACGGAACACCAGGGTTCGTTCACTCGGTCCTCTCGCTATAGGAGCAGCCCCGTCTCAAATCTCAAACGTCCACGGCAGATAGGGACCGAACTGTCTCACGGGAACTTCTAAACCCAGCCGCGTAACCACTTTAAATCGGCGAACAGGCATACCTTGCGGACCGCTTTTCAGCCCAGATGTCGGATGAGCGACATCGAGGGCCCAAACACCGCTCGTAGAACTCTTGGCGGTTCAAGCCTGTTACCCGAGTACCTTTTATCGTTGAGCGATGGGCCCTTTCCATACAGAACCACCGGATCACTAAGACCTACTTTCGTTACCCTGCTCGACGTGGAGTCTCGCCAGTCAAGCGCCACTTTCCTTTATACTCTACGCACGATTCGGACCGTGCTGAGTGCACTTCCCGTACTCCTCCGTTAACTCTTTGGGAGGAGACGCCACCAGTCAAACTACCCACCATAACAGTCCTAGCGATCCGAAACGGGACAGAGTTAGAACCTCAAAGTGTTCCGCCGGTGGTATATTTCAAGGTTGGCTCCACATTGAACTAGCGTCCACGCTTCAAAAGGCTCCCACCTATCTATCCTCACAAAACAAATTCACAAGTCAGTGCAAAGCGTATAGTAAAGGTTCACGGGTCTTTCGTCTAGCCGCGGATACACTGCATCTTCACAGCGATTTTCAATTTCACTGAGCTCTCGGTGGAGAACCACGCCGCCATCATTACGCCCATTTCGTGCATTGTCGGAACTTACCCGACAAGGAATTTCGCTAACCTTAGGACCGTTATAGTACTGGCGCGATTTACCGGGGCTTCGATCAGAGCTTCGCCGAACGCTAACCCCATCAATTAACCTTCCGGGCACCGGGCAGGGCGTCACACCCTATACTCCCTTTCGTGTTTGCAGGAGTGCTGTGTTTTTAATAAAACATATGCAAGCGGCCTGGTATTTCGACCGGAAATGAGCTTACGGAGCAAGCCTTCACCTCCACGGCGCACCTGCTCCTAAGTACGGTGCATTTGCTAGTTCCTTCACCGAGTTCTCTCAAGCGCCTTGTATTCTCTACCTGACCCTGTTGCGGTTTGGGTACGTTTCTAGTTACCTGAAGCTTAGAGGCTTGTCCTTGGAAGCATGGCCATTCAAACCACCTTCTTCTTCTAAAAGAAAAGGATCGTATCAGTTCTCGGCCTTGATCTCCGGATTTACCTAGAATAAGCTACCACCCTTAAACACGGACAACCAACGCCGTGCTGGCCTAGCTTTCCGTCCCCCATCGACAAGCAGTAACTACAAAGTACGGGAAATAACGTGTTTCCCATCGGACTACGCCTTTCGGCCTCGCCTTAGGGGTCGACTCCACCCTGGTCGAATTAACGTTGCGCAGGAAACCTTGGTCTTCCGGCGTGGCGCAGTTTTTCACTCCCATTGTCGTTACTCAGTCAGCCATTCGCAACTTCTGATAGCCTCCAGCCAACTTCTTCCAATTCGACCTTCACAGCTTACAGAACGCTTCCTCTACCGGCTCTCTAAGATGAGAACCGTCAGCTTCGTGTTATGGTTTTGAAGCCCGTTACATCGTCCGCGCAGCCGACCGACTAGTGAGCTATTACGCTTTCTTTAAGGATGGCTGGCTTCTAAGCAACGCCTAGCGTCTAAGCCTTCCACAACATCGTTTTCCACTTACCCATAACTTGACCTTAGCTGACGGTCTGGGTTGTTTTCCCTTTTCACGACGGACGTAGCACCACGCTTGTCTCCCGTGCTGACACTCACGGTATCGGATTTTGATGGCCGGTTGAGTAAGTCGGGATGGACCCTTAGCCCAAAACAGTGCTCTACCCCCAGTGTGATACACGAGGGCGCTACCTAAATAGCTTTCGAGTGAGAACCAGCATCTCCGGTTGATAGCCTTTCACGCCTATCCACAAGTACGCTACTTTTCAACGGTAGTCGGTTTCTCCTTCAGTGGCCGTGTATACGCCCTGCAACTGCCATGGATAGATCGCCCCGGTTTCGGGTGTATTACCATGCGGACTAAACGCCACTTTAAACTCGGATTTCCCTACGCCTCCCTAGCGTTAAGTCGCCGCACAGAATTATAAGGCGCGACATATACAAAAATGTACGCACACCCAACATGGGCTCCCACTGCTTGTACGCATACGTTTCAGGATCTATTTCACTCCCTCCACAGGGTTCTTTTCGCTTTCCATCACGGTACTGGTCACTATCGGTCATCAGGGAGATTAGCTTGGAGGATGGTCCCCCCATGTTCAACAACGTTTCACGTGCGCCGTTCCTACTCGAGTTCAACTAGAGAGCTTTCGTGTAACGGGCTATCACCCATAGGCGGGCCATTTCCAGGGGCCTTCCATACAACGTCTAAAAATGCTTAAGGGTGCTCCCCGTTCCGCTCGCCGCCTATTGCGGAATCTCGGTTGATTTCTTTTCTCGGGTACTTAGATGTTTCAGTTTCCCCGGTTCGGCCTCACATACCTATGGATTCAGTATGGATACCTAGCTTATGCTAATGGCGTTCCCTCAGAGATCTACGGATCAAAGTCTGTTTGCCGATTCCGGGAGCATGTATCGCAGGCTACAACGTCTTTCATCGCCTCTGACGCCAAGGCATCACGTTGCGCTTATTACTTGACCATATAACCCCAAAACCATCTGTCGTTAGCCAAGCTAGCGCCGATCATTCGAAAGCCCTCATGACATGATTCACGGACAATCCGAACTTGCGTTTGAATACAATTACCATTAGCATACAGATCGCAGTGGTAAACGTCTGTTATGTCTTATCATTTCTATCATTTCCCACATTGTTTTAAAGAGCGACTGCACCAAGACAGACATCAACAATCCACGGCGGGCCTTCCCGGTGATTGTTCATGTATGAAACTCTGGCGTCTAGCGATCGGTTATCTCTAACTCATGTGTTCTTTGGTGGAGGCCAAGCGGGATCGAACGCTAGACCTCCTGGTTTGGCAAGGCAGGCGCTACTCCCAGCTGAGCTAATGGCCCTTTTTACCAGACCTTTCACACCTTCGACAATATCGGATGGTCTGGGCAGATTCGAACCTGCGACTCACCTTTCACTCAGGGGGTGCGCTCTAACAAACTGAGCTACAGACCCCAATTGCCTGGTGCTCGCGTGGCAATCGGTAGCAAAGAAGCAAGACCCTATCGCTTTTCTTAATGAATTCAAGTAATTCGTGTGAGTGCTTGACCGGAATGGGCTTTTGATCGCGGATTAAAGAAGTTGATCCAGCGCAGGTTCCCCAAGGGCTACCTTACGACTCACCCAGTCAAGAATCACACCGTGGTAACGTCATTCGAGTGTAGGACTAGCTAATTCTGGTGCAACCCACTCCCATGGTGTGCGGCGGTGTGTACAAGGCCGGGAAGTTATTCCACCGTGGCGTTCTGATCCACGGATTACTAGCGATTCCGACTTCACGGAGTCGAGTTGCAGAACTCGATCCGGACTACGAGAGTTTTATGGATTAGCTCACCTCGCGGAAGCGTTGCAACCCTTGTACCCCCCATTGAGCACGTGGTGTAGGCCCTGGGCGTAAGGGCATGATGACTTGACTCATCCAACTTCCTCCGGTTTGTCGACGCAGTCTCCTTAGGGTGCCCACATTATTGTGCTGGTGAACTAAGGAACAAGGTTGCGCTCGTTACGGGACTAAACCCAAATCTCACCACACGAGCTGTGCGGACACATGCAGCACCTGTTGTCTGAGTTCCCGAAGGCCACCAACCATCTCTGAAAGTTTTCAGCCTGTCAATGCCAGGTAATGTTCTTCGCGTTGCTTTCGAATAAAACCACTTGCTCCACCGCTTGGTGCGGCCCCCGTCAATTCATCTTGATTTTTAATTGCGACCGTACTCCCCCCAGCGGCAACTTAGCTGGTTAGCTGCGCCACTAAGAATTTCAAGGTTTCCAACGGCTATTTGACATCTTTACGCGTGGACTACAGGGTATCTAATTTGCTCCCCCGACGCTTTCGCACCTCAGTGTCAGTATCAGTCAGGTAGTCGGCCTTCCGCCACTGGATGTTCTTCCTATATTCCTACGGACATTTCGCTACACAGGAGAATTTCCACTACCCTCTACGTACTCTAGCTAAGCAGTTATGGATGGCAGTTCCAGGTTGAGCCGGGGATTTCACCCACCATCTACTTAGCCACTACGCGCGCTTTACGCCCAGTTAATTCGATTAAGCGCTTTGCACCCTCTATACCGCGGCTGCTGCACAGAGTTAGCGGTGCTTATTCTGTCGTAACGTCAAGATTGCAGGCGTATAAACTACACCCTCCTCCCACTTAAAGTGCTTTAACATCCGAAGACCTTTTCACACAGCCGCGATGGCTGGATCAGGCTTTCCGCCCATTGTCCCAATATTCCCCACTGCTTGCCTTCCGTAGGAGTCTGGACCGATGTCTCTGTTCGTGTGGGACTGATCATCCTCTCAGAACCATTACGGATCGTCGCCTTGGGAGGCTGTTACCTCACATAACAAGCTAATCCGACTGGGGTCAGCTGATAGCCGCAAGTCCGAAGATCCCTGCTTTCTCCCGTTAGGAACTATGAGGATTAGAGTCCGTTTCAACGTTATACCCCACTATCAGGCAGATATTCCAGGTATTACCTCACCCGGCGCCGTCCAGAGAAGCAAGCTCTATACCGCTCGGACTTGCATTGGTAGGCCTGGCCGCCAGCGTTCAAATTGAGCCCATGAATCAAACTCTTCAGTTTTTAAGACTGATGGGTTTGTGGAAACCCTAAACTTGGCCAGCTTTATTACAAAAATCAGTGAATTCACCAAGAGCAGTAACTTGCTTTGCTGATAATACTTTTCGATCATCAGATCCCATTCGACCAGCACCCACACGAATTACTGCTTCAATTGTTAAGAGCGATTTCGGTCTCGCGTTTCCGCTTAACCAAAGGGCGCGTATCTTACGCTAACCTTCTAATCTGTTCAAGCATGTATATTGTGAGAACTTACATCAATCACAATCTTGTGGCTGTCCGAGAACAAAACCGTTCTCGTGACGCGAGGCGCATCTACAGAGCCAAGAACCCGTCAACCGCTTTCCGTGAAAGTTCTCTGACCGGAGTCCAGTAGCCTGGAAACCAAAACCTGCTGGGCCTTCCGGGGAGCGGCCGCATTCTACGCTAACTCACACCCTGTTCAAACGGTAAATTATCGCTAACTTATTGATTTTGTAAAGCGCTTTATGCAAGCGCCCTGGTGGGAGACGCGCATATAGGGGGCTCAGGAAAAAAACGTCAAGGGTTAATGACGGATTTAAGACAAATAAAAGCGCTACGGCTTTACCCAGCAGCGGGCTCTGTACGGAATCCTATACAGACAGGATAACGGTGATATGCCGCCCTGGTCGATTTGGTCACGCTGCCTCGTGAACGATATGCCCCTTGTCGTCCACCAGCATCCGTTCGGATACCGCCGCGCAAAGCTCGAATACTGCTCTGAGACCACGATGCTGATCTTGCGCAATTGCTTGATCTCATTCAGCGTTCGTTGCAGTTGCTTGATGATCGGATGCTGGATGCCTTCAGTGGGTCGTCCAGCAGCAACACCTTCGGTCTGCCGCCAAGGCGCGCCCAATAGCCATTGACTGTCTGTTCGGCCGCCAGCAGGTGCGGCTTGCGATGGGGCATTTCCAGACAAGGCCGGAACAGCTCATGTGTCGTCAGGGCACCTATCTTCGCCCTGATGCCTCCAGCCCCGCACATGATGTTTTCTTCTACCGTCAGGGTAGAAATTTACATGCGCCCCTGGGGACTAGCACAATTCCCGCTGCCAACGCGGCGTATACTGGGCCTTGCTCAGCTTCCTTGCCATTGAGGTGATCTGCCACTGTTTGCTCGAGGATGCATAGCGATCAATGACCTTGAACAGGCGTGGTCTTGCCATGCCATCGCGACCATGTCGCCACGTTCGTTCTCACCGTCATACCAGAGGAGATACCGTGGAGACTTCACTTTCATCCCGTAACTTCCCCCAGATCACGAACCGTCGCATATCGACTCTTATCTTAGTGCCAAGGGTACACCCTCTAGATTGACCTCTCATTGCTTCTGCACCTCATCATCTTGCCGTCGGCAGCAATTTGCCTGATTGCAGACCGTGACTTGTTGGCGATATCCTCTGAACGAAAATCCATATCGTTTCGATTGACGATTAACGAGCGGTTCTTGCTGATCGCCGCAACATGCGTCAGCCGTGCCTTCACGTTCAGGCCACGCTCATGGCCCGCCAACCGGCTCGTCGGCTATCAGCATTCCGGGTCTGGATCAGCAGCATGCTATTTTCCAGCCACTTGCTTACTGGCCATGACTGAGCCAAATCCGGCGCTGGTTTCAGGGCTCGGAGAGGGAGATCTCCGGCGGGCTATTTTTGGGGGCCCTGACCCCGCTCGGTGACCTGCTCGATAGACCTTGTAAAACAGGCTACCCAAACACGTTCGCCGCGGGAGACAGCTGCGGTTTTCCTGACGGGAGGTTCATAAATGACGGGGCTGGAATTTGCGCCTTAACCCGGCTTTGGATGATCTGTTCTCGTGCCAGTTTGTCAGCTCGTATCTTGAACAGATCGAGCCGGGACGAGGCGCTCGTCTTGCCGCGAGATCAGATCCAGCAACGTGGTCTTTGCCAGAGCCGTTAGGCCGGATAACCACCCGCCACCTTCATCACGCTCGACGACAGGTTGAGCCGTCCACGGCTTGAAGCCATCAAAGGACACGTCGATCTTTCAATCGACAACAATATAGGAGACGTCATGACTGCACTTCCGGCGAATAGGCGTTCCAGCGGGCTTCTGCTTTGCCGGCGCTAGCAACTTGTTGATCTGCGGCTGGACGTAATCGGCATAAATGCCCGCCAGACCCTGCGGAAAGAGCAGCACCACTCATTAAAGAGCACCCATTGAACACGGATCACAGTTGCGGAAAGGTTTCCGACAGGCATGGTCTTGGCAGGTGACAGCGCGCGCCATAAAAACCGCGCGATCAGCGAAAGGCGCCCGCACCGACAGAAAATAACCATCGTCGGATGGATGGCGAACGTACGAAAAGGGGGCGAATGAACCCACCTGCAGGGCGGACATGGCGCCGCAATCGCGGAAAACACTCAAGCGCGCAAGACGAAGATGCTTGATGTTGCCACGTATACCGGAAAAAGCGTACGCGATCTTCCTGGTCGCGGCATGCGTCGCAACTTGCCGAAGCGACTGTTTTATACGAACGGCCGCTCAGAAGGAGATGCAATCAACGCACGCAGCAGACAGAATAGAGATGTAACGCGCGCTGTCCGTTGGCGGATATCCCAGCTCCAGCAGAGTCCTAGGTCCGTGATGCCATTGGCCGCCGTGTATAGCTGCTGCCAATGATAGGATGGTCGCAATCGAGGCGATTCGCCTGAGTGATGATCGCAAAAAGACACGCCACCGCCCGCCGCCTTGACATGGCAAAGCGATAAAAAGGCTACCAGCGCCGGCACATCAGGATCAGCACATAAGTCAGGAAACAGACTATTGATGGCATCCACGATTCATCGCAGTCGGTATCTGGTTCCGCCAGTCCATGAAATCCGGGATGCCGGCGTGGGCTTTGAATCGAAGTAATCGGTAGCCGAGGACTCAGCTATGAGGGACATGGCCCAGTTACAGTAGCCACCCAAAACCGAAGAAATCCCCTGACCCAGGCTGAATACCGCCATTAACCCAGCACAGACTCAAGCCCACGGCGACAAAGGCGTAGCAGGTACGTGCCCAACAGTTGAGACGGAAAATATCCAGCGTTCAAAGGCAGTATCACCCATCAACAGCCGGCCAGCGCCAGCAGACTGCGAGGCGTTGCCCTCCCCGAATTGCTGCTATCCAATCTGTGCATATCAATAAACCTCCAGCTGGCACGCGACAACGGCGCACCTTGCTTAGCCAAAGAGCCCCTGGACGAACTATCAGAATGCCGACGACAACCGGAGCGTGATGCACCTTGGCATGGAACCGCTGAGGAAAGAAACTCCATTATCGACTGGCCTGGCAATACCGAACGCGATTACACGGGCGAGAATGCTGGCTGCGCCGCCAAAGACAACAATTCGGAACGGTGACGAATACAGCGAACCGTAGGTGGCGGTCGATGGCGATGTAGTGATGCGCACCGGCGGAACCCGCAATACCGCAACCCATGTCGAAGGTTGAGCGGTCACCCGCTGGGATTGATACCGCGCGTTGCCATGGCGCGGATCGTGTTGTCGCTGCGGCCCCTTGATACCCCAGCGCGACTTGTTACAGCAGTATCGCGACACCAGGTAATGTAAGGAAGTAACTCCCATGAGAACATTGCGTTATTGGGATACATAAATCTTGGTAGGCGTCCAGGAGCCACACCAGCTGCGGCCAGGCTGACACTCACTTCACGCGCCGAGCCGGAGCGAAAACGGCCTGTTGCATGACAGACCAGGACCCAGTAGCCAGCAGCCGTGTTGCAGCGCGGTTTACAACAATCGGATTCATTGAAGCGTTCGACCACGATAGCCCAGATGAAGGTTCCGGTAACGCCGCCACTATGGCGACGGAAATAGATGTGTTCCATCCAGGCCCGATCTGGTGCCAGCCGAGGACAGCAGGTAATGAGGCGCCAGTGGTAAGACATTCGCCGTGGGCCATGTTGATGACCCATGTCTGCCCGAAAGAAATCGCCACAACCATCAAGCACAAAAGACGCAACGCTAAGCCCACTGATCCCATGCATCGACAAAAGATGGCCTGTAGCTCCTGCGTGAATCCGCCATATCCGCTCTCTTTGATCGATAGGTCGGTCAACAAAGACCGCACCGGTGATGAATTACGCTAACGGGAGCGATTATTGATAACCTTTGGAGGATTCAGGTTCGAGCAGGGTCGGACTCGCTAAACCCTTGGCGTGACGTCGGCTGCCATTGACCCTACCACTCAAACCTTTGACTCCAAGGTGGTTGTTGCGTGCATCACATAGCCTTCAGTCGCTGGTCAGGCTCATATCCGGTTTACGCGGCAGACACGGCTCACATCAAGCTGCCGGCCTTTTCCACTGCGGCTCCAAACAGGTGCGACTCAGGCGGCTGAGTCAACGATCGCCGACACGTGTCTTTCACCCCACGGGCCTTGAACGCTTTGACGAAACTCGAGTTGTTGTCGTTTTCCAGCGACTGGAAACTTCCATGGAGGAGTAGAGACCGACCATGTCTTCGCCGCCAATGCGCAGCACTTCGTTCAGCAGGGAAGATGGTCATGATGCGTCTAGACGGTCAGCAGTGATGCCAGGGCAGCATCAGCTTGTTTCCCCAGCGACGTTGAGCCGCCAACGATGTGAGACACGACGTCAGGCTTGCGCAGACGATTCCTTGTTATCAGCGAACCAAAGTTGGTATTGCACCACGGGTAATACTCTCACGACAACGTGCCACCCAGAACATTCTCGATGTGCTTGCGCGCAATCTTGTTGGAGGGAACGTGGCCAGATTACAGAGGCACCAATAGAGGTCTTGGCAATCTTTCTCTTTGGCGATCCAGGTCCAGGCCGGCAAGAATTCTTGCGGGTTGCTTTCCTGCGGCATTTTGTTTGTTTTGTAGATACGTTCTTGGACTGCTTTCATGCCCTCATAAGAGGTCGCCGGTGTAGAATGCCGTTCTTTTTCGAAGACGGCAATACGGCCTAACGTGATGCGGAGGTCAGAACCGAATACGAGACTGCCACCTTGTCCTGGTCAGTAAACTTGCGGGATTTCTCAGCAAAGTCGGCCAGTCACTGGCGCCATCTTCCTGAACAATCTCGATCTGCCGGCCCACACACCGCCCATCGCGTGAATTGCTCATAGCGGAGCATTTTCAGCTTCGACCGAACGGGTCTCACGATCGCCATGTCCAGGTGATGGATGCAGGATCCGACCTTGACGTGATATCGTTCAGTGGACCAGCAGCCAGTCGGTATTGAGCTTGATCGTCGGGAGTCTGCGGCGAACGGCCAGTCCTGTAAAGCCCAAAACCAGAGCCCAGGCGCCAGCGCCAACACATGGCGCTTCCAGGCGGGGCATCTTGCGTATTGATTCTTCGCAATTAGGGTTCGTGTCTCCTAGATGTGGATGAAACCGACAGGGCGAAAACCCAAGTCCCAGCTCGCCAGCTGTCAACCCAACCAGCTGAAGACCAAACCCTTGTTGCAATTTACCGGAAAAATCCCGAAAAAGGAATTCCGTTATCTGCCTTAAATGAATTTATCCAATGACCTGCACGAAAGGCGGCCAGTGAAGCGCGAGGACATCTACACCGGCGTACCGACGGCAGGCCTTTTGACAAAGCGATCGCTTGTACATTGTCATGACAATGTCAGGACGTACTCCTATGAATTGTCACTATCGCGGCCGATCAAATATGACAATACTGACCTTTCTAATCGTAATTTATGAAATTATAGACTTGTTACCTTTTAGTTGACAAAAAGCTGCACGCGATCTGGCTGTGGCTGTTCACTGGCTGCTTGTCGGCTTGACCGGCCATCACCCACACAGAGGATTCATGGTTCATGGCTGGAGGACATTGATCGCAAACCGATTCGATCTGAGCAAGAGCCCCAAGGAAACCACGACATCATCACACCGCTTGCACCCGGACGTGCCCAGTCAACCGTTTCAAGCCAGGTGGAATGATTTTCATATATCGAGGGCATGGATTGACCGGGCGGGCAGATCGAAAACCAATGACAGCGCTGATGACCCGTGGCGCGATTGTTGGATCTGAGCAAGGTGATTAACTCAGCGCCCGTCGCGTGGAAAGGCCGCCGAAAAAGCCGGCGGGACCCTTGATGGTGGTGACATTCTTGGGGGGGGAAACATCGGCGCCTTCGCGACCAGAATTGTGGGTTTTCCAAACGGGGGTTATTGGCAAGGAAAAAACGGCGGCGGCTTTCCCTCACCCGAGGGGCATTTTTTTTTATTTTCTCCTTCTTTTTTCCCCTTTTGGGT
>Ga0163217_1037808_pt1 | contig 12505 bp, 3 predicted proteins | sample SynspAceP_FD_185933 | JGI IMG/M metagenome (GOLD analysis project Ga0163217, IMG submission 185933) | Saline lake microbial communities from Ace Lake in Antarctica - Synechococcus sp. Ace-P (PacBio error correction) | ecosystem: Environmental > Aquatic > Non-marine Saline and Alkaline > Saline ... | reverse complement strand
GCATGGCGAGATTTCCCGAGCGATTTGCATAACTTAAATGAGGAAATCCCCATCAAGAATTAACCAAAGAACCTTAGCACAGGTATCGCCACCAGTTCATTCTTGATTCCTACATGGTCTTTTAATGCAACCATTCTCGTATCGATAGAAAATCGGCTTAATCCGCTCAGTAAACGCTTTAACCCGACTCCGTGCCCTCTTGGCTCTTTGGTATTCCCACAACACGGACCACCATTTTCCCACGCGAGTCGCTTCTTCGACTGCGACACCAAAGACCCTATCAACAGCTCATTGGTTTTGCATAAAAAAAAGTGCTGTCTTGATGACAACTTCACCACCCAATTCCGGCTGCATTAAAAAATATAATAGATTGTACCGCGCGAGGCCAACCAAAACCACTGCTTTAGCATGCCCCAAACAGGAGACATGAAAAAAGCTTTAAAATACAGCAATCTTGAGAATGCAAGACCATGCCCAACTTGTTGATAGACCGCGCTAGTGGTGTTTTAATGATACCGGCTTCAATCAAACGCCTCTTCCTCAAAAAGAAGACGACCTTACTCTGCCGACTCCATAAAATAAACGGTCTGTATGCCGGGGACTGCTCATTTTGGTGGTAAAAATAGAGCGAGGCTGAAATCTGCTCGAACGCTCGTCCAGTTTCCGAACATACGAGTCTGTTAAAACATCGCAGAACAGATTCTGGATTAAATGACTCTAGAACAAATAAAACCCATTCTGATGATATTGTTCTATTTGTGATGATGCCATAAACTCAACTGCTGAAAGGATCCAAGAACCACTTTCTCAGTCATGACGTCGACTTCCTTATCTATTATTTGCATTGGCTTTTATTTTGTTTAAAAAAGCAGAACTTTCTTTCCATTAGCGCATTGGAAATTAGGATTCCAAGACACTCGAGCCGGCAATGAGACTCTTAACGAATTAAGTCGTCGGAGCTCTCACCAAACCAGTTTGCTATCTGCTACGCACTCGTCATATTAAAGACTCAATCGGATAGAAATACCAACCACATTATTCGGTTATTCTTTCCCATCCGGGCCGCATAATTAAGTATCCTCTGCATTACCATGAACGGCCATGTGCGACAGTCTAAATGGTTCAAACCAGGCCACTCGCATTAAAACTTAATACGATCGTGTTTGCGCTCATTTCTTCTTTGCTATTACATCACCATTTGACTCTTTGAGCCAATCATTCCTTTTTTAAAACACTTTTCTGTCAGCAGACGAATCGACCGTCTGATCATCTTCGCATAACGGCCAATAAACCACTGGTAAACGTTCGGCCTTTCCAAGACTAAATGACGAACTTCTTTGGGATTTAACTTATACACTTCCGGCGATCGCCGGTAAAGAGAATCGATGCGTCTTTGCAAAAATCGTCACTTGGTAAGTTGATCGGAGCCAATCTTTAACCGAGCCAACCAAGGAGAAGCAATCAATACTACTATTGACTTTGGAAAACTGCGAGAAACAGTACGGCCCCGCAACACTGCTTCTCATGCTCCCAACCATCTCTGCGCCAACGCGCCACCAGTAGAAAATCCCCCTACATTACAATACATCTAAACTCTCTTTGCGAAACTGATCGCGCATTTCGAAATTCATACCGCCAGCTCGTCCGAGGCCCAATAAACTTCACATTCAGATCTCTGCTTTCGTACCAGGCCGGCAATAAATACAACGCGGACATGATTACAAGCCATTCTGCCATGAATCAGGTAATGTGCTGGGATCATCGCATAGACAGATAGAAGGAGAGTAGCATTAAGCCCATGAGACACAACTAGACCTAGCTATGATCAATGCGCTCCTTTTGACAGCCATACGCAGGTCGGTAATAACCTCGAAAGGCACCTATATCTCTACGAGCGGCTTTTATAGCGAGACACATTCTCTCACTTGTACATCAACACAGACACAGATTTACGATTATCCCATCTGCAGTAAATGATGGCAGATACGTGATTCATTCTCGCTTGCATATAACTTACATTTCATATCGCAGCGAGAAATGATATAGAACGACTCTGCGAGCTGTCGTCTCTCTCGCATACAAGCAGTGATTTGATACCAAATGGACGAGCGAGGACAATTCTGGTGCTTACCTTTATCTCACACATGCCAAACAGACCGCGTCGGCATTGCATAAGACCAAGTGCACATAGAAAGCTTCGAAACACACACTTTGTATTCCCGACTGTCCCAGAACCTCTCCATACGGTCGATTAAATTAAGCTGCCAGTCAGCCTCTGTAATCTCTCCTAATCGCTGCGTCATAGCAGCGTATGCTTATAGTGCCAGAACTCATCAAGACCTGCGCTCATATTCAAGAGACTTAAGATCAACAAAGTGTATGAGTCCTCGCGTCATGAACCTGTATACCTCTCCTCCTCATGGTCCTCCTTGATTATAGTTTGTAGCGCAGAGCATTATCACCGCCGAGCCGGTAAAACTCCCCAATACAAGCGATACCAGTATGTGGGTTATACTACGACATATGGTAACTACTATTGTACAGGTCTAGGCTGACCAGCCACTGAGCTCGTCTCGAGTAGTTCCAAATTAGCATACTAGGCTGCTATGGTGATCTCGAGCCCATCTCTAATAGCGACACAAACTAATAGCACTCGGCTGGATAAGACGCATCATAAATGAGACGTGATGGTATTGCATCCCTGCATTAATAACTCGATTATGCCAAAGTGTAGTTGCTGTGCCTTGTGTATGCTCAGATCTGAGTGTCCGTCTTAGCTCTAATCGACTTATTACGACCATCTGTAGTAGTTGCAAACACTGTATACAGGAAGGCTACTAGCAGCCGGTCTTGCGAACCCTAGTTGTATCATGGTGGCTAAACGCTAATTAGACAAACCATTAATGCGACTCTAATCAGATCTCAATGGATATAATTCGCTTAAAATGTCTGTGCCTATAAAAAGACACATAAAGTAATCTTACAAAAAGTTAGCTATAACAGTCGCTCTTTGTATGCCACTTCAAAGCCTCCTCCAGGCCTCTTAATGTGCATTATGCTTTACCCTCTTTTTCGTTGACTAAATACAATAAAAAGGACAGAGGTCTACTTCATGAGCGAATATTCAGCCGTACTCATCAAATTTCGCAAATGGCTGAACGTCGATGTATTATTTTACGCTTTTTCCCAATATAGTGGCATACCGCTCTCTCTCCAGCCACATTGCAAGCGATGTCGATAGATCATCGATGTCATCGGCTATCGCCTTTCTCGATGCCGCGCGTGCTCGTCTTTGTGCACATCCAACCAGGCTCAAAGCTAGAAGGCACCGACTTGCGTGTGACAATATGCTTGCGATTCATTATTCACTCCATGGCGAAAACAGCATAATTATACCTCTCTGACCATAGAAACCTAAGCGTAGAACGCCTAGTACGCTTGACCATATGGTGGCTGCTGATGTAGAGATGGTACGAGTAATGCGATGCGCGAAGAACGACCAATGTTTCGCAGCAGTGGAGCTCTGATCCGGATTTCTACTATGAGCTCTGATAAATACCATATTACTAACGCAACTTACATTAAAGGCAGAATAGTGACCCTGGTAAGGGATATATATATTATGATGACCGACTATTTGTCAGCGCTACAATCACTGCGGAATTATTACGCATCCCTGGAACACCTTAAGATTAGACAATAGAGGGGTTAGCATGACATAGATGAAACCGGCCATATCATATTTCTAAAACCTTACGTCGATTTATTGCGACGCACAGAGCCTATCGGCTCCTTGAATAATTCGCGACGTCGGCTGTGCCTACTTTGAGCGCAGACACCTCTGGTTTGCTATATTGCGATTCTTGGCTATAGTAGAATGTTAGAGACATATCGCGCTATCCTATGGGGTTTTATGTGACTCAGTAGTTCACGGATGCCGTTTACATTATGCTGCAGCGGCTCAGCAAATATTGGTCTTACTGGTGCGCTGATTTAGCGATGACCAGAATATAGTTTCGGATAAAGTAGTGAAACGTCATGTCATATATTCGATAACTCAACGGTGCCGCGGTCAATTCGTAACGTGGGCCAGTGATGAACCTCGCGTACGGCAGGCCAGCTGGATCATAATTCTCTACTGTAAGAACCAATACTTGTCTTGACATTTGAGTGCGGTAAAATCGGTGCGATCGAACGTATGTATATCCGTCTTTCTGTATTATGTCACCTATTAATGAAAGGGACAATATCGCTCAAGTTACTACTCAAGTTATCCGTTGCCACTAAACTACTCGACACATTTACGCAAGATCGATTTTACCCCGCTCTGAAGTACTGATCGCCTCTTAGTCGCTCAGACTGACAGTATCGCCTCAATATCCTCACTTGAACGCCAATTAATGACACACTCTCCATATCACTGTAAACCCCAATGCCATCACGATGCTTGATGCCGCACTCGGTATTCGAAGGAATGTGTAGAATAGAATTCCGTGAACATATGTGATAGATACACAGACGGATCGCTCTAGTGAAAGGTTTATGCGAGACATTCATGCCTTTAATAATACAATCCCTGATACTCTCCAGTCAGAGCACCTCAGCAGCCACAGTACAAGCATGACTCATACCAAATATTTCACACAACAGAAATATGGACGTCCGCCCGCTGCGCATCGAGGCTAGTAAGGTGAGTGAGTCGTATATAGTACAAAGCGATGGAAAGCAACGCATTCCGCTATAATTAACGCATTGCGTCACAATATGCACAAGCAGCTGCATCATGCCAATCAGGCGGAGCCGGCACGCGCTCACTGATCATTAAGAGGTTAATCACTGCGTGAGATGCACTATGTAACTATCTCTTTTGAGTGGAGCAGTAGAGCCTTGTGCGCTCACCGCAGTTTGGCACTTCGCTTAAACTCGGTTAGGTGATTTGAGGTCAGAGCTCCGACCGAGCACGAAACCATTAGCAGGAACACAGTGGCCGACCTGACTATCGCCGGACTAGCTCCTATCTCCGTCCAGACAATAGTGCCAGCATCGCCCACGACTTTTCACAAGGTCTTCTTCATAGAATGTCTCTCCTATAGTAATAAATATACGAGCATCTTATTGGCACAGACAATGCAGAGTCGCGTTTCAAGTGCCTATCTTAAGCTCTCGGCTCGCTCTAGAGGGCGGACATGGAATCGCACTCTCAACACTTATCTGTCAATGCCACCTGGCATGCCATAATAACTATAGACAGATGGTCTTCTGCTGTTCGTCAATTTGCGTCTCTGCTAGCATACCTATGAGACATAGCACGTCCTACTGCTCTTGACAAGCATGCTGTCCATTTGTGCGCTCATATGAGGTAAGAGCTCGCAGAAGAACTGTCTATGGGCTCTGAATTCAAACACCACTCCAGAGTGGCACTAACTACAGAACAGTTCGCACGATGACCATACAAGCAATTGCGCCCGAGACACACTCAGCTGTTTAGAATCGCTAAAGCCGAGCCCTTGTACTCTGAATACCGTCTGTATTTTTCGATCTGTGGAGCCTGTGGTCACGTAGATTGATAGCAGCTTGACTGTGCATTCCAGAATTGTCATCATCGTAGCCCGTAACATGCGCTAAGTAGATCCGCACGCAAATCCACTCTCTCTCAAAGGCAGCGCCATTGTCTGTACTGGCAACTGGCGACTCAGGCGCTAAGTTCGATCTCCTAGACTATCTACTCGCGCTCTATAACCAGAATAACGAGAGCCGTAGTCTAACATAGCTTACGGCCGCGATTCTTGTATGAAGTGAGCATTAGCGCCAGTCGCCCTCTTAAATACGGCATATTGTAGGCATCCGCCTTATGGCACATACGTCTTGCCGGCTTTCAATCGGCTTCGTTGGTATAACAGCGTTCTCGACACATGCTCGTACAGCGTCCTCATATGTCGTAAGTTATGTGCATCTGACATCTGCGCACCTTCGAACTCGTTATCAGACCGTTTCCCCCCATAATCTATTTCAATCTCGGATTCAAAATCAACGCGACATAGGATTCGCGTCTACATAGAAGAAACAAGTCACAGGTTGTCTCATTCTCGGGGTTTACGGACTGAGTCTAGGAATGTCTGTGTCACAGCTCATTAAACAATACCAAACACCTATTGGCTTCTTCTTTCACCGTTACAACCCATTGACACACCAAGATATATCGGAAGTGCAGACCATTACGAGTCGCACGACCAGAGTGCTATCTCACATGAGTACCCTTATGAGCGCAGGCACTGCAGAGTGCTTACGAATCTCGCGACGCCAGATCGTAAGTGCTCTTGGTCTTACAGTAGTCATCTTCGCACACACCTTAAGACGGCAGTTCATGAGTTACATTTACCCTCTAGCAGTGCGAGTTCTGTGCTGCGACATCGCCAAGAACGTCTTCTCTCTAGCTTAGCTTAGGTCGAAGCATAAAATCGCAGAATCCACTTGTGCAATATTGGTAACGTGTAATCAGCCTCTCTGGCGTACCCATTATATTCATAATACTCTCTCAGCATATCGCTCTACAGCGCTTAGGAGTGTCATCATTCTAATGTCTACTACAGATAGAAACAACATCTCTCGAGAGCGGGCTGTAGTCGGCTATCTCCATCTAAAGTCGATGGATCTTAGGATACACATTCGCGTGCGGCTTACGATACAGCTTCAGAGGTCGCACAGAGCTTGGACGGCATCTGTAGCATGAGACTTTTGGCAATATTCGCTGATCTCGGTGGGCAGATCGTAGTCACGACCATAGTGTCTCAAGCTGCACCCCTTAAAAGTATATTTCGCGCAGAATATGTCGCGCTGCCCAATCCGTAGTCTCAAACTGTCACATCATATGATAATATTGCCCAGCATAACTCTCAAACTGTCATCTGTTCCTGTAAGATGGATCGCACACTATGTCGACTTCTTGACTTACCAATATATACTCATAGTCGATAGATAATGAGGGCGAAGATTATTTGAATCTCTGAGAGTTGTCTGTAGCTTGCCTGTTCTCTGCGCTTATTATTTTGATGTGTGATGCGCGTGTCTGCAGAGAGCCTAGATCAGACAGATGGTGTGAAACAATAAAGCAATACTCTCGAAGCGCGAGTGTGTCTATTTTGTTAGGATTCTACGCCTCAATGACCGGCTTCTTTATTTTATAGGCGGAGCTTGTCTGTAAATTCGTTTCCCATATCAGGTACTGTCTTGTAGACTCTAGGCGTGCAATCTCGTCCTTGCCATGCGTCGCATATCGGATCTAAAGGCTCGGATACGCCAGTTGTCGTGCATGTCCTTTTAACCACGCGATTGTACTAAACCACGCAATCAACCTGTGGCGCAGGTGTTTTGGGTTTAGAGCGTATTAAGCGTTGATGCGTGGCGTTAAAACAGGACCTGGTACTGATAAGATCGTTGACGACCGACCTTATCGGTCCAGCGTTGCAGGCCTCGACCCGCGAGTTCTAAAAAGTTTAGATCTGGGCTACAAAACATAAATGGACCGACAGCTACACTCTCTTAAGTGAAAGAAGCGAGGACTGACTGTATGCGTACGACATCTAAAAATCACTCGGACAACTCTACCGTCGGCCTGAAGTACTTTTTTATTCAACCTTCGATTGCGCCTTTTGCGCTAGGCCTTAACTTGAACAAAACACATCAAGGATCCCATAAGTCGAAAACGGTCTGGATCAATTAAAAACTGATATCTATACTAGCGAATTATTGACGGCGACTAACGTGCTTCCTCAGTTAGCAGTAAATACTTAATACATTAGGTACTGGATAATTCCGCAGAAAACTTTACGTTCGGACATTAGGATCCATTCCCATTGCGCGTTTCAAAACGTTCCATCACAGCGGCGCATCCTCTAAAGGTATCGTTACGCCATTGAGATATAGTACCTAAGGACTAAGCCCCTAAGCTTTTATAGAACAAGACCGTAGAATCAAGAACATTAAAGTTTAAAAGGGGAATAATAAGTCAGTAACGCTATTACCATTTCTAGCGCTCGTATCGACTTGCCATGATAAAATCCTTGCACCCAAAAACCACCTGTAAGGAATTTAACCATGAAAAAATGCTCGGTCTTAGGTGTCCAGATTGCTATTTCTATGTCCGCATTTGCGCCTTTTAGTACCGTCCCTCTGCTCACTGCACTTGACCCAAAGTGTCCGCAACCTTTTTGGGGCCGGTGGCGGAAACGCTATTATTTCAGTTAACCACCCGTCAACCGTACCTATTTTTCTTGCGTCATCTGTTCGCTATTTATTGCGCCAATAATGTACGGCGTTCCAAACATGGAGGGAATTCCTCTTTACCCATGGGCGGTTTAATCGGCAGCCAGGGCTAGGGGTATACGTATTGCTAGGCCCGGTGCTATTCGTTTAAGAGGCGGCTGGCTTTATTCATAAAGCTATTACGCCCTGTTATGTGGACCAATTATCATGGTTGATCGACTTGGACCTAGCGCCAGTTGCCGTTCAACCATGGCTTTAGGTAAAAGTGGCGAATGGGATCATTAACAGCTTTTTTTGACGGGTAACGTGTCAATGTTGCTTGCCATTGCGTCTTACTGACCACAGTACGTATTTATCAGCGTATTTCGCGAAAGGGCTTTTAAAGCTATGCCCGGTGTCTGGGCATTGTGTTGCTACAACTCTCTCCGCCCTCTTGAGTTTGTTTTTTGCATCGGTCAGTTTCGACCCCAGTACCACAATGCTGGCTTGGTTTGCCGTTCCCAACTTCACAAGCACCGAATTTAACATCAATGCCATTTGTTTATGTTGCCTTTCCATTGCGCTTGCTGATAGAACATGGTAGGCGACAGAGATTCTTTTCTATATCTATGTAAACAGGAAGAAATTATTCTGGAAGGAAACCTGGTCTGCATCGCCACTAGTTGCTGGCGGGACGGTATCCGCCACTATGGCCGCACGCAGTATCCGGTTGGCGCACCACCCACACAACCTATAGACGAAGTGGACTGGCGCAAGTCATGCTAAACTAAGGCATCTTTAATCCAGTGATAATGACGCTGGGCTGCCGTCTGCCGAACCCTTTTTGCAACGTTCTTGCATGGGTAGGTAAATGGAGAGCGCTTGGCAACGATTCCACTGCCCGTTCATAGGCATGGGTATTTTTTATTATGATTTATTGTTTCGCTCATTGCTGGTCGGATTGAATACTTTAATAAAAACCAAGTGACCTTCACAAATCACGCAATCTAAGTATCGTCGCGTACACTCTGGTCTTTGGTATGGTGGTATGGCGTTTGGTTTATTGGCGAATTTCAACCTCAAGGCATGCCAGCTTATTTGCCGGTATCGTGCGATTTATGTTAATTGGATCTTACCTCAAGATATCGCATAAACCACGTGGTCGACAACGCTCAAATAGAAGAATAAGTTATTAAAAATCACACCCAAACGGCCCTAGAACGGCCGTTTTTTTTAAAATAATTACTCACACAACTATTCATGCCTATCATCAAACCCAATTTCGACCACTAATTAGTAACTTCACGATCAAAAAAATAATACGCATTCTCAACATCATACCCGATTAATAAAACACGATGCCATTAAACCAAGCCGCGTCCTCGCGAATTATTAAAAGCTGTCTCGTCAATGAAGTGGATAAATGCTTAAGTTATTAACCTATAAATAGGAATATTTATAAAAGCTGCTGGGCATAAGTCAGATACAAACCTACAGGATAATCCTATCAGGAATTTTATAAACCTGACGACGAGCACTCTCACATGCTTTCTTTCACAAAAGGCTCCACACGCCCTTAATCCTTTTCGGGCCCGGCGGCATTAGGGTTGAAAATTTTAAGAAGCCCTGCATTTATTCGCACAGGCTGCGTAGCGGCACGCTGCGTCTGGTATCCCGGGATTACATCATAAAAGTTTGAGTTCTTAGGAAAAAATATTGGGAACCTATGCCGGGGTGGGAAGCAAATCGTAGACTATTGAAGGGCAAGGCAAATGCCCTGATCTACACTGTTACTTTACTTTAAACATTTCACACTGAGTTATTAAGCACTTCTTCAGCCAAAAAAAGCCCTGACAGCGTTAGCTATTCAGGAGCTCTCTTAATTTAAGCTGACGACACCTACTCTCACATGCTCTCTTTCACAAAGGCCCACACGCTTATCACTTTTCAGGCCCCGGTCATTATGGGTTGAATAATTTAAGAAGCCATGCATTTTGATCGCACCGGCGCGTTGAGTTAGCACTTTCTTTCAGCCACCTTTCTGAGCCAAAAAAAAGCCCTGAACAGCAGTTAGCATATCAGGGCCTCTAATTTAAGCTTGACGACGACCTACTCTCACATGGATCTCCCACACTACCATCGGCTGATGGCGCGGTTTTCAACTTCTGAGTTCGGAGATGGCATCAGTTGGACAACTCGTCCTCTATGATCGTCAAGCAAATTCTGCCTTGCGCTTATCGTTTTGATTAAGTAAGCAGGATCTGCTTCTTTTAATCCAAAAACACGCGAAGTGAGATGCTTGGATCTTTAACAATTCTTGAAATAACGTTAATCAAGGTTAAAACGATCTTCATCATTACTGAGCACTATCGTAAATCTGTGTCTTGTGTTTTTAAAGTATTATTCTTTAAAACCACTTTGGTGTATATTGGTCAAGCCTCACGAGCCCAATTAGTATTGGTTAGCTCAAATGCCTCACAGGCACTTACAACCCAAACCTATGTCAACGTCCTAGCTCGACGGCTCTTTAGGGGCGAGCTTATGTCCCAGGTGAGATCTTTATCTTGAGGAGAGGCTTCCCCGCTTTAGATGCTTTCAGCGGTTATTCCCGTTCCGAAAACGAGCTACCCGACGCAATGCACTGGCGTGGGACAACCGGAAACACCAGGTTCGTCCACCCCGGTCCTCTCGTACTAGGGAGCAGCTCCTCCTCCAAATCTCAAAGCGTCCACGCAGATAGGGACCGAACTGTCTCACGACAGTTCTAGTCACCCAGACACAGATCTCCGTTACCACCCTTTAAATGCGCGAACAGCCATACCTTGGACCCGGGCTTCAGCCCCAGATGTGATGAGCCGACATCGAGGTGCCAAAACACCGCCGTCGATGTTGAACACTTGGGCCGGTATCAGCCTGTTATTCCCCGGAGTTACCTTTATTTTCCGGCAGCGATGGCCCTTCCATACAGAAAGCCACCGATCACTAAAGACCTACTTTCGTAACCTTGCTCGACGTGTCTGTCTCGCAGTTAAGGCGTGCTTTTGCCTATATAAACACTCTACGCATGATTTCGACCATTGACTGAGCACACCTTCGTGCTTCCTCCGTTACTTTCTTTGGCGAGGATGGACCGCGCCCCAGTCAAAGCTACCCACCACACAGGTGTCCTCGATCCAGATATCTACATGGACCTGAGCTTCTAGAACCTCAAAACATACCAGTGTGGTATTTCAAGATTGGCTCCAACTAGAACTAGCGTCCTATCTTTCAAAGCCTCCCCACCTATCCTACACAATAGGTTCAAAGATTCACTGTTGAAGCTATAGTAAAGGTCACGGGGTCTTTCCGTCTAGCCGCTGATACACAGCATCTTCACGCGTTTCATTTCACTGAGTCTCGGGTGAGGGACAGTGTGCGCCATCGTTACGCCATTCGTGCAGGTCGGAACTTACCCGACAAGGGAATTTACGCTTACCTTTGAGGACCGTTATTAGTTTACGGCCGCCGTTACTCTGGGCGTACGATCAAAGAAGCTTCTCGCTTACGCTAACCCCATCATTAACCTTCCAAGCACCGGGGCAGCGTCACACCCTATACGTCACTTTTCGTGTTTGCAGAGTGCTGTGTTTTTTAATAAACAGTCGCAGCCACCTGGTTCTTCGACCGACTAGTGGCTTACCGGAGCCCAAGTCCTTCACACGGCCGGCGTACCTGTTCTCCCGAATTTTACAAAGGGTTACCATTTTGCCTAGTTCCTTCACCCGGAGTCTTCAGCGCACTTGGTATTCTCTACCGACCAAACCTGTGTCGGGTTTTGGGGGTTAACGGTTTTTCAATGTATATTCTGAAGTCAGCGCTTAGAAGTTTTCTTCCCTGAGTACATGCGCATGCAAACCAATCTCTCGCCAGAACACAGAGGCTCGGTCGATCCATCAGTTCTGCGGCCCAATTCTCTAAAAAAGAGGTGACCCGGATTTTTTGTCGTCGACCTTGATCCCGCCTTACCGCCCTTAACCACAGGGACCAAAACATTCGGCTGTGCTTGGGCCTAGCCCGTCTTCCGTCTCTTCCATCGCAAAGTTTACATCGGTTTACAGGGGAATTTATTAAACCTGTTTTCCAATTCGACTTTACGGCATTGTTGTTCTTGCCTGCCTTAGGGGGGGGGGCCGACCTCACCCTTGCCCCTTGCGAACATTAAAAACCATTTTTGGGGGGGGGACCCCAAAGGAAAAAAAAAAAACAAAAATTCCTTCTCTTCTGC
>Ga0163217_1036512_pt1 | contig 12505 bp, 16 predicted proteins | sample SynspAceP_FD_185933 | JGI IMG/M metagenome (GOLD analysis project Ga0163217, IMG submission 185933) | Saline lake microbial communities from Ace Lake in Antarctica - Synechococcus sp. Ace-P (PacBio error correction) | ecosystem: Environmental > Aquatic > Non-marine Saline and Alkaline > Saline ... | reverse complement strand
TCAAACTGCTGTGGCCCGGTGCCGGGCTGGCCTTGGCAATCCGCTCCCTGCGCGCCCTCGCTCAGGCGGCCACGAGCGTTGCGGTCAGCAGGCCAAGTGCCCCGGGTGCGCCAACAGGCACGTGAGGAGTTGGCAACCACTGGGCGGCAATTAGGTCCGGTGCTGCTGGTCTGACCGCTCGGGCGCACCCTGACCAAAATTCAATGGTGTCGAAGCGTCGAAGCGCCTGGACGGTTTTACGCGCGTTACCTCCCTCTTCAGTGGCTGGCACTGCTTCGCCCTTGCTGATCCTGCTGCTGGTGTTCTGGCTCGAATGGCTCGCCGCCCTTTCTGTTGTTGCCGCCCGTTGATTCTTGTTTATGGCCCTGGGGGCCATGAGCGCGGAAAGTCAGTTCAGCAGCACGTGCTTGAAGCAGGGCGCCTTGGCCGGGCATTTTCTCGACCGGGTACCGCAGTCTGATAGCCTGCAGCTGTTTTGGCAGGTGGCGCGGGCGACAACGTTCGGTAGAGGGGCTGCTGCGAGCGCTACCGTTCGGTGACCATGCGCACGCTGCGGATCGCCTTTCTATCCTCGGCGGTGCTGGAGTTTTTTGCGTCCGTGGCGATTGCGGTGGCGGCGATGGTACATCGGCTTTGGCCTGCTGGCTATATCCAATACGGGCCCGGCCGCCGAGCTGACCCTGTTTTCTGGCTTGTTTATCCTGTGTGGCCACCCGAATTCTTTCAGCCACCTTCGCAGCCTGGCCCAGGCCTTACCATGACCGTGCTTGCGCGCTTTGGGCCTCAGCCAACAGTGGCCTTCGCCCGTGATTCTCCAGGGCCGAAGCGCAAATGGTCATTCAGCCCGTTGGCGCAAAGCGCCGTCGGTAAGCCATGCCGGGCAGATTTTGCGTAGCGGATCTGGCGTTGGATTATCCCGGGCGTGGGCGGGTGCTGAAGGGCATCACGCTGGATATTGCCGCTGGGGCAGGTAGTGGCGCTGGTGGGGCCCTCTGGTCCGGCAATCCAGTCTGCTGCATTGTCTGCCGGATTTGTCACGCCAGTGCTGGCCAGTCTTGAGCCTGTTTGGCCAGGCGCCTGGGGCAACGCCCGGTAGCCTGGGCCCGCGGCAGCGGGCCCTTTACTGATTCAGGGTAGCTGGGCAAGATAATTTACGCCTGACGGCGCCCCAGGGCCGATGCCCCGGCAATGGTGCGCTCTAGAGGCCGTGGCTTGGCGGCGCTTCCTTGGCGACCCTGCCGCCAAGGGGCATGGAGACGCCGTTGGGGAAGGGCGGGCGCGTGTCTGTTCGGGGGCCAGGCCCAGCGTTTGGCGCTAGCCAGGGTTGTGGCTGTGCGAGGCGGATCTGGTGGTTGCTGGACGAGCCAACAGCGAGCCTGGATGGAAGCACAGCGAGGCGGAAGTCATCCGAAGCGCTCGCCGCGCTGGCCCGGTAGCGGGAAAACGCTGATCATCGCCACCCCAATCATCCGGCTTTGATTGCAACTGGCGAGCGCATCTATTCCGATCCGGGCGGTTTTCCTTGCAGACGGATTGCTGGCAGTCCGGTTGCCATTCAAAGATGATTCACTGCGAAATGGGGGCCTTGAGGATTGTCTTGAAACTCAGGCCCTGGTTGAATCTAATCATTTGCAAGCGCGCGGCCGTTTTGTGGTTGGGCGGATATTTGCTGGCGCTGACCCTGTTCAGTGCACGTCGGGCTGTTGGGCTTATCGGCTGGTTTATCACCGCGAACGGGCGTCACCGCGTGCTCGGGCCGCCGGGGCAGCGAGTCATGTTCGATGTCTATATGGCCCGGTGGCGGCATTCGTTTCTTCGCCCGACGCGTACTGTGGCGCGCTATTTGGCGTGTGTTCAATCACAGACGTACTGAGTCTGCTGGCGGATCTGCGAGGGCCGGCATTTTTTTCCGCGTTGGCGTTGCTCGATGGCGCAACCCTGGCACGGCCTTGCGCCGCCGCGCAGTGGGCTCAACCGCCTGACAGCGATTAGATACTTCTGGATACGCTTTATCTACGACTGCTCGCTCCACCGCTGGTGGCCTTGCTAGGGCATTTGCGGTCTGCGTCAATCGCCGTATTTCAATCTGTCGCTTGGCACTGTTGCTTGGCGCGTGTTTGCTGGTTCTGCTGCTGGCCCTTGACGCTGGGCATTGGCGCTCCTGGGGCTGACCTACAGTGCCCCGGCGGTGGAGCCGGCTTGATGCGCTGCGCGTACAGGCAGTCGGAGCAGTTGCAGGGCTAGCCGAGGCTCCACCGCAGCCGGTACCTTGGGGTTGGCACCGTCGCAACTCCTGGCAGGCAAGCCAGCGCATGCTGGATGAAGCCAGTTGATCCTCCAGGGGTCGGTCGCTTTCGCAGGCGCTGGCTACGCTGGGCGTCATGGGGCGCCGGTGATGGTTGGACTTGTTAGCGCGATTACAGGCTTATGTTGCCGGTTTACTGTGGGGCCGGTGATGCGTGATGATTCCGCTGCGCTGATGCCCTGAGTAGGGCTTCGCCGGGCTGCCCGGCGCTTTCGCCCCAGTTCGCGGTACGCGTTGCCGCCGCCGCGCGCCTGAATTCAGGCGGTGGCAATGAGTAGCAGCTACGGGACCCTTGCCAAACCCGAATTGGTGGCGCCTGCTTGATCTGACGCTGCAATGCAGAATGTGGGTGAGCCCATGCGGGACTGGGGAAGCGTCTGAACCTCAGGTTGCTGCAAGTCGTGAACGAGTGGCGCTGGATTGGCCCCTCCGGGCTCAGGCAAGTCGACCCTGGCTGGATTGGCGGCCGGCGGCTGATGATCCCGGGACTCAGGGCAGCGACGGTCGGCGGGACAGCACTGACTGAGCTGGCCTTGCTAGTGGCGTGCGCAAGTCGCCTTATCTGACCCAGCATACTGAGTTACTGCATGACAGCATTGCGCCAACCTGCTGTTGGCCAGGCGGATTGCGACTGCGAAGCAACTGTGGCAGGTGCTGCGAACATGGTTGATCTGGCCGCAAGCTGGTTAGCGCTTACCCGCCGGGATCAACAACCCTTGGGTAGGCGGTCCGGCAAACATTGTTCTGGCGGCGAGGGGCGGCGGGCCTGGCCCTGGCCCCGCGTGCTGCTCAAGGACGCACCGCTGCTTGATTCTTCGACGAAACCCTTCAGCGGCTGGATTGCCGCACCGTGAAACGGGTGATCACCCGCCTTGAGCCCTGGCTGGCGGCGGCGCACCGGCGCTGTTTCTGGAGGCACGACGCGGCTTTGCTGCCAGGGCCTGATCAAGTGATCGCCCCTGAGCCGCGCTGTAAAAACCCGCTGCTGTTTAATTCGGCCTCCAAGGTATCGACAAAGGGCCGAGTGGCCCTTGGTCCAGCGATTCTGGCAGGTGCCGAACTGAGGCCCGCGTAATAGCCGTCGCGGTTTCCATCGGGTTCGATCACCGGCATCGATCTCCAGAAAGCTGGCCATTGCTCACGCCCTTGGCCGCGCCGGTAAAAGTTCGGCGACAGCTTGTCGAAACTGCGCCTGCGCTCGCTTTCGTCCTCTATTGCGGCCAGCGTCTTTTGCGTAACCCAGGGCCTGACCGCGCCCCCAACCCCATCAGCTCAAAAACTCGCTGCTCGGGCCAACCGTGGTGAACATCGGCCGCCATAAAGCTTGCCAGCGGCCATCGACCTGGGCGCCCAGGGCGTTAAGCCCTTTGCGCAGCACCACCGGTAAAGAACGGCACCTTGAGGGCTCGCCGCGGTGACGGAACTGCGCGAAACGTGGCCGTACGGTGCCTGACGCTCGGAGTCCGGCCCGACCATTAAAGCCGGGGTGCTCAACAGCGAGACCATTGGCAGGCCCATGCGGCCTGGCTAGCTGCATAAGCGCGCCAGCCTTGTTCGCCGGCCCACCGGCATCAATGGCGCCGCCAAGATGCATGGATTGTTGGCGATCAGGCCAAAGACCTTGCCGTTTGATGCGAATCAGCGCGGGTGATCAGGCCCGTGCGAACTGCCGCGCAGCTCCAGCACCGAGCGGTATCCGCTAGGTTTCGACACTTCCCGAAATGTCGTAAAAACCCCGCAGACGGTTTTTCCGGAATCAAGATGGGCGCCATGCACGTTGGGGTCCGCGCAATCGCCACTGGGCCAGATCGCCCTGGGAAATACGCCAGGTATTTGCTTGGCGGCGGCGGGTGGCTTTCGGCCTCATCCTTTGAACCAGCACATCGATCACGCATTGGGCCCATGGCATGCTCCACCGGGCCGAACCTGTTCGGGGCGTATAACTGCCCAAGCCGCCGCCTTCGATCATCGCCGGCGGCCAGCCAAACGGTTGGGCGTTCTCGGTGGCGATGATCACATCGCAGCAACCCAGCAGCCGCCGCGTGCCGGCCAAAGCAGCGTCCGGAAGAACCCCACACCACCAGAACGGTACCTGGCCGCTGAGTCTGGCCATTTGCGCATGAAGGTTGTGCAGTCGAGCCCGGCGGACCGCCAACCTTGTCGATATCGCCGGGGGCGGCCGCCACCGCTTCGGTAAAGAAACACCAACGGCAATCGCCACTGTTCGGCGAGTTTCCACATGCGGTCTGTCTTCTTGTGATTCCATCGCGCCCTGGGTGCCGGCGAATACTGTGTAGTCGTAACTCATAGCCATTACAGCGCGCGGTCTCGGCGTGCCGACAGCTCTGCGTTTATTAACCGTGCCGGATACCGGTAATCAGCCCGTCTGCGGGGCTCATCTTCAACAGATCTTTCCGTGGCTGCGGCGGGTGCGCTGGGGCAGCCCAGCGCCCAGCCGCCGTATTCATGAAACTGCCTTCATCAAGCAGGCCGTCAGGTTCCGTGCGGTACGTGGCCGGTTTTGGCGGCGCTTGGCCACGGCATCCGAGCGGCGTTCGTCCGTAGGTTGGCATTGCAGGCTCCAGCAGTTCGGCCAGGTCGGCGCGGAATATGCGCGATATCACACCTTGTTCTTCGTTCAGCGCCTCGCCACCCCTCCAACCTCAGCGGGTTCAAGAACAGCAGCGGATTACCTTCAAACAGGTTGTCTCCGGGGCTGCAGGCCAAGCACCCGGACGATTGCCACTGCGCTCGGCCTTGACACGAACTTTCCATCTCATTGTTCCACACCGCCACTGGCTGGCCCAGCGGCTATGCTGTCGCCGGGCTGCACCGTCGAAGGGCTGACCAGCACGCCTTGCCACCGGCGCGTTAAGCGGGCTCGTCCCGGGTGGCGCGTCCACGGCGGCGACCTGGGCCGCCTGAGTTCTGGCCGGCGTGCTGAAAATACAGATGCGGATGCGCCTTTTGCTGTTCACCGGCGTGAGCGCGATCAGTTCGGCTGCATGTTGCTCTATAAATCCGGTGGTACCTGATTGGCCTGCACTGCAGATCGTCAGCAGGTTTCTGTAGCAAAATGCAGATTGCTTACTGACGCCTTCCGGCGGAACTCGCAAGGGCGCGATAGGCGCGGCGCAGTACCGCTGGGTAGCTGCATTGGCGTGAACGACCAACTTGGGCCAGCAGCGGAGTCAAAACTGGGGCTGGTGGTTAGCCGCTGTAGCCATAGCCATCCACGCGCCACACCGGGTCCGCTCGGGCGGCTCATAAGCGCTCAAGGTGCCGCCGGCCGTTTTTGGCGCTGCCATCCTTGGGCCATGCTTTCCAGATTGATGCGCAGTTGCACGGCATAACCGTGCAGCCGGAATTCGCGTCCTGGGTGAGTTGCAAGGTCGTTCAGGCTGGCCACCGGCCGCAAGACGTATCTGCGTTTGCGCCAGATCAATCCCGGTGACCATTTCGGTGACGGTGCTGCTCGACCTCGGATGCGCGGATTGGCTTCCATGAACACGGGAAATCGCCGCGTCTCTTCCGCTCAAGCAGAAACTTCGCGGTGCACAGCCCGCGGGTAGGCCAACGGGCCGCCGGTTAGCTTCACGCGGCGCTCGAGCATGCGCTTGCGCAGCGTTGGGTCGAGCCGGGCGCCGGGGCGATCTTCCAGCAGTTTTCTGGTTACGCCTTTGTAGTGTGCAATGCCCCGTTCCCACAGAGGCTTTGACCTGCTTGGCCATCGCCGATGATCTGTACTTCGATATGCCGCGCCCTGCGAAATCAGACGTTCGCATACAGTTCGCGCTGCCAAATGCGGCCTTGCGCCCTCGAGCTGCAGCGGTGAAAAGCCTCGTCCAGTCGGTGATAATCCAGCACCGCGCGCAACCGACGTTCCGCCGCCGCCGGCCAGCGCCTGAGCTGATGGCGGCTTGCCAGCGGCCCAGCTTGCTGCATATGAATTCGCGGGCCTGTGCTCAGGGCTGGTGCGTGATGGTGCCTGCCACCAGCGGCACTTGCTGTTCCACGGCCAGACGCCTGGCGGCTGGCCTTGTCGCCGAATGTCTCCAGTACCCTGGGGAGGGGGGCCGATGAAGGTAAAATGCCGGCGTTTTTCGCACAGCTGGCGAAATCGGCTCACGTTTTCGCTAAGAAAGCCGGTAACCCGGGTGGATCGCCATTCGCATTGATGCTTCGCGTCCAGGTTCACCAATTGCTCGGCATCCAGAAAGCCGTTGGCGCCGCGGCCTTGAGCGGCTACGGCTTGATAGCCTTGCGCACATGCGGGACATGGCGTCTCGTCTTCGCAAAACACCCCAAGGCTGAGGAATTATCAGCTCGGCGGCGGCGCGGGCCAGACGAATCGCAATTTCGCCGCGGTGGCGATCAGTATTTTCTTGAAGGTCATTCAAAGCCAGCCTGCATTCGTTCTTTCTTCACTTTTCCGGTTGGCGGTCATCGGCAGGCTTTCTACCAGGGACCGCACCTCCGGTACCTTGTAAATCGCCATGGGCCTGTTTTGCACCAGGTCAACCAGGTCCTGGGCGCTCATCTTCGCTTGCCCGGCTTGATCACTACGAAGGCCACGGGGCTCCTTCGCCGCCGGGCTTGTCATCCTGGCGGCCTATCACTTGCCGAAGCAAGAATGGCGGGTGCTGGCCGAGCATGGCTTCCAGCTCAACTGGGGAATACGCTCATGCCCATTGAACTTGAGGCATTTCCGTGCGCCGCCCAGATAGGCGATGAAAACCTGCTCGGTGATCACAACCACTGTCGCCGGTATGCAGCCCAGCCAATCACGCAGTGCTTCTGCGCTGGCTTCCGGCTGTGTTCCAGTAAACCCTTGAGCAGTGACGGGCGATTCGTTACGCAGAGTTCGCTTCATGCCCAGCGGCAGCAAGCTCGCCAGAGGCGAAGTCGCAGGACCTTGAATCGCGTGCCGGGGACCGGCAGGCCAACAAAGTTAGGGGCCGACTTGAGATCGAAATCTTCTCCGAAGACCTGCGGTAAAAGTGTTCGCAGGTGTGGGTTTCAGTCATGCCGAAGCTGGTTCAAACAGCGTTGCCACCGGTCAGGCTTGCGCCAGCGCTGCGGTAGTCCGGTGCGTCAACTTCTTGATAAAGGACACGCAACTGGTGATTTGCAGCGAGCTGAAGTCGAAGGTGTTTACTGCGGGTGGTCGACACTTCGGAGCGCTGCTCGACCAGGCAGGCCAGTGTGGGTTGACCTGGATAATGCTGCACGGCGCTCATGAAGGTTCAGCGCATCCCAGCGGGCCAGCAGCACCAGCGTGGTACCGGCAAAACACCGGAAACAGCAGGCAGCGTTTTCCTTCGGCCAATCCAGGAATTCGGCATTTGAATTCACTGACGCGCGCGGCTGTCCAGACCCAGCGCGGCGGGGATAAAAACTTCGCGGCAGGTTGTAGAGCATATCGCCGTGGGTGCTGGATGCAGCCCTTTGGGCAGCCCGTGGTGCCGCCGGTGTAGTGCAGCGCGGGCGATATCATCAGTGCCGGCACTGGCAGATTCCTGCGCAGGACTGGAATGGCCCGCAGTTGCCGGCAGCATATCGATGTGTCGGTCACCTCCAGTTTGGGTTGCGCGCAAGCAGGTCAGGCAACCGGTATGGGCGTGCCGCAGGGCAGATTCGAGAGGGCTGGTTGGCGATCGCCAGGCGGACGTTCGGTCTTGGGCGCGAATCCGCGGGAAAACCGGCAGCAAGTTGGTCAAAGCCACACCAGCACGCTGGCGCCGCTGTCCTTGAGTTGATAGCTGAGCTCCATTGGCATTGCCATCGGCTGACCGGGGCGTGGATGCGGCGGCCTTGAGAAATATCCGTGAAGGCCATATGCAGCTGGGGCAATTGGGCATGGAACACTTGCGACCCGATCGCCGGGCGCACCGTGTCCTGCTCGATCAGCAGCGCGGCAAAACGGTCGCTCAAGTCGTCCAGTTCGGGCGTAGCTCAGGGTCGTAAGCCGTTTAAAACCGCCACCGCTGGTTTGTTTGGTGTTGGTCTTCGCCCAGTGCGGCAGGTACTGGTCAACGGGCTTTTCGCCCAGCAGGGTAGATCGGAGTTTGCGCGCTTTGGGCAGGGCCTGCCTGCTGTTGCGGGCCGTTTTCAGTCGCCCAGATAGGTTGGTTCGTGCGCATTGCGGACACCTGATGTTTGTTCTGATGCCGTTGATTTCGCGTTCTATTTGCGGAAATCCTACGGCTTTATTGCATTCGGGTGCTGTTTCGCGAGGCGTCATGACTGAAGGAATGCACGGTTATCGTCCGACCGAATGGGCCGGACGGGTAGAAGGCTTATTGTTGCAAGCGGGGGCATGAAAGACCCAGGTGCAGGGCTGGGCCTGCACTTGGGTCTTGGGCGAGCGTGGCTGAAACAGGCCTGGGGCAGGGCTCGCCGCCACCTGAGGGGGTAGCACCGCTTCTATTCTTCATCCCAGGCGGCGAGCGCGTCCTCTTCCTTGAAAACTCAAAGAAGAAAGCCGTTCGAGCTGCCGGGGCGTGCGGTGCGCCGTAGCGGGGTCGATGCCGTACGTTGGTTAGGCCTTCCGGCATTGCCTGGCTGATGTTCTGGCCTGTCCTTCAGGGCGCCGGCATGAAGTCCATCCAGATTGGCAAGAGCGGGCAGTGCCGCGTATGTCGCGGCGTCCCAAGGATTTGCTGGCTGGTCGAGGCCGACCCAGGAAACGGTAACAAAAATCGCCGTTGTAGCCCAGCGACCAGGCATCCTTCTGGTCGTTGGTAGTGCGGTCGTTCCGGGGGGGGGCCCCAAGGTCGCCGCGCTGCAAGCTCCCCGTGCCCGGGCTGCCGTGCCGCCGCGTGGAACGGTCCTGCAGCATGCTGTCAACTTATAGGTTCGTGCGGGGATAACTATACACTAGATTCCGCATCGGAATTTCGGGCAGCCGATAATTCGGGTCGGCGGAAGTTGCCGGCTTTCGGCATAGCGCGCCAGGGCGGTTCTCATGTAATTCCCGAGCCACCTGGCGGAACTTGCGGCTGTGGAACCACCTCCAGGGAGATTGCCCGCGATGGTCTTCGATACGCTCAATCAGGTACGGCTTGACCGCATAACCGCCATTGGCGCATGGTGGTGTAACCTTGGGGCGATTTGCAGCGGCGTCAAGCTCTGGCGGTCCCCAGAGACGCTGACAGGTTGCGCGGGAGATCGGAACGAGGAAGCCGAAGGTGTTCGATGTAACTTCAGCGCCTTGTCCACTGCCCAGATCCTGCATTCAGGCGGGATGGACACCGATTACGTGACGATAGAGGGCTTTCCCTGAGGCGGGATCGCGCCCAGAAAGTCGCCACCGGAGTTCTGTGGCCGCCAGGCGAGTCCAGATATCGTCACAAATTACCAGGGGGGCATCGTTGACATTGCTTGGGGGACCGGGCTGTAGCGTTGGTCCAGGGCGGCAAGCGGTATAGAAAGGGCTGAAGCTGGAGCCCGGCTGCCGGCGGCCTGGGTCCACCCGCCGTTGATTGCTCTAACGAAGAGAAGCCTCCAATTCAGGGCCTGTACCGGCTTGCCCATCCTGAGGGAGAGCCGCCACCAGCGCACTCTGCGCAGTTGGCGTACCTGGTCAGACGAAACTGGATATCTCCCACGGCCACAAAACCACGGACGATATCGGCCAACGGGCCAGTACGCAGCCGGCTTGCTGGGATTGCGGCCCATGCTGTTGCGTTGATATAGGGTCTGGCCCAGCGCATGCTTCCCAACTGATCTCGCCCAGCGCGCCGCCGCGCAGCTGAATCGCACACCTGTCGCAACTTGACACTTGGTCACGACAGCCGGAGCAGGCCGCCCATGCCGCGATAGAATTCTTTAACAGATTCTGTGCCCAATCCGCTGGCTTGCTGATCGGATGCCGCTCTTCAGGGCCGCGGGGTAACCATTTGCCGTTTGGTCATAGCTCATCAAAGCCGCTTGCGGCCCAGCAAGGCGCTATTGCCAGGGTCTGGCAACTGGCTGATCTACCGTGGTATACACGTGATAAGCCATTGATATAAGGTCTTCTCCATACTTTGTGAGCATTTCCAACGCGCCATTTCCGCCACGTAAGGTGCTTCCAGTTCAGGGTTGGCGCCATGGTTGGTTGCGTTAATGGGGCTGGCGATGGCCTGGTCGTACTCGGCTTGGTCGATTAAAGCCCAGGCTTAGCATCCGGCCCAGAATCCAGTCGCGACGCAAGCAGGGTACGTTCGGGATTGGAAATCGGGTTATAACGGACGGAGCCTTGGGCAGGCCGGCAATCATTGCGAGGGTCGGCAAGGGGCAAAAACTGATCTATCGACGTACCGTAATAAACCTGCGGGCTGCAGCCTCAATTCCATATGCCCTGTTGCCGAGGATAGATCTTGTGACGTAGAGTTCAAAATCTCGCGTTTGCTAGACTGCGTTCGATCTGCAAGGCCAGCAATATTTCGTTAGTTTCGGGAAAACACCCCGATCACTGGTCAAGGAAATAGTTTGTGCCACCTGCATGGTGAAGTACTACCGCCCGTCTGAATACTTGCCCGTTTGAACCAATTCGCTAACGCTCGCCCAGCAGGCTCATGGGGTCGGACGCCGTGTGGTTAAGGAAGTGTCATCTCGGCCGCAGAATGGCATTAATAAAGTTTCCGGCACTTGGTCGTAACTGATAGGTATGCGCGCATTTTCAACCGAATTCTTGCTATCAATTTCTATCTGTGCATATATCCGGCAATGGGTTCTGTAATTGCACGTCGCGGGAAGGGTTTCACGTCCGGCAAACCGGGGCTCAAATACAGCGCAATGGCGCTGAGGGACCAGTACTGGGGGCGGCTTATCAGAGCGAGAAGTGACCAGAATTAAAAAATTTTTAGGAAAGCGCATTTAAAGGGACAGGCAAATTCCCTGACAAATGAAATTGTTAGCTGTGTGGTGCGATGAGAAACGGGGTTAACAGTATGCATTATTAAAGCGATTTTTTTTGTTTTAGCTTATTTTGCGGCTTGTACAAGGAACTGTATTTAATGTGGAAAACATAAAAAACCGTCCGTAAGTGTCGGGATGCTGATAGGAAATTGGCGGTGCTAGGCCCTCAGAAAGAAAAAAGCGAAACACGCTACTGGGCATTTGATATCAGCTCCACCACGGTGAGCTGCTAACTCAGTCGCCTTCAGGTAACCGTTATAAGGTCGAGGCCTATGCCGCGGTTGGAACCTCTCCCACCTAGTGCGGTGGTAGAAAAAAAAAACATTCGTCGAGCTTGAGCGGTGTCGGCCAGGCATTGGAGAAAAGGAAAGTCCTGGCCCGTTCCCGTTCCCTCTCAAGCAAGCTGCCGTTGCAGTCGCCGGGTCCGCCGTTATCACCAAAAAACCATGAAAAGGATTGTTGCGGATCTTCGATTCCCGAGGGAAATGGAAGAACAGGATCAAGCTGGAAGCGATCAGTAACATTCCTATCCGCTGGGACGAATGGCGATTTGATTCGAGGTTCAGGGCCCCGTCACCGCCGCAATCCCGACCGAAGCTGAAGTGCTCCTGGCCGGCCTAGCCGTTCTGGAAAACGTCGACATCGCGAGCCGCGCTGGCCACTGGCGGGGTTTGGCGCACGCGTGGTTCGAGGTTGGAAGCCTTACGCGGGATGGAGCGAGCTGTGATCTGGTTCATGACCAAGCTCGGCGGCGACCGTGGACGAGGATGGACGGTCGCGGCGATGATATCGGTGCGGACCATTGATGACCCCAGCCGTGTGAGCAAGGGTCGGATCATTTACACCCGTGAACAGCTGTTCGGCGGCAAACAAACTCACCGGATTGAGATTCAGCGGCGTTACGGTTTGTCGCCAGGAAGAAGCGGGTCTTGCCAAGAAACAGGGCGGTTTTGCCGGAACGACTACGGACAGTGAGGTCTCGGGCCGTTCAAGGACCGCTGTTCTGTTCAGGGCAGGTTTTCCCGCTCCTTGCAATTTTTTTCTTTGCTGGTGGCCAGTTCAAATGATGTGGACTACATCCTCCTCGCAGGCGTTTACTGCTTCGATTCCGCGGTCTTGATCATCTTCATTCAGGCAAAAAAATCGGGGCACCACAAAAAAAAAAACCCCCCCCCCCCCCGTTTTGGGTCGCCAAAACCCCCTTTGCAAACATGACCCTGTGTTCAAAAACAAGGTCAATGCTGTGGCAGTTTTCCAGGTTTCAAAAGGGGTAAAAAAAGTCCAGATCTCCTCCGG
>Ga0163217_1031896_pt1 | contig 12505 bp, 11 predicted proteins | sample SynspAceP_FD_185933 | JGI IMG/M metagenome (GOLD analysis project Ga0163217, IMG submission 185933) | Saline lake microbial communities from Ace Lake in Antarctica - Synechococcus sp. Ace-P (PacBio error correction) | ecosystem: Environmental > Aquatic > Non-marine Saline and Alkaline > Saline ... | reverse complement strand
TGGAGATTGAGAGCGGGACTAGTCTCTACGCTCCGCTTGACACTGTCCTAAAAGCGTCTGCGGTCTGTCCTGTTGGCGGTTCTCAGATTCGCCGCACCGGAGTATTGTCCATGCTGGCTGGCGGTTATAGGTCAGGGGTGGACAAATTCACCGCAGCAATCGGGATGGGTCTGTTGTGCGCCGGACACTGTCAGTTCATTTAGGCCCGGACGAAGTGGTTCTTGCTTCGGATGCCCCGGCAGGGGGTGCGCGGCGTATTGCCCAGTGGACGTTGAGCGTGAACACTCGGCGCGCGTTGATCACATTAGGCTCCGCTGGCGATTCCCTGCTGCAATGCTGGCACGATCAAGCAGCTTCTGTCGTGCCGAGCTGCAGGCTCAGATAGGAAGGGCGGCGGCGTCGTGCCCTGCTCGATCGGCACGCTCGACACTGTTGCTGTCGGTAACGCGTCGACCGTATTCCCGCTGGCATGCCAGCCAATTGAGGCGTGCGCTGATAAAATCAAACCCGTCACGTTGTTCCGCTGTGGCGTCCCACGCGAAGGCTGCAGATACCAGACACGGCAAGATCGCCGTTCGGATCCGTCCATCCCAAGTAAGCGGTGGCCTGCGACGTAATCCGCGGACTATCGTTTGCCTTGTGGCGCTGCCAAAAATCACCTCGCATGCCCAGATCGGTGGACCGATGCCAGATCGATGGCAAATGCGGTACGACGGCATCGCAAAGCGCACGTCGATATCAGCCGCGGTTGTTCAGGTCTTCACCCCGATCAAACCGCCATCAACAGGTGGATCAGCGGCGATTTCCGCACCCGACAGTTGCAGCACGCGGAAGCTTTCGACTGACCCTTCGCCCGCGTGCGCCCCGAGCTATAGCGCCCGCCTGTACCGCCCACGCGAACCTCGCCAGCGTTGAGGCACCGCCAAGGAAATAAACGGACCGTCAGGACCATCGCCGATTGCGCATCGCGTCAATGACGTTCCACAGTTGACGAGGGGATGCGTCCGGGACCGTCGAGACGCTAATTTTCGTCCCCAATGTGCCAAAGTCGATGGCGTCGCCGTAAGGTTCGGGGTTAAAACGGACATTCAACCCAAGGCGTATCCAGCGTCAGCGGCGGTGTCAAAAATACGCGTGCCGGCTGGTTGTCACGGCCACACACTCGTTACGTGCGCAAGGACCGTGGCTTCTTCGACGCCAGTTCGGCGTTCACAAAGCCGCGATCCGTCAAATGGTGGTTGCCCGCTGTGAATGTCCCGTGAGCTCTCTCCAGGTAACTGTGAAAGCGATAATTCTCAGGTGATCGTATCGGGCATCAACGGGTTGCCAGCAGCATCGAAGCAGTATCAGGGTTCAAGCCATTCCGGGGCCTTGCATATCATCAGAAGGCGTGATCTGAAGACATTCTGCCCGCAAATACAAATTCGGGCGCCAAGACGGTGATGGACCCGATGCGGCAAACCTTTGCAGGCCGCCGCGAAGCTCAGATCGACATAGCCGCGTCCGTTTGATTGCACCGGAGTGCCAATGATCCATCAGCACCCGCGGTTCACGATATCGGCCTGCGCCCCCGCCACCTTAAAAGCTAGCGTCAATGCGCCGGTTTCCTGCGCGCCGGCCGCGCCAAAGCTGCTAGCGGCAATTTCCAATGCGGCATTCACCGACGAGAAGCTGGCCGCTTAGAAGACACGTGTACATTCCCTGCGCCCCATATCCTCAAGTCCAGTTGACAGTACCCCGACAGCCCCCCAACCCGTTCAGGGTGAAACTGGCGACATGTCCGTAAGTCTTGCACGGTCTGCCCCGTTCGGCTGGGAGCTACCAGAATATCATATAAGCTGACATCGTCCAGGTCGCGCCGCCGTTCAGTGACGCGATCGTTCAAGGAGCCACCTAGCGCTCAGCCTGTAGGAGACCTGATCCCGCTTGAACGTCAGGACGTGACCGCGGCGGGAAAAGCTGCCGCGGCATCGGTGGGACGATGCTAGCGATACTGAACCGGCGGTCGCCGTTAACCGACCCTCATCCTGACGCAGAGTCGCGTATTTCCTTGCCAGTGCCCACGCCCGGTGGGGTCACCGCCAATTCGGGTGCTGCACCACAAGGACCCGGATCAAAGCTGTAGCCGGTGGGTGCGGCCCCAAAGATTAGTGGTCAGCGACAGCGGGTGTCGTGACCCCGCGACCCGTCAGGTCAGTCTCGCCAATCTCGAGAACGCCGTCGTTCACCGTGCCGATTCAACCGCACATCGCCCGCTGCGCTTGACGAAGACCATGAACCCGATGATGATCGCAGATGACCGTGATGATCTGCCGTGCAAGCGCCATCCGCCGAATCAACCGGTCAACAATAGCCGACTAAGGTCGGCCGTGCCCGTGGGCCGAGCCGCGAGATCAGCGTCGTGCCTGTGACGCTTGATCCAGCGGCGATCGACCGATTGTCATCACCCGAGAGCGTGGAATTCTTGCCGCCAAGATCGTGATTCGACACAAGATCGTAGGCCGCGAACGCCGTTTGGAAACAGCCGGGAAGGTAATTTCGATATTAGCTGCGTGCGCGCCAAACGCTGATGATTCGATTTCGACGCACCCTCGCCCGGATTTTTACCAGTGCCGCAGTGCACTTCGACAACCAGTTTCAGAGTTGCAGGTCCGCCGCGGATCGACTGGTACGCTTGGCCGTCGCTAAAGGCTATCACAAAGGATTCAGCCCTAAAACACCCGGCGCGTGTAGGCGAAGCCAGCCTGCGTACGGGACGTGAAACGTGGTGAAGTGCCCCGCGAGGGTCAGATGCCGAGTGGGGTACGCCGGCGGCAGCGAGATCTGCCGGCACGACACCGCCGTTATAGAGGACCTTGCCATGGCAGGGGCGTGCAGCGTCGACAAACCCGGTTCGCCACAGCCACAGGACCGCTGTAACGGACGATATTTCGAGCCAGCAGGAGACCAGCGGGAAAGCGCAGTCCGTGTCAAAGACGACGCCATTAATGCCAGGGCGTGCCCGAAGCCCGCGAACGAGAGATCCAGGCAGGCGAAGCCGGCGTCAACGCGTTGCACAGCTCGTGGACCCCGGGCAGAGGGCCCGAAAGGCCCGACCAGGGGCCGCGGGGCACGCAGCGAAAGCTGGCGGAACGGCGACGCTGGTGGCGTGCATGTCGCGGGCCCACCACCGCCATGATGCAACCGGTAGAGCCCGGGCCAAGCGGGGGCGGCAAAAGAAGCGCACGAGAGTCGCACCAACAATTCACCGGGCGGGTGGGGCGCAGCGGAAAGGATGAGCGCAACGAGAGCGTGGGTCGGGGCGCGCACCGGAAGGGCTGCCCACGAGGGCACAAGAGCGAAGGGGCACCAAGCGTCATGTTCGGCACCGAGTCTCGGATGAAGCGGATAGCGAGCCAAGGCCGGAAAACCACGCGCGCCGGGCCGAGCCGACGTGTCTGCGGCAGCCTGCTTACACCACTGGTACAGCACTCGCCGGTCGGGGCGGCAATCCCACGCCGGAGAACGTAGGAGAGCGTGCGCGTTCGCGCAGGGGCCATTCACCCAGAAACCGAGAGGTCGGGCGCCCAAGGACAGTGCCAGGTAGCGCCAGGCGCAACCCGCGCCCGCGCGAGGAGTAGTCAGGTCCAGGATCCAGACGCCGGGGGCGGATCAAGACAACACCTGTCCGCAGTGCGGCAGCGCAGCCAACGTGCCAGCGAGTATGTAGCCCCCGCATGATGCGCCGACTGACCCACTTCAGGTTGCCCGCACCCGGGCCGCCCAGGGTTCCGGTGGTCGGGCGCGCGCACGAGTCCCGTAACGAGTGGCAATTGTCGCAAGCAGCCCCAGGAGAGGGGAAACCAAAGCGCAGGAGCCCGTCTGGTAGCGTATCAGAGCAAGCGGGGGATGGGTGGCAAGAACAGGATTGCGTGGCGCCGTCGCCCGACGCGGATCGGCGGAGGGCGCATTAAAGACGCGGCGACAAGAGACAGTTGCGCCGCAAAATGCAGCGCCCGAGCACAAGGATGGCAGCCGGGAGCTGGAGCGGGACTGACCGGAAGGTCAAGCCCTGAGGGAATCGAAGACACGGGCACGCCGGAGCACCATGGTGCCGGACGGCAGCTCGCAAAACCGCGCGACGGTGTGGGTCGCCCGGAAACTACGGAGGGCGTGCAGAACCTGGACCGCGCACCATGTCCAGCCAACCGTCAAGGCGAACATGGCTGGCAGGGAAGCAGGTCCGGGTGCAAGCGCCGGCGTGGTGAGTCGCAAGCGGGGAGAAGCAAACGCCGCCGGGGAACAGTGGTGATGGGTCAGGCCCGGAGAAACGCGCCGCAGGGATGACCCCCGGGGGGAAGTGCGCCGCACAAGCACCCCAAGCGGGCCAGTGGCGCCTGAGCCGCCAAGCGGAGGGGAAGCCCGAACAAACCAGCAAGGAAATACCTGGCCGCTGACCGAAAAGAGACGCGGGCGGCAACCACCGTAGCGTATCAAGCACGCCAAGCCGTACATGTGCATTGCACTGGGATAAGTGCAGCCAGTCAACGAGCCCGCAACGGCCACCAATAAGACAGTTGCCCCCGAAATACGAAGACGAGCGAGCAAGTCCCGATTGTATGGGTAGCACCCGCAAGCCAATGCGCGCCACTCGATCGGAGCGCGGACCGTGCCGTGTGCGAATTGGTAGCCGGGTGCCTGGCAGCGGTTGAGGGGCGCGGACAAGTCAGCACGAAGGTGCGGCGCCTGAATATGCGCCCATTGGAACGCCGAGCTCGGATTCCGAGCAGGTAAGCCATGGCGGGCAGTGAACTGCGCACGGGTCGCGAACGCCGACGCAATAAACGCCAACCACGCGGTGGGAACAAAACGAGCCGCGCCAAGGAAGGGCGAACTGAGCGCCTGCACCGGACCCAGCGGCACAAGCCGACAGGCAGTGGGCACGAGGCGCAAAGGAGCAGGTCTGTCAGGCGGCGGCGCGCCGGGATTCAAGGTCAAGTCCTGACCCTGCAGACAGGCGCCCAGGAGCGGAAGGATCAGCGCAGATAAAGCGTTTGCGGACCACGCCATGGGGTGAAGGTGCAGACAAGGCGGGATTCGCTGCGGTATGCCGGGCGCCAAGGAGCGGCAGCTGCGTGTGGGCCACACAGGCGCGGTGCTGGCAGAAATGCCGGGCCCGCGCGAACGGTGCCCCGCCCCGAAAGCAAAGAAGATCGACCCGGAAGGGCACGGCCTGACCGAACACGACGGCATAAAGCCGTTGACCCAGGGCCAGATCAACCAAACGCGTAGCAGGCTCCAAACCGAAGTGCGGACCGCTGGGGTCCGTGCGCTTCGCGCAGCCGCGGCGGGGGCGACAACCCGCCATGAAAGCGAGCGCGCCGCGGCAGCGAACCCGGTTGCCATGAGGACGAGCAAAAACGGGCGGCGGTGCAGTGCCTGTAAGTTCAGGCCCGTGCAGACCGAACGGGGAAAGGCGCGCACGGGGCCAATGCGGGACCAGCTGGCCGGCACCGTCAAGCGTGGTCAACAGAAGCCGGGGAACGCGTGCATATGCGGGCAGAGGCCGATGGGAGTGGACGCCGTCAAAGGGCAAACGTGCGTGGGGACGGGCCGAGCAAAGGCCGCCGTTCACTCCCACGGTGCCGGTGAAACGAGGCGGGCTCCCGCCAGGCACGTCGCCAGCACAGCAAGTGCCAGGTCGAACGACAGCAGGCCAGAGCACACGCTGTGGCCACCCGGATGTAGACGCGGGTCCCGCCCTGCGCAGTAGACTGCCAAAGCGCAAGCCGCCGCGCGAGCAGCACCGAGTGGCAATGCGGCAAGACCAGACGGCCATCGTGTGAACGCCGCGTCAGAGCGACAGAAGGGCAGCAATGGCGGACGGCCGGGGGAAGGGAGGCCACTGTGGGCTGTGTGCCCGGGAAGTAGTGGGCAACGAAAGACGACGAATACGACCAAGCGGATGCGCGGCAGCCCCGCAGGCAGCGACGGTGCGATCCGGCAGCGGCCACACCATCGACAGCGCCAACAGAACAGGTGTCGGGGGTCAGACCCGGGCGTTCTGCTCAGACGACCAGGGCCAGCAAATGAAGGCGACCGTGTGACGGCGCCGACACTAAAACGCCGCATCGACGGGGAGTGTCGCAGCTTGCCCAAAGGGGCTGCCGGAAACACCACGAAGAGCCGGGGTGGTGGCCGCAAGGAAATAGCAGCCCAGGGGCAGCGGACACCCGCACCCAGGACACACGCCCACAGTGGGAGCCCCCTTCGACGCGAAATTCGAGTCTGTCTGCCGGCGATGGGGCGTAGGGTTCAAGCGCTGTCCACGGTCGCGGAAGGGCACTTCGAGATGAGCCGGCAGCGGTTCATTGGCAGTTCGCAGCGGACAGGCGCCCCCAGAACGGGAGCGAGCGCGAAGCGACGCGCCGCCCGCGCGAGGCGGGCCAGGCGAAACGCTGCACGCGCCAAACCAGCGCAAGGCCCGCAAAACGCTGACCGGCGACTGCGCGGCACCCAGGACATGGTGGCGCTGGCCGCCAGGAATGCGCAGGAAGTGCACCTCGTTGAGGGAGCGGGGGTGGGGGAGTGTGCTGGTCAGGTGTGCTTCAGGAATGGTGCGGAGCGAAGCGGGTGGCCGTTGTGCCCGCGACCCGCCGGGGCCGCGACGGGACACCAATGATAAAGGTCGGCAGACGGGTCACCGCACGAGTAAGAAGTCCTCTTCGGCAGCGGGGATAAAAGCGTAGTCGACGGACAGTCAGGGGGATCGCGGGCTGAGAGAGGGTAGTGAATTAAACGTCGTTATAGGGCAGGTCGGTTCCAAACGCCGAGCGGGGCGCAACGGGAGCCCAATCTGCGCTGAGCGGACCAGAGTCGCGGGGCGCGAGGAGAGACCCAGTCTGGCGATGTGGAGCGCTGGAAGGGTCAGACGATACGAGACAGCTGGAACCCGGTGGCCGCGCCAAAGCGCGAACCGCCCCCCCCGGGGGCGCCCCCAGACCAAAGCCGAGCAGCTGCACCTGCGGGGGGACCGGTGAGCCGCGAGCGCGCAATACCGCGAGACGCCAAGGGGAGGCGGGTAACTGCACCAGGCAGCCGATGGAAGGAACGACAGCCGTGCAGCCGAGGTGTGGCGCGAGCCGATGGTCAGCGGGTTCGCCCGGGCCGCCACAGGACCAGGGTCCATCGGCGGTACGAACGACGAGAGGCGCGGCAGCAGGCATCGAGTTCAGGCGGGACAGATGCCAGAACGTGGAGGGGGTTCAAGTGGGCTGGCAGAGGGGGTGAGCCAAACTTCGACGGATGCCTGAAGCGCAGCCGTCAGTGACGACAACAGAGCAGCACCCTGTGGTGGAGAAATCGCAAAAGGTGCGCAGGGACCCTGTGGCACGAAGCCAGCCACAAGCGGGAGGGGATCAGCAGACCAACATCATGCAGCAGGGCGGGAGGTCTGGCACCGGGGCCCAAGAAAATGGTGTGATGTGGCGGGCGAAATCCCGCGCTGACGCCTTGCCGCGACAAAGCGGCATGTAAGTCAGCGAGGGCAGCGTGTCACCGACACCGAGAGTGGTGAAGAGGGGCAGAGGGCAGGGGAAAATCCGCAACGCAAGCGAATGAAGACGGCGGTGGCGTGTGGCTGCCGGGCCGGAAAGGGCAGGCGGCTGAAAGGCGCAGCGCCGAGTGAGCGACGCTGGAGCAATGAGGCCGCGCGTGGGGATGGAAAGCGCAGAATGCCGGGCTTTGCGGCAGCGAAAATCACCGCACCGCCTGCGCAGTCAGTCGAGCGGCCCCGCAAGGCCGGCGGTGCGGGCGTGCGCCAGCAGAAAAAGATCACCCCGGCGGCCGGTGCACCCGTAAAACGCGGGGGTGTGCCGCGTTGCAGAAGTCGATGCGGTAGTAGGGGCCGTCACAACCGCCGAAAGGAACAAAATTCGGCGTGTGTGCTGTGACAGGTGAGCTGGCGGGCACAGCCGAAACTGAGCAGCAAAGCGCACGCCGAAAACTTCAACTCGGCGGCGGGCGACGCTGCAATGTCGCGGCAGGCGTGAGCCGATCGACCCGCCAGGCGCAGGCCGCGCCGTGGAGTGCGCGAGGGCCCCAGCAGAGCAAGGCTGGCTACGGGGGCGCACGACCCCATGCTGCGGTCGGTGGAGGGCGCGAACGGGAACTCTCTGACCGCGACGCGCGGGGTCAGCTTCGAGCCGAAGCGGGGCCGCAATAAAGGCGAATGGGTGAGGGCGCCCATCGGGGAAGGATGGGCAGGCAGCGGGCACACATAGCGTCAGGGACCCGCAGGGAGCAGATCAGCGCGGGCCAGGTCACGAAAATCAATAGGCCCAGGCTGGCCGGGTCACATGGGGCAGAAAGCGGGGACGATTTAGACCCGTGGCAGAGCGGTGGTGCCGTGCAAAGCGTGATATGCAGCAGAACGGCGAAGGTCGCATCGTCACCGTGGGGGGCAACGTTGGGGGTATGCAGCAAGCGAAAAGACCGGGGCGGGGTGGCGGCGAGAGCTCGAAACCAAAAGGTCTGTGTGAAGCCCTGGTGCGGTGAGACCCGAAAGGAAATCGGGCAAGATTCGCAGAGTGCGGGTCCGGGACAGGCCGCGGAACCGCGGTGGGTGAAGTTCGAAGGCAGCGGCAAAGGCCGGTGCGTGGGCGTTGCCGCCGGCCCCGGCCGGCCGGGGGTGACCGGATTCGTGACGGTGGGTCGACAAAGCGCGACCGCCACAACGCCCACAAGATGATGCCAGCAACTGGGCATGAAAGCGCGGGTGGTACGGTCCCGTCAGGCTGGCGACGACGACCGTCGCGTGCTTCAGCACCGTGACAGGCAACCTGAGAGCAAGGCAGCCCCTGCGCCGAACGGCACCGCGCGTACGGCGGCGGCGGACGAAGAGGCGGGTGCGAAAGCTAGCCGATACGGGCCGCCACACCAACAAGGCGTGTGAGGCTGCCCGAGTCGCGCACCGCAAATGGCTGCGCGGATTCCAGGGGTGCAGCGACCACCAGCCCTGGTGCGAGGAAAGCACAGTGCAACAAACAGACTGTCAGGGGAGGACGCAAAGCCCGCACCGTCAAGGATGGCGGCCGGCCAAGCGACAGCGTTGCCACAGCAGGCGCAGCACATCCGGTGGTACAAGTCAGGGAGTGGCAGCAAGGGACGCCGCGTAATGGCGCGTTATAGGTACTGAAAGCAGTGAGCCGCAAGCGTCAGCCCAGCGATGCCCACCAACGCACGGCTCGCCGGGGCGTTGGCAGCGGGGTAGCCCCTGCCGGGGGCGCGAGGCAACCGCAGACCCGTGCCGCACAACCGACGGGCAGGAGGCGAGCCGCCACGAACCCGGCGAGAGGCCGTTCCGACCAGAGCTGCTGCGCAGTGCGAAGGCCGTGGCGTGAAGCAGGCCCGGCCGACAAAGTGTCACAGCCGCGCACGACAGCCGCGCCGAAACACCGGGCGCGATCGCGCCAGCCGACAACACCAAAGCCAGCAGGCGGCGCCGTGTGCGGAAGCAAAACGCGCCCGAGAGAAGACGTAGGCCGTGAGACCCCCAGGACAAGCGAGCCGCGCACGGTCGAGCCGGTTGCGAGCAAGAGCGGCAAAAGGTGAGGGCGGGGTAGACAACGTACAGGCCAGAGGCGCGTAGTCAGGAAAGCAAGTGGCGAGTGAGGGGGCAAAGCGTGTTCGAGGCCGAGGACGCAACAAGTGCAGCGGCCCGCTTGAGCTTCCAAGCCCGCGACCCCAAGCAGCGCGGCGGTTCACCGCTAGCCTGAAGCGCAGTTACAAGAGCGGCAAGTGCGGGGGCGCGGCCGGAACGGTCGGGCTAGTCCGGGACCAGCAAACGCAAGGCGGTCACAGTTGAGCGTTGACGCCGGGACGGTGCTGCAAGGGCCAGCAGTGCACGCGACCGGTCCTGCATCCGCAGAGAGGCGGGCACCCCGGTGGCCGGCAAAACCGCGAACAGTGCAAGGCCCAAGGGCCCAGCACAGAGGTTAAAGTGTGTCGGGCAGCAGCAGCGGCGCGCGGCGACAGCAGCGTCGGGACAAGCGAGCGTCACCGCGGCAGAGAGAATCATGAGAGATGTGGGCATCGCATGGAAAGCGCAACGCCGGCGCGGGCATGGCGAGAACGATAGCGGGCAGTTGCCACAAACCCGAACCAGCGGGCCGAAAGGCACGGTCGTAGGCGCGCAGCAGTGGCGACCGGGGCGGCCAGGTCGGGAAGCGAGTGGACGCGGCGGGTCAGCAAGAAGCGCAGCGGGCGCTGCTTGGGCGGCGGCAGTGTGTCAGGGCAAGCGCCAGTGGGTTAGCGCGCGCGATCACGCTTACCCGCGAGGGCCGGGAGCGAGGTGGCCTTGACAGACCAAGAGAACGGGGCAGTCAGTACCGATAGCGGAAGTGAAGCCGCGAACACCAGCGGCGGCACTGGGCCACGAGACACCCGGGCCAGCGCGGACATGGCGAGCCCGGATGCGGCTTTGGGGGCCACGACACCAGACGAGACGGGCACGAGGCGTTCAGGGCGGCGCCAGACAAGGTCTGGGCGCTGACAGTGTCGAAGTCAACGGCCTGCGCAAACGAGAATGGTGCCGCTCGCAGAAGTCAAGCGCGAAAAAGAGACACCCGGGACCAGGGTCTGTCGCCGCGTCGCGGGAACGCCCTTACGGGCATCCGAGGACATAGGTAAAGAAGCACACCATTTCGCCCGCACCGATGCCGGGCACAAGACGACTTCAGCGAAAAGCGGGGGTCACCACAGCAAGCGCACAGGGGACGAGGAGGCCAGCAGCGGATGGGAAGCAAGTCCCCCGGCAGCAGTGGTGTGAGTGGGCGCAGCACCGAAGGGTGGCCGTGGAATCGGCGTTGGCACGTGGGAGCAGTGGGACGGCTGCAGGCCAAAAGCTGACTGCAAGCACGCATTCCGCGAAAGGAGGCGACCGCACAGGCGGCCGCCGGAAGCCCGACAACCGCCCGGCGCCCGAGGAATGAGCCGCAGGGTCAGGCCAGCGAGCAACAGCGGCGCAGCGTCGAGCGCCGCGTCCGTAGCCAGCTGCGCGGTCGACGCAGAGGACCTGGGCAGAGCGAACGCGCCCCCGATCGACCAAAACGAAAGGGCATCGAGCGCAAACGTGCCGCGATGGGCAGAGCGGGGCCGCATGCAAACAATCGGCACGGCCGAACTGCCGAACATGACCCAGTCAAGCTGAGGCCCGGCCGGTCGGAGGCCCACCAGGCTGCCGCACGCCGCGGGAAAGAGTGACCGCGAAGCCGGCACGCGATGTCGAAAGCCTCGGTGAGGCGCGCGGTGCGACTGTCGCGGGCGGTCGCAGGAACCGTTCAACGGCGACGAGGTGGCACGACGCCAGCAGCTCGTCACATATGAAGGAAGCGTCTGGTGTGCTAGCAAAGCGTCCCGGTGGTGAAAGGCCAAGCACAGCGCATGCCGCAGACACCGTGCCGGGAAACAAGCCGCCAGGTGCGCCGAGTGACAGATGAGTCATTGGACAGGTGGAAGTGGTGAGCAACGCGCTGCAAGGGGATGCCGCGCCGCGGGTTACGTTCGAGACATGGTCTTGAGGCGACCGAGAACCGCTGCTCGACTGTAGAACGTGCGTGCGGTCATCGCGTGTGCTGTCTTATGACAGTCAGCGGCGCACTCGAGCGCGGCCGAGCCGTCGAGCTGCCGCACGTCCTATCTGGTGCCCGACCGCTGGTGGGCGAACCAGTCGCCGCAGCGGCGTGCCGCACCAAAAGGACGAGTGCGGGTGCGCGCTAATGGCTGACCCCAGTCGATGCACGCAAGGCAGGCCGGGCAAGCTGCCTGTGCGACGGCAAGCAGGCAGCCTGGCTGAGCGGGTCCGCGATGAATCGCCGGCAAGTGCATGCGCACGGCCAGCCGCGCGGCCCGCGTGCCAAGACCTGTTCGCACCGCTGGGGACGCGAATCAGGCGCCCCCGGCCCGCAAAACAGCGGGGCACGCGAAGTTCGGAAGACGAACGACGCAGCGGCAAGTGTGGATACCATGCGGTTGCATCAAGCGCGGGGGCGGCGCGGGACAAGCGCCACAGCAAAAACGTGGCAATCGCGACGTGCGATGGGCCCCCGAAAAACGCGGTAATCAAGAGCGCAGTGATCCTCTGCGAGCCGGAGCGACGAGGCCAAAGTCGGCGTCGGTGGCGCTGAGCGGGGGCCAGCGAGCGGGGCGCCGGTGCGCAGCAAATCAGGCGGTGGCGGCGCGGTTCAGACGGATTTGTCGAGGCAGAGCCGGAAGGTTCGACCGGTCGAACCGCCGAAGATCAAGTCTCCCATGCTCACGCCCTGGCGCCGGTTTCCAGGCGGGGTGCCAACAAGGGAGATCAGGCGCCGTGACGATTTCGATTCGGAAATCGCGCAGAGGAGCGTGGCAATTACAGGTCCGCTCGCCGCTCTAAGTGGTCCGTGCACGACACCGTCCAGACGGGTTGAAGTGCGCAACGCCGGCAAAGATACGGCGCACGGGAGTTGAACGGTAACGGCGCGGTACG
>Ga0163217_1011558_pt1 | contig 12505 bp, 13 predicted proteins | sample SynspAceP_FD_185933 | JGI IMG/M metagenome (GOLD analysis project Ga0163217, IMG submission 185933) | Saline lake microbial communities from Ace Lake in Antarctica - Synechococcus sp. Ace-P (PacBio error correction) | ecosystem: Environmental > Aquatic > Non-marine Saline and Alkaline > Saline ... | reverse complement strand
TTAAAATGGGGCAATACCAACCAGTGTAAACAAAAAAAAGGCCTGCATGGAGGCGCTTTTCTGACCCATAGTAGATTGTTGTCCATAGGGTTTAAGGATTTGATGAGAATGAGATTTTATAAGATGAATACAGGTTTATCGTTGATAAAAATATATTTGGGCACCGCCAACCCGTAATGTACTGGGAGCTTTACGCGATGGACGTTCACTAGAGGGTTTCAATAAATTTTAATGTCTATACATTAAGGAACTTAGTATTTGATATAGGGTTATGAACTTTTCTTTTAGGTGATGGAAATACAGTTCAAAAATTGGATTATCTCTGTAGCGATAAAACCGTTGAGATGAAAGAGTTCATTCTCCCCTTGTTACTTCTAAACCTCTTACTACTTCCCCAGAAGAGTGAGGATAATTTTCGACATCTCGCGGTTATCATCTTTCATCATTAAAAATATATAGCCCCGAGTTATCAGGCCACATTCACAGAATTGGTTTATAACTGAAGATAAAGGAGGGTTTTATAGTATGTCGCCAATGGAGAGGGTATTTTCTTGAGTATGTATGGCACGCTTACTTGGAGATTTATACTCGCCGGGATTAAAACGCAGTACCACTGTGCAGTTGCAGTCCGATGGGAATAATAAAAAGTGCTGGTAACCAGTCAGGTACGCGCGATAGGGATAACGTGGGTTACCCTCTTGGGGAACCCGCCTCTTGGGTTTTTCTTGGTGTGTATCGTTCCTTAACGGCAGATACACCCTGCAGCCCAATCATTTAAATGCCACCGGTTTTGGCGCATATCCCAATCATGAAGACTAATTCGGAGTAGGGAGTATTATTATGGTCGTCCGACACGACGAGACTTTAGTAATTGGTTATCAGCATCGCAGCAGACGATCGAACACGATAACCGCCCAATCTACTACTCCGACCATAACGCTTACCCGTCGGCTGCACTGTCGTGGGTAGTTAATCACCAGGGGAGTTTCCCACGAGTAAACTCATGGACACCACGTCCTACTCTTGTACGGAGTAGGCCGGGCCACCTTTCTCCCTGTGCATCAGGACTCTAATTAATACTTCAACCAGCTGGTGGTTCCTTGGGCCATCATTCCTTCGATAACCCACACTCAGGGGGGTTGGAGAATTTTTAAAGACTTTACAAGAGTAATTGTTGGCTTTGACCCTTATAAAAAACCATCAGGTGTCCTCTTTGCAACAAGGGAGTGGAGGGTATCTATTTATAATCTATACCGGAACAAGAGGTGGTAAAGATGGGAAAGGTGAGGTAGACTTAATCTTCTAGAGACTCTATTGATACGCAAACTAGGGGAGCACAATGGCCCTGATCTCTACAATACGCCATTTGCGAGCCTTGAAAGCGGAGATGACTCTTTATGGATCAATATGGTAAACAGATTAGGACTCGCTAACAGTGTCACGATTGGAATTTTGAACAATCAAGTTCCCATGGCCACTATCGTACCGGGTGATGATCAGCAGGGCTTTGGGTGGTTGGCCATGCAAACCCGGTAATTTCGAAGACAATTGAACTGTATTTGCCCTAATAGTTTCTTATAGACAAAAGACTTTGCGCGTGGGTGTCATGACGCCGGACCGTTCTCTGATTAAAGTAAGTCATAAGGCGCAGTCGTACGTTGGTACCTATGAACTGGACTTTTTAAGTCGGTAAGCTATCTCGAAAGATCGGTCTCTTGAGTTTAAGAGAACACGCGGAAATAGGACAGGTGTTTCTTCTTTACTTTCTTTGTGTTTGAAGATTTTTGTTGCTGGTACCGCCGAAGGGGATACTTTGTAATATATATAATGTCAGTGTCAAACTTGCAATTTGGCCAAGCGAAACCGTGTATTGCATTTGCAATTCGCGACAGAGGCATCGCCAACCGGCTATTTGTAGGCCAGCATTGTACGCGTCTTTCTACCATCTCTTCAAGTAATTACAATAACGAGAGCGCTTCGGGAAAAGAGAAAGGCATACTCTGACCAGATAGTTCGAGGATATAAAAGTTTATTCGATGGAAGATGCCAGTGCGTGCTATTTGGCTGGGAACTACTCTGTAAAATCAAGGTCTTATATCCATCTACACTTCAAGTTGGCCTGCTCTTCTACACCCCCTAAGACTACTCAGTTGAATGAAGATAAGTTACATCGTATTCACATCAGGAATGGCCTCCCTGAGGCCCAATTAACATATGTCATTTGATCAAAACGACGTCGTGGTACTCTCGCTGCTCTCAAACGGTTTCTTTTCTTACTTACTCCGTTGCTAGTGTCTCTGTCGATCGCATACTTGGCCTACCGAAACGTGTGGAGAGTACATGATCTCCGGTAGGACAATTCCTTCCATACTCGTTTTGAATCAAACTAATATTTAAATTGGGCCTTCCAGCTAGGCGCATTCGCTCTCTCTCTGAGTGGTGTGGCACAACTTTCAATGCTCATTTCAAACACTGTTGTTTCCACGAGGTTGAAACAGAACTTGGGAAGTCGCGGTTAATCGCTTTATAACCTTTGTTGCGCCAAGCCGCGCCTCAGTTTTCCCGCCCAGAATCAGCCACCACTGGGCCATCCTTCATTCTCTAAACTTTATATCCATCAACCAGTCTGCGTCAATATCGTTCTCATCATTCTCTTTCCCTATGTCCGTCAATTCACTTATAAATGTGTAGATGCAAGAACCGTACATTGCTGGTCATATACAAATACCCAGCGTGGGATTGCTCGTCGAATTGTATGCAATACACGTGTCTCTGGCCAAAATATGCAATTTATGGACCCCTGCACTACACCTTTATTTATTCAAAAAAGTCCTACGGCGCGCGTCACCCAGCCAAAAGATCTCTCCCCACCGAAGGAGAAACAGTAAAGAGAAAACCTGTTCCCATTCTTCCGGTGTTCTTTAAACTCAAGCGAGACCGCATTATTCGATCATGCTCTCACCGAGGTCCTTATAAAAGTCCCATTCTATAAGGGTACCAACGTTACAATTCCGCTCTTTTTATGACTTATTTGTCAGATAACCGTAGGCTCCTGCCAATCTTTCGCTCCTATAAAAAAACCTATAAGTTAATATGGCTTCAATCTTCGAAATACCGGTTTGCATGGCAAACCACAAAGCCCTGTTGGATCAATCAAACCGACCATTCCTATGGACTTGATTCGTTCAAACATCGCTCAATAACGATACACTGTGTAGCGTTCCCTATCTGTCTTCCTAATGACTCCATATCAAGATTCAACTCCCGGCTCTCATATATCTGGATCGCGTCAACAAGGCCGTATGTGTAGGAATCGGGCATCTTGCTTTACCCTCTGCGCCTATAATAGTATTCTTCTAGAAGATAATGCTTACACTCACTTTCCATTTCCTTTACCACCTCTTTTCCGCGATTATAGAATAAATAGGACTTCTCCACTCCTTGTTGCAAAGGCAGCCACCTGACTTTTTTTTAGTCAGGGTGAACACAGCCACACAAATTACTTCGTTTAAGATTCGCGTAAAAATTGCACCACCGGGGAGATATGCCAAGGAAAATCCCTCGAAGTTCATAGCAGTTCCTGCTCGCGTGTCTCTATACATAGACTTGTCTCATTTACCTGGAACTTCCCTATGGTTAACTCCGTATGAGGTATTATTTTCAACTCTCTATCTGCAATTATAAATTCGTTCCGTCTCGGACACAATATACTCGGTCTTCCATTTGGATCATTGCGCACAACAGCCCGTGCATATTAAAGGAGTGGAGCCGGCAGGGTTTCTGCCGTCTGTAGGACGATAACACACTAGGGAACAACCCAAGGAGCAGGCGTGGTTCCAACATAACCCAGTCTCGCCATTATTTCACCACCTACCCACTTTTATTATTCCCACTCGACCACCCCAGTGCGCTACTTCGCCGTTTAATCCCGGGGCGACCGTTAATCAATCTGTCCCAACGATATCTAGCTCCCATCATAATCACAGATGCATACACCTGTCGACTTGGCGACAGTATACTTTAAAACCCTCCTCTATCTTCAGGTTATAAAACCAATTTGGTCTCAATGATGCCCTGATAATTCTCTCGTGCGGCTATAATATTTGTTTTCTAATGACGTAAAACCCAATCCAACCAAATTATCTCACTCCTCTTCTGGGAAGTATAGATCAAGAGATGGGAGTTTACGAAGGTTAGAGTGCCGGCCCACAAAGTGGCGTGGTGGATGCTGAGAGCGCCGAGGGGCGGCGTTGTCGGCCTCCCCAACACCGGGCTCGGTCGTCCTGAACGGTGCACAGAAGTGAGTGGAGACCCAGCGAATCGGCGGTGTGGCACTTCTCAACGGGATCTGTGCCACGCCAGCCATCGCAGACTCCTCTCAACATGAGCAACTCGATCTGCCACTCTATCCACCAAACCTCGGTCCGCCCGAGTCATATCTCCTGTGGAGTGCCTTAATGTATAGGACAGTGAAGCAAGATTCTGTCGTATGAAGAAGCTCCGATCGCCTAAGTGTCCGACCTAATCTGACTGCGCAATACTAATCTATCTGAGACTATTAATATCCCTGCTAGTTTGGCACTCTCTCAGCGCACAGTACGCTCAATTCTCATAAAATCTTGTACCATCCACGCTACGTCTCTGGTGACTAACGAGAACTAAGCTGGCACACATAGACTCGATACGCGCACATAACGCACAGTCGCCGGGCACCACCCTCAGTGCGAGCCTATAATGTGATTTCCGAAAACCAGCTAATATACAATAGATAATAATCGCCAAGGACGATTTACTCAATACTGAAGTAGAACGAACTATCCTCATATCGTACAGACCATAGCGCCAGATAAGTACATGCTGCATCACTGACGTCTTCCCGTTCGTCCAAAACCTCGACGCAATGAATGAACTCGATCAACGTACACCTCTCGATGCCAGAGCGCGAACTCTCGTCTCAAACCAAGCCAAGCATGCTCATCAAGAAGTATCGTCAACCAGACACACATACGAGAGATCCTGCATTTCAAAAACTGTGCTAATTTAATGCCTCTGTCGCGCCTCTCGAGTTGTCATCAAAGATCACTATTACGAGTAAAAACCCAAAGAACTTACACCCGTATGTACATTCTCCCTCCATACTCAACCTCAACTGAATCTATCCTTACGTAGTTCGTAACGTATACACTAAAACGCAAATGTAATTACATCACTGCAATATGAACTGAAGCAAGAGAGGCACTCAGAAACTCCGCACAAGCTTCCTCAGAATAGCAGGATTATCTTGTGTCTCAGGTTAATTCCCGCCACGTCCTCTCGCACAATCTGAGACTCCCGCCTGCACAACCTATCTCACTCTTCAGCCTCTTTCGGAAAGGACTCATGAACAACATAGTTTCGCAACAATACTCCAAAGTAAGTCCACAGGGTGATGAGATAATTTAAAAATACTTTCTCAACGAAACTACGCTAAAATCGACAACAATGACTGTCTGTGTATCGTGAGCAACCTTCCGTCGTAGCGTACTATTAGCCACCACTCCAATGGCGTCTTCTCCTCCAATAGATAAAATAGTTAAAGAAATGACTCATAGGCTGAACTTCTACCATGAGCACGTATTAATCTTTTCTGTAAGAGTATATTATCGGCCGGCAGTAATAAAGCCTCCTAACTAATCTGTTCCACGGTGAGCAAATTCACAACCAGAACAACAGTCTGACTAAAGTTAAAGCACAGTCAACCCATTTCATATTGGTTGTCTAGGCCATATTTTTGCATCGGTGGAATCAAGTGTTTAGATTGTGCTTTCGCAGGATTAAGTGGAAGGCTTTATTCGATTCTGAAACGCGTTTCTGAGACGTGGAATATGGCTGCAAGCCATGCTCTTCGCTAACTTAACTCGTAGACTAAAAAGCAAGATATTTCTGCAAAATTAAAATAATAAAAGAAGAATATTGAAGGTCGGACGCATCGACTCCTCCAAAGATCGTGAAAAAATCTAAACCTATCTGACTGTTATGATTATGGGCGTGGAATGGGACCACCAGCAGAATCACGCATGAATGGGCGTCCAAAGTAAGCCAACCAAGACTCGCCCAATATCAAAGTAGCCCGGAGAGGTCTCATTAAATGATAGAAATTCACAATGAATATACGTTGTCCATATGACGATCCCCAGGGATAAGCACAGCTCTAATATGAAGCCGAAACATGCTCCAGATACACGCTTCGTCTCGATACCTATGCTCCTGCACTTAGGTCTCTTCGAGATCGCGCTCTCCACCCACTATTCTGAATCCTAGCGATTCAGATACAAGAAAGTCAAACAGTTTCGATAACAGATTACTGCCGCATGACTAAATACAAGTACATGTTAGTTAATATTAGAAAGACGTCGGGTAGCCTGATTATGAAACTATCGTCATATTGCGCGTTTCAACTATAGCTCCTTATCATCAACTTTTAGCCACCCAGAAGATGGTAGGTCATATAGGGGGCGTCTCTCACCCACGATATATGTTATAGGTGTAAGGCCGTGGGTTAACATTTGCAACAGCATTTGTGGTAATTCCTATATTCCAGCACTAGAACATTTGGGGTAAGCCGCCCTGATATGATGCCGTAAACCAAATCTGTTAAATACCGGGAGTGATCTGGCACCTATGTAGTATCCAAAGCTCACTTTTTTCCAACCGGGTAGGGCGATTAATTTTTGCCTTCGAATAGCACTTTATACGCGGCCATTGAGATGGACTGGAATAAGACCACCTATCCTTTTCTGTATGCGCTTTTTCAGGCCTTTTGAAATCTTTACCACATATATCGTTTCGGCTAACATTGAACCTCATATTATAGCAAATCGACAATAGTCGCGCATGTTAAGGATTCAATATCTCGTGATCTATTTAATAGACTGACGTAGTTTTGCATTATAAGTATGTTAACAAAAAGCTTATAGAAAAAACTGTTGAAAATAATATTGAAGAGAGTGAGATCGACTTTTTGACCGTTAATTTTGCCCTTTGGTGACGCGAGGAGCCTCGACCACCACAGAGCCTCATCCACGCGCCTCCCTCATATGACGACTTTTCGCTGAGACACCGCCTGAATTTTGGCTCTGTGGCCCATAAAACTCAGCGTCTAGCGCTATGGTACAGGTTTCTTTTGAAAAGCACTTGATTACTCCCGGGCTTTATACGACAAATCCTTCCGCCAAATCACATCCAAATATTATACGCCAATCACTTGGAATATTTGCCAACAACTCATATGCTCTCAGTCGTGCCACGAGATTCGCAGACCACAACTCAGAATTCTACTCATATTATATTGTTTCAGGCAATATGCGGATTGTAGTAAATTGGTTAGAATGAAGCACTATGATGCCCCACTTGCGATTCGGAATAACTCAGCGTCCGAGAGACGCGTCCAATTTGCCATTCACACCGTACAGCGTCGCCATCCTCGATATATTTTACTCCCTCGGATGTTACTCCAAATGGTGCCCGAAACTATACCCTTCCCTACACGGTATTAAAACCCCTCGTTACAATCTGCACTCAACTACCTCCTCTCATAATGATACTCCGCACTCTAATGAGTATCCTTATTACTCTCTCTCTCCTCTCTCTCGCGCTCGTCCTCCCCTCTAGTTATACATTCGATTTCGGCTCAAACACGAAATTTATATATTTCTAGACAAATAATATATTTGTGTCTATATTAGATGTAACGCAAAATACTAACATTAAGGGAATTTTAGCATTCGGGTTCAAAAAGGTTCGCAACAACCTACCGAGCGATATGCCGAAACGTTTAGTTGAGTCTCTATTCACTCCCTATTGCAATTATTCGCGATACCCTAAGAGACCATAGATAATAAGACTACTCGATTTTTCTAGCTTTACCCCTACAGTATGAAATCCATACTTATAAATACATGTGGTTTTTTTTTTCAAGTATTTAAGTTAAAGAGAGAGTTGGCGCGCCAGGTAATTCAGTCCTCTCTTTCTCTTAATTACGCGCGTTGGTGTGGTGTGCGTTTAGATGAGCTAGTGGAGATTTAGTCACGTACATGGAATTACTCTGGCCATCATATTGAGAAAGTCGGAAAACAGCAGACATCTCGCGGCTCTCATCTGAGCTCTCACAGCATGTACTCAGAATAGCGTTATGTTTGGAATATATTTTGTCCAACATTATTGCGCGAGAATTAGAAGTGAGTCTAAAGAGGCCCGAAGCTGAAAATTTTTGTAGCAGTGTGTGTCGAGACTTGAATACATATATCATAGTGTAGTATTTTTAAGTGTCGATTACCTACGTATATATAGCAAAACGTTATCAGTTGTGATCGCTCATGAAATTTATTTTCATTCGGTTGTTTCCCAAAGACAATTTGCTGCACTTTCTTATACTAGAGGTGACTTATACCCTCAAAGGAATAGCGATACTTTATGGATCATAGGATCGGCTTGTTACGCGCGCTCCTCTCTCTCGCGAAGGTGGAATATATATATGAGAGTGGAGATAGGTTATACCATCGATATGAAGTAATTTATCATGTTCCAATCAGAAAGGCTGGGTAGACTCTCATGTAGGGCATTGGACCTGACTCTCTACTTCTCGACGCTCTCTCTCCAGGTTGGGCCATATATGTTAATTCTACCAACACTACAACCCTATCGCTGCCTATCTTATCTTCGGCACTGATGATGGATTAGTATGGAATCCCCCCTATTTAATCGCAATCATTCATAATTGAGGATAAACTCTTTGCTAGTGATCGTTTCTTCCGAATTGATGGATGTGAACGCATAGTGGTGAAATAAATCAAGTAGCCTGTTTCCTAAGTAAACATTGTACACATCAAAACGCTTCTTTATAGACGCACACCCAAATTAACAGCCTTGGTCGCTCAAAGAAGTATATGTTGTTAAAGGGGAGAGGCCTGCTATCCTCGTAGATTACCTTTATGAGTTGTAAAAGGCAAAAATAACGGATAATATACTCTACTTTCAATTTATTTCAAACATTTCATATTTTGATTTACTCCCATAAATATGTAAACCTTAAAAGGTATCTAAGTTGTGCCTACAATGGTCAATCTCTTGTGTGTGTGTGATCAGCAATACATTCTGGTTGCCAATATCATTTTGGAGGAGCTTAAATAGATGAAAAAGTCAGTAGTAAACAAAGATTTCAATTTCCGCCTATCACTTAGGTCCCGTCTCGTATGGGGGGGCTATTTCAAGAGGCTAATTAATGCCCTACCCGGTGGAAAAGGAAGCCTTTTCGATACTATTAATGGGCCAGTCTCCTCCTAGGCTTTATACAATTTGTGGTACGCTAAGGCGCATCCAAAATTTGAGTGCTGGTAATATAGCACGGATTACCTATACCAAATGCCGTTGCGCCTGTATCTTACCCAGCTCAGACTATTTTCCTTGGGAGAAACTCAAATTGAATACTCATATCTTAGGGTGGGATATATAATTTGAAATGATAAGGATATTGAAAACGCGTTGCACGATAAGTTTTCCAATCAGATACCGAACGTTTATTAACATTATACTTCTTATATATGGTCGAAATTGATTGATAATTTTTGGTAGGAGTTATTATGATATAAAAGTGCAGAGTTCGCCATTATCTTCCTTGGGGGAGTGCTTAATAGGGACCATAACTCATTTATTGATCTTTTTTAACTGATCCCGGAGGCTATTGGATTATTGTGTGCTTCGGTTTGTGATACTTGGCGCCCATTGCTGACTTTTGGTAGGTGAGTCATTTGACCCCTCTAAACATAACAAACTTTGTTTTCAGTTCTACTGGATGGTGAAAAATACGCTTTTGAATTTCCTTGGAGTGTCCAGATTGTGGCCACTAATTATTATCCAGGACAATTGGCCAAAGAGTTTAACTCTCTTTAATAACTACTTCTTTTACTCAATGTATTCAGAGCTATAAAAAGCGCGGATATATTTCTAAACAACTGGCACTCTTGGGCACCAACTTCTTATTCGGATTATTTATCGGAAAGGGTATTGGGGAGTGGGGGGATGTATTAATTATGGCCTCTAATGGAGACAAACAAGACAAAGGAGGACATTTAATATTCATTTTGTGTAATTGGTATTTAGGGAGTGTGAGTTTTGATCGTGCGACAAACACCTTACTTTTTGCCTCAGTTAGACAGACGCATTCTTCGCAAGACATAGAGTAATCTAGTGTTGAGACTACATCTTAACTATTCTATTCATAATGGGGCAACAATACCACCAGTTGTAAACAAAAAGGCCTCATGGAGGAGCCTTTTTATTCGTCAATAGTAGTGTGATTTAGTCGCATTAGTTTTAAGCGCTATTGATGAGAATGAGCAGTATCTCTCTCATAATATGAAATACAGGCAAATGGTCATATTCGTTTGAATATTATTGGCCAGTAATATAATGAGAGCTTTGGTGGGGCTGGTGTGCCTTACACTAGATTATCATAATATTATAGTACCTGTATACACTCTCACGGGAAAAACTTAAGAAGTTATATTTTGATATACGCTGAATTATAGATATTATTCTTTTCAGGGATTTGATTAGGTAATACTTACAAATCATAAATTGAAGATTGATCTTGTGGCTAGTAATCCGTTGGAGATGAATAGCGTTCCATTCTCTCCACCTCTTTGTTTACTATTCGTGACTCCTCCTCTAACTACATATTTCCCAGATATAGAGTGAGACCAAATTAATTTTGAATTGGGTTTCTTTCTCATTAAAATACATATAGCCACGAAGTACTTCATTTTATCAGGCACGATTACCACGAATTGGCTTTTATTAACTGGAAGAGATACAGAGGCTGTTTTAATACTATGTCTGCAAAGTGCCGAATGCGGGTGGGATATTTCTTGAGATAATGAATGGCATGATAATTGGAAAATTTATTACGTCGTCCGAGATTCAATAATTGACGAGTAACTCACGTGTGAGATAAAAGTCCCGAATTTTGGGAAATAATAAAATAAGTGGGTAGGTAGGCTGTATAGGGAAAACTAGGGTTTTATTGTGGAAACCCGACTTCTTGGGTTTACTTGGTAATCGTTCCTTTAACGGCAAAGGGGGAAAATTCTTTCCCCCTGTCATTATTGAAGTTACCCTGTGAGAAAATAAAATAGGGTTCCGCCCAATTTTTTTCCCTTTTTTAAATGCCACGGGTCGTTATGGCGCATATCCCAGAGATTAGAAATGATCGAAGTATTATTGTGTGTCGACTCGAACGAATTAGTATAACTTGTGCACGTCGATGTGGGCGAGATCGAAAAAATTAAATTAACATCACTGACGCAATTCGACAGGGAGTTCCAGGGTAATAAAATGGAACAAAGTTCTATGTTAAGGCTAGCGGAATCAGGACTCTATAACTCAAGGGGAACTCCTCACTTTGGCTCTCCATCATTTCGCCACCGGTCGGAGTTTAAAGAACTTTTGTTGAAAATAGATTTAGAAGGTAATTGTTGCTTTACCCCTATAAAAGAAAAAGAATAAAAAGCTCTAATGCCGTGCTCTTCTGGCACAAGGAGTGAGGGGTCTATTTGATCATTTTATAAACCGGGGAGAGTATTCGGTTTGGGTGGTTAAGATGGAAAGTGAGGGTTAGGGACTACGTTAATCTTCCTAGAGTGTGAATGCTTTATAGCTCAGCTGGTGCAGCTAATAAATATCGCCCAGATTCTACATACTGGCCTTGTAGGCGAAACCATCGGAGAGCTGGGTAATTACACTGTTTCAATAAATCAGTATGAAGATTAATCCTTTATTTGGATCGAATAATGTAACAACAGATTCAGGACTCTTACAATCCGTGTACGATGGGCATTCTTGGAACAACAAAGTCCATGGAATCGTGTTGATTGATCACATTTATGGGCTTTGTGGTTTGTGCTCACTTGGCTTCCAAAAGCCAAGGTATTTTTCCGGAAGATTAAACCCATATTCTATGCCACTATTAGTTTTTTATGACAGAAAAAAAGATTGGGCCTTGGCAGAGACACGGATACACGATTTTCTACATAGATAAAACTGTTCAGTAAGGCGTCACGAATTGTTGACAGTTTGGGGTACCCTCAATAACTGGACTACTGTTTAGGCTACAATTCGGCGTAGCAAAATCGCGCAAAATCCGGTGTCTTCTTAGAGTGTGTTAACAAAAGTAAGTAATCTACCCACAGAGAATCATGAAAATGGGACAGCAGGGTATGGGTTTCTCCCCTTTAACCTTTCTACTCTTGTGGTGCACGAAGACGAATTATTTGTTAGGTGGGTGGTAACCGTGCCGGAAGAGGGAATTATTTTAAATGAAATATAATTAAGTGTTATGTGGTCTCACGACTTAAAGACTTGCATATAGATTTGCCTAAGAAGAAAACCCAAGCAATGTGGGTGCTATTCGTTCAAAAACTATCGTATTCTTATGACCAGACCCGGAACAAGGAGTCATGCCTAAAAACTG
>Ga0163217_1112035_pt1 | contig 12506 bp, 9 predicted proteins | sample SynspAceP_FD_185933 | JGI IMG/M metagenome (GOLD analysis project Ga0163217, IMG submission 185933) | Saline lake microbial communities from Ace Lake in Antarctica - Synechococcus sp. Ace-P (PacBio error correction) | ecosystem: Environmental > Aquatic > Non-marine Saline and Alkaline > Saline ... | reverse complement strand
ATAGAAGATAATAAGGCCATCATTTTAAGTGGTATAAAAAAACCCCTTCCAGAGTAAAACCGGCAATGAAGTGTTCTGATGCCTTATCATTAATTAAATAGATACCTGTTAAAACTGTTGGAGCGTTTCCTCCTTTAGGCGGGTCGATAATTGAAATACGGGAAGTACCACCTCCGGCAAAGGGCAATGTGGCAAGTCCGTTTTATCAAAAAGCTTGGGGAGCCCTAAAACCAGTACCCCCCAACCAATCTCAATTGTGTCTCCTTGTTCCACTTGTAGAGCAAGGAGAGCAGGGCTAATAATAGTTTTGTCTACTAGGTTGTGGTCATCGATTCTAAAACCGGAAAGAAAAATTATTTTGCAGAAATACCCAGTTCGTTACTGTATAAAACCACTTAAATTCCTAGGTTGTTGTCTTTTTATAATTATAGGGTTCAATAACATCAGTACCTCGTCATATAACAAATTCGGTGAACCAAAGGTAAAATTACGGGTTTACCGCCAAGAAACTCTTTAAAAGCTATGATTGTATTTGTGTGCCACCTGATGTGTCTAAGTAACATTGATATTCCGTGGGGTCCCGGCCAAGAATTCCCCCAATTCTGGTTGGCTGGTCCGGGATTATGCCCGTATAATGGGATCACGATCGGTTATTGCCACCATAATAAAGTATAAGTGCACTTTTTTCTCATAAAATTTATTTGATAGATTCCAGACTTGCCCATGAGTACGTTATGGGTCCTTTTCTTCGGATTGCTTGTAGCAAGGTGGCAAGGTATTATCCACCATTCTCCCCGCCGTACCGGTATTCATTTTATGCGACTAAACTTACTTTAACTTTTGGTTTTTCGTTGGTAGGTAAAAGAAGTTGGGTATCCGAAGGAGTTTTTTGTTTTTTAAGCTGTGGTAAGCTCAGAAAAATTATCGCCGTTAGCGTCATAGGTGTCACGGCCTCTTGCTGACGCAAAAAGGTGCTTCCTGCATTTCGGTTTTGGATTATACTACGGTTGCACGTTTCCTACTAGAAGATGATCGTTGCCATTGTTGCCCTACATTTTGATAGGTATAGGTAAAGGAATAGTGCGGTTTTGTCTTGGGAATTTTGGTGATCACATTCACGGTACCACCTATGGCACTGGATCGATAAGGCCGAACGCCGCCTCGGACTATTCTATACTTCTATCATGTTGGTTGGAATTTGCTCCCATTACCGTATAAAGCCGGGTTAAGCGGGCTAAAAATAGGCCTTCCGTTGATCAAATATTTGTGAATTACCCCCCTTGAAGTTCCCATTTATCCGCCAATTTGGGTATAATGCACTTTGGCAATCGGTTTCCACCCGGAGGCCTGGCTTGGACCTAAGCCCTTCAGAAAGATTTGTTGCCACATACATTATCCAATGTTTTACTTGATTGATCAGAATTTACGAATGACGGGAGTCGTGCGTCTTCTGTCCAGTTCGCGTTCCAGTTACCACTACCTGTTCCAGCCCCAATAACATCTTCTTTTTAATTCAAAATTAAATTTTAATGTAGGGGATTGGTCTTACAGATAGTTTTTAAGTATGGAGTGATATCCTATGCTTGGCAAACTACAGGTATAGCTTCCAAAGGGAGCGTTTAGGGCTATACTTTCCCTGTTTTCATCCGTAGTGGGCGCGATGTGGGTGCCTTGCAAGCGTATGGTCGGCCCAGGCCAATAGCTCTTCCGTGGTGGTACTGTACCTTCCCAAGGTGTCCGGTTGGGAGAAAGGAAGGGATAATGGTTCTGCAAATAGAAATAGTAAATTACTTATTTTTCATTAAGATTAAAATTATATTTAGGCAAATCTAAAAATTTTGTTTGTACAATAAAAATGTATTTTTGTATAAAATATTATTTGATGACACGTTCGAAAGAGAAGATTTATATTAAGACCATTTTATCATTTAGGCGAGAAAGGGGACAGGGGGTGGAGCGAATGGCCACCAATGCCATTGCAGAGCTAATGGGAAACCCAAGCCCTCCTCGGTTACCCAGATATGATTACAAAAATTGTCCAAAAAGATTTGGTTAAACTACAAAACAGATACCAAGGGTTTCGTTAACCCCATTTAGCGGGACAAAATAGGGCATTGAGCCATTATAGGAAAGCAAGAACTTTGGGAAGTTTTATGAGAAACTGGATTTTTCCTGGGATTGAGTCCATGAGGTGGCGGAACATTGGAGCACATTAAAGTGACCAGGCTAATAGATAGTCTAGATCGTCTGCTGGCATTTCCCAAGTTTGATCCGCATGGAGATCCCAATACCGGATAGGAACGGGCCTTTAGGAACGGGGATAGGATTTGCTTAGTGAAGTCCCTATTTATACTATTGGAGTATGCGTTGGCGTCAAAGATTCATCAGCAACGTTTTTGAAGTTTTTGATAAGAATGTATAGCCCTTGGGTAATCAAATAAAACGTATCGAAAGAGAGTTCGTGGTTCATTAAATATTGAAATAGACGGAAGGAAAATGCAAATTTCACAATGTCATCGCTTCTATTTGTATATTAAAAAAAAACCGAATGATGAAATATGAATGAAATTATTGATTATTTGAATCTATTCGACCCAATACTAGCTGCTTTTTATGCTACCTTGGTTACATGGGGACTTACGGCCCTGGGTGCCTCATTGGTGTTTTTCTTTAAGACTATGATCGTGCCTACTGGATGCATGCTTGGTTTTACGGGCGGGGCGTCATGGTAGGCGGCCAGTTTCTGGGAGTTTATTGGCCCTGGTAAGAAATGAGCCCTGGGGGGGATTTGTTTAAGGTATACCGGCTGCAGTTGGCTTTTTATTTTAGGGCGATTGTTTTCTTTTTGGCGTTAGATAGGTATTGCCTCATTTGCATATAAACTTTAAGGAAAACGAAAAAAGAAGAATTAAAAACTTAACCCCTGGCATAAAACCCACCTTATTAACTTTAGCGATTACCCTAGCACAATATTCCAGAAGGACTTGGCAGTTGGGGGTCTTTGTTTTGAGGTGTTGCAGCAGGATTTGATGGAGCTACAATTGGCGGGCAGTTGCCTTGGACTCTTGGGGATAGGACTTCAAATTTTCCGGAAGGTTTTGCGGGTGACCATGCGTTAAGGCGGCAGGGCTAACTAGGAAGAAAGAGTTTTACTGTTATGCGACAAAAGGCTCAGCCTGGTTGGAAAACCTATTGCAGCGTATTTTGGGGTGCATGGCGGTTTCTGCTTTTCAGCCTATTTTACCTTATGCCCTTTTTTGCAGCAGGCGCTAATGATTTTTGTGGTCGTTGAAGAGGTAATTCCGGAAACTCAACAAGATAAGTTACGGATATAGCCACCATGGTTATAGGAAGATTTATAGTTAGATGTATGCTCGATGTAGGCCTCTAGTGACAATATTTTGCGTTTGTAGAGGAATCATCTATCTTCATTTAAATATTGGGAAATACAGGAAAAAAAAGACATTGGTTTTTAAATTTGACTTATTGTGGTCACCATAATTGTAGTTGCCTTGGCTTTTACGGCTCATTACAAAAAATGGATAAAGACGGAAAAGGAGGAATTTGGAAATTTATCGGAATATATTTCGTTAAAATCCTGATGCGGAGTATGGACAGTGTGCAATGGGGAAAGATTCCTTCCATGAACCGCATCAATGATTCTCTGTTAAGGAAAGGGAAAAAGGAGTCTTTTAAGAAGATAGCTTAAGCCTTTAACAAGTTGTATGTTTATGTGGATCGACTTTCCCCAACCTAAAATAAGATGGGTATATCAGATTCCATGAAATTATTTTTAAAACATGCCAGATAGCACGAAACGGTGGGCTATGTATCAGCTTTTATAAACAAATTAATCCTCCAAAAGAATAGTTGTGGGTTACCAGGTCGGGTTATTTGAAGGAAATATATTTGGCTTGTGTTGATTATTTATTTTCCATTCAGCGGCATGTCCCAAAATAAACTGTCCGTAGTAGTGCATGGCGTAAAAATGCATCCATTGCAATATCAAGATTGCCATTACAATACAGTCCAAGGGTTTCTAAAATTTGCAGGAGTATATAAGGTAAACGCATACCGACTACTGAGGTCGAACTACCCATTTCAAGATTTCCGATCTTACCAAAGGCGAATATGCCATGGCTATTTTTCATGATGAAAACGGATAAAACGATAATTGATACAAATTGGTTGGGAATTTCCAAAGGAACCATAGCCTTTTCTAATGCCAAATTAAAGACCTTTGGGTCCTCCATTCTTATAAAGAATGCGCTTTTAATTTGAATAGGACTTGGAATTTAAAGATTGAGTTCAAATATTATTGTTTACTACTTCTTATAAAATAGTTTTATGTTCTTTTAGCGCATGTACTAGGGTTCTCTTTACGGTCTTTTAGCAGTTGGTTTCGGGGCATTTGGGAGCGCATGCCCTAAAAAAAAATCATGAACGACAACAATTAAAAAGTTTTGAAACTGAGGGTAAAGTATCCAAATGTACCATGCCATTTTATTACTGGTTTTAGATTTTAATTTTAATCTGGAAACAGCTTTGGAACGTTAATATGGATTTATGTATTTATAATTGGATGTTTCTATTTTCATTTAGTATTTATGGACTTTCTATAAGTGCACGCTAAAGGAAAACAAACTCAAGTTTTTGGGTCAATTCCCCATTGGGCGATTATTCCTAGTTATTGGTTGGGCATTGTGTGTTATTCCTTTATTCAAAAATTTCGGTTTAGTCTTTAGTTAACCCTACTCGCGACCGTAAAATCCTTATTGCCTGGTCTGGGTTTCTATTATGTTAAACCCTTTCCAAAAATTCAGGATTGTAGTTTGGGGCATAATAGGTAGGGAAGAACGGTATTATTTCCTGACGGCAGGAATTGGCGGAGTTTGGCTTCAGAATCAAAAGAGATCACCTCGTGCCTGTTACCCCCACTGCCGCCATATCTATTTTTAAGGAAAGGCTCGTTCTGTTTGTTCCTTCCCTTTACCAACGCTTGTTTAGTTCAATGATTTTCAAAGCCTTTTTATGCCCCTTGCGCCCAGTTCTTCTTCAAAATAGCGTAAATTAGTAAAATCCTTCTTCATTCTTTGGAAAATATCATCTTGCCTTGTCCAAATATTGTCCAAAGATACTCCCAATAGCTTGAAAGTTCCTCAAGGATTTAACATTGCTGGTATCCAATCGGATTTATAGAAAATCATCTGCATGGATATATAGCCTACCTTGGAGTCTGCAAGCTCTTTTGGGCTCAAAATCCAGGATATAGACCGGCATCATTCCCTATGTAGGTAAAAATTACCATTTTAAAATTGTACCGATTGTCTTTATGGATGAAATTGAGGTCTGAATCTTTCAGAAAGAACTGTTTTTCCATAATCTTACTGAGACTCCTTTTTTAAAGGAAGCGAAATTCTTTTTTCGATTTTCTTCCTTCTTTTTCTTTTCTTCAATTCTTTTTCAGGGGGGCCTCTGCATCCTGCACCTTCATCTCCTCTGGGTAAAAATATTTCTCGCATCCACTTTTGTAACCGAATAGACCGATTTAATTTTGAAATAGGAATCGGACTTTATATTTTTCTTTAGATATCACTGAATTTTTCTTCCAAGGAAGGTTAGGTCCAATTCACTTTGCTTTGTCGTAAGCTCAGAAGCTTTTTATCAGGGTGAGTTTTGATTTGTCCTTTTCATAATTGCCATAGAAGTCACCTAAGATTTCGGTGTAACGCTCGATTTTTTTGGGATGGTATTCAAACACTGTCCAAGAATTTCTCGTTGAGCGCAAGCTATGGTGGATTCTTTGAAGTATAATTGGATTTGGTAAGGTTTGATGATTAGGGAATCCCTAAGAACAAATCGTTTTTAGTGAGGGATTTACTATTAATTCTTTCGATATGTTCTTTACCTCTCTATTAAGCTCGTTCGGCCGAGTATATTGTTTGTTACTGACAATTACAGGATTTAATTCTATGGCTTGGCACTTAGAAAATGAACAGCTTCGCGTGATTGATTCAAAATGGCTTGCGCAAACCTTCATAGCCTATTGCACGAAATAAATAGGAGTCGGTGTCTTTTGCTTTTTTGATTCCTAATATCAAATAAATCGGCCTTCTTCATTGGTAATAACCCTTTTTTATTGGACAGTAGAATTGTTGCAGGATAGGTTGATTGTGTAGCGGGAGTCTTTTAGTCAACGGAGGGAATTATTGGGCCTGATTAAAATTGCTTCCGAAAACAATTAGAAAAATGGGGATAAGATTTAAAAATTGAGCATACCAAGTCATCTAATGAATTAACCAAATTAAGGGAATTGGATTTCTGAAAGCAATGGACTTGTGATATATTTAAGACAGATTTATTTTTACTTAATAAAAAATGTAATACTTAGGTACCAATGGAAGATTAAACGTTCTACTAGATTAATTACAACCACCAATCCCCGATCACCCACAAAGCGTTAGAGCTACGTTTTTTTCCTGAAACAAGGATTGTCTTTTGGCCCAATAGAAATTTCATTGGTTACAATGTATCCAAGGTAAAATCTTGTCACTTTAAGACCAGTATGTGTTTGAAGAATGCTCATTTAGGTGTTTAAAGTCCTATTAAATTATCGGAAATAAAGTCTTTACATTTCTTACTTATTTTTGGTCATCCTGGTTGACTTTAAGATCTGGTATGCGACAATGTCTACAATAATAAGCAAAAAGGCTTCATAAAAACTAGCTGTGCTGCAGGCCAATATTCCAGATGGTGCTCCCGTTTTACTATGGCAATGCGTACTCTACATTGGCATGCAGAATGCGTAGAATAACAAAAGAGAAATTGCCCAAGGCCAAATAAATTAAGGGTTTCTTTGTTTAGGTCTATTTCGGCGGCCATTCTATTTCTTTATGGTGTCTTCTTCGTCACTGCCTACACTATATATAGTAGCTAAATACCCACGAGACTTCCGAGCAGCAAAAGCAAGGACGGCAATACCAATCTTCCATCGTAACCCAGCGGGCGCACTACCGTTCTATGGCTTTCCCATATATATTGTTTGTAACTACTATTTCTTGGTTTAGTTCACTGCCTTGTCGTTTGTAAGGTCTTGTCGTTTAGCCTAGTGATATCTCTTATATCCACTTTGGTCCATAGGTAGGCTGGGTATTTATGGCTTCCAATGCTTGTTTGTACGAGTCTCATGGTACTTTCATATTGATTTATTGAAATCCGAAAATCCTTGTTTTTCAATTGTCAAACTTACAATCCCCTCGGCATGGCAAAATTATCCGAAAATCCATTGATCCCAGAAACCCAAAGTATGAGGAGATGGCCAAAAATCTTTACCGGCGCCCAACACAAAACTTTTAGTTTTTTCCCAAACTGTTTAGACCACATTCTTAACGGAAGTGGGGGGGGAGCTTATTAAATTTGGCATTTCCATGACGAAAAAAAGTTCTTGCTTTTTATCTTCTGATCTGTTCAAAGATCCATCCGCCGAAAAAATAGCTGCTCCAAATCCCATGAGATTAAATTGGGAGGCATTAAGGTCAAGGTCCTGGGATAACTCAGCCCAAGAAATCTTCCCTCAGGAATAAACTGGCCGAATAATGGAGCAAAATTAAACAGGTAGTCTTGCAGAGCGAGGTAGTTAACGGGTAACAAAATGGTATGAATATAGGCGCTCTTTTCAGTTTTCAATGTCTAGTGGTCCATAATTGCGGGAATTTGCACATGCTGGGTCCTGAAATCAAGAGGCACTACGCTCGGCCGTTAAGCCATAACGGACGCAGTAAAATTTTTATATATTTATTCAAACCCGGCTCATATACCGGATCCTCCAAGAGGGCAATAAAAAGGAATAAAAAGGCTATTTGGTGTAATAAAAAAAGGGACTATCCACCTATCCCCAGCAAGGATTCCTTCGCAATTAAATTTGTAAATACCCCTGGAGGTAAAGTGGTCCTTGACCCATTCACTGGCAGAAGCAAAAAGATTCATCAATAAAATCCATTGTGGGGTAACTGCCTCAGTCGTATATGGCCTGAAATATGGTTAAATGTATCCAAGAAAAAAAATTGACCATACCCAATTTTTGTGTGTTCAAAATCGTGTGTCCCCAATGTGGCCCTGAAGTCCCTGTGGCCGCATTAATATCCACCTTATATGCCTGTTGTGTAGTATGCGTCATTTATAAATGATTATGCTAAGAGATGGTGTTCCTTCTGTTGCAACCTTTTTAGTTCGGCCTTAGATTGGTGGCAAAATAGAGGAGGGAAATGGTAATTGGATTTTTTGCTTATGGGCATAAAAATTAACATTCTGTTGTAATTACAGCCATAGTTTATTAAAGTTCTTCTTTGTGGAAAAAAGTCGATTTCAATTTTTCAAACTGGGGTTGCAATTTACCGTAGTGTCACATTATGGTCTAATGGACTAGATTTTTATAGTCCGCTTATCTCTATTCTCTTACTCGGTCTATACTTTCTTGACGCTATTTTGGTTAGTCAGTTTTTCTTCCAACAGTTCTATGTCCAAAGAAATACCAGTCCTGGACATGCGATCGCATATTATTCTCTAAGATTACCGGGATTTTAAGATCTTTGATTTGTGTAAAAGAAGAAGGTTTCTTTTAAGCGTTTTCAAGTCGCTGATTACAACGGCAACGTGCGGGAAAATTCCTATAATATCATTTTTATGAGCAAAAGTTTCTACCACTACACTTCATCCAAAGAGAAGTATTAAGCTATATTAACCTGGTAAATTATATGGCTACACCACGAGCGTTTACAGGACCCCTTCCTTTTTTTCTATACCCATGATGCCCGGGTAGTTTTGCCACTTTTGTTTTAATCCGTTAGTGGGTTGAAAACGGAAGTCTTTCCGGTATGGGATTGCCTATAAGCGCAACCTTGATCTGTTGCTCATGTGGGAATCTTCAATAATTTCTAAATTCTATCAGGGCGGCTTTACAAGATCGCCTTAATGGCGATGTGCGTGCTCGTTAACGTTAATGTATTATGGGGTCTTTAAGAGGGCCATTGTACGAGTTCAATTTTCATTGCCAGAAGGCAACCTAATTCCAATAGTTTAATTGAGATATTCCATCGGCAAATTCTTGATGATTCCCTTGACCTCGGCTTTAATGTGCTACTGTGGTAGTCATATTTTTATTTTAGATTAGGTTTAATTAAGCACAAAAATAACAAGAAAAAATAGAAGTTATTACGGTAAACCATAAAAAGTTGAAAGCTTTGTATTGTTGCTTCCAATTGAAGAACACTTAAGATTTTTTTAAAGGTAGCAGAGGTGTGGTAATATGACTTCGGTACATAGGAATATCGGGCCAATCTTAATATACCTTTTATCCGAAAGAGTTTTGGTTACTTTACTCCTTTATTAGGAAGATTTTCAATATTTTAAGATGCTCAATAATTTACCATTTCTTCCGATTTTGTACATCATAAAAAGCCCTTATCCTCGTTCTTTGTCTACAAGAATAAAGTTTTCAGGTATGGGATTCATATCGACGGTCCTCCGTCACCACTGTCTTAACTGCTAAATAGGATTTTATAGCCAGTTCACTAGGAATCTGGCTGTCACCTGTAACCAGATTCCATTTGTTATCCTTGACCCCTTTTTCAAGCATGGTATTTTTTTTAATTGTGTGAACCGGAATCTATGTTCTGGGGGAACGGAATTAGGCAACAATACGTCACTGTCATCAATGATTTTGTCTGAAGGCCAGCCATATTTTTTGTACATTATAGAAAAGTTGTGGACAGGTAGTAAAGAAAATTGGCAATATAAATTTTGTTGTGTAGTCCACTTGAGTTATCGATTTGCCGTTTTGATTGGTCAAGAAAAATCGGCAATAGTGTGGTATTTTTTCACATGCTGTAAGGGCTGTCTACCAATTCAAATTTACCATGGCTGGTTGGTAAACCGAGGTAACAATTTTTTGGTGGAAGGCATTGTAGAAAAGGGTGACGATTATCCGGAAACCAATGAGTAGAACAATGCCGAAGAATTTATTATAACGAACGCATGTTTTTTGGCAAGAGTTAGGGCAGATACCGGGAAATTTTCAAGCCATCTTAAACGTATTGCTACTAAAACATCATAAAAAATAGCCCCTTGGGGAATATTTTTTTTTTTAAGGACCACCTAATAAGTACTTTTGTGCGCTTTAAAGTTTAAAAAATACTGAAGACGTTGAGGCAATACAGATTGTACCAGTTTTGTACTATTCATATCCAATTTTGGTGATTCTCCACGAATTTGGGCCATTTTCTTCCCGCAAAATATTTTTAAAGACGAAAGTGGAGAAATCTATTTGTTTTTTGATGTTGTGAAGTTTTCCCTTTCAAAAAGCAAAATTAGGGGATACGAATATGGAATGGTTGGTGCCCTTGGGGCGTTATGTGAAGATTGCGGGGATGATCGATAGAGCATGGGAACCAGAGCAAATGAAGCCCGAAGAACTCACTAACCTGGGAGTGTCCGTAGCAAGCCTGCTTTGTCAACGTTCTTATGTTATAATGGGACAGTGGGTTATGTAAACTTTTTGTTGGCGGTAGTGCGGTAATTTATACCCACGATGTGGCAAGTAATGGTGATACGTATATTCCTTCGGATAGCTTTAAAATATGGAATAGTAGTAGATTCAATTGGAGCGAGCAGTTGGGATTAAAGACAAGGCGATCATATTTGATGGTGGACGATAAGAAAACCAGAAAATTTCAACGAGGCGGTTTTGGAATCATTCTCGAGATGAGGTAAAACGGTTAAAAGGGTGAAATGAAATTACCTTTCCTTTATCTGATGAAAGGAAAGAAAGACTGTTTTTGCAAGCCCAAGCAAAAATTATCTTGGTATATATGGCTATTATTGCCAAGTCCAGCCAATTCGTAGCGGAAGGAGGCAGGGCCTATTGCAGGTGACGAAATTGTTGGGTTAAATGTGTAAGTACCAAGTTTTGGGATGAGTTTAGAGGTAAAATTGGTTCATCCGCCAATCAAAAGTTAGACATCAGCGTTTTAAGACGGGGCTACAGAAACACTTGGAACTAACAGTTCCCGAGTATACTCATAGGTATAGAATTAGATCTTAACGATTCTTAGGGTCACGGATAATTATAGTTTTCTTGAGGCCTTCTTCTGCAGGTTATACACTACCATACACGTTGTTGACCGATCAGATAAGGACAGTTTAAAGTTAATTTTCAAAATACCAAAGACGGGAGCTTACAAACAGGTTAAGACGCCATAGGAATTGATGAATGATGCCGGAAAAACTTGGAATGGGATTTTCTTTTGGAATATTTATGGCCAGTATTTTAATATTCTTCCTATTCCGGCATTGGATGGCGGGCATGTAATTTTTTATTGTACGAAAGTAATTTCTGGCAGGGAAACAAGTGAGAAAAGTGTTTTATATTATGGGGTTATGGCAGTGTATTGAGAAACGATATCTGATATATCAGAAGTTTTATATTAGTGTAGAAATTAAAATTTATTTTTAAGATAATTATAGTGTAACACAGGTCCATTTTTGTTGGCGGTATTGAAAAAAACATTTTATATTTGCACCCGCTTAGGCGATTAAAAATACACTCCTCCTTAGCTCATCCGATTTAGCTATCGGAGGTTAGAGGGAAACGTTCTTTAAGAGAATATTATATCTCCTTAGCTCAGTTGGTTAGAGCAATTCTGACTTGTTAATCTATGCTTCTGAGGGGAGCTTACTATAAACAAAAGGGCTTTACAGGAAATGTGAGCCTTTTTTTATTGCCCTAGGTTCAATACATAAGGTTCAAAAAACACAAATTTCAGGTTCTATTTCCAACTTTAACTTTACTGAGACGGGGTTTTTATTAAAAATATTCACTAAGTTCTTACCCATATGAGAAAATGTTATTTACCGTTCCACTTTATCAAATAACAATTAAAATAACAAGTGCGTGTGCGAATTTTAAACCGTTTTTTTAAGAATCTAATTCTCTATATATTCTTTTATAAGTTTTAAAAAAAAATTTTCTAGTTCTTCTTTTGGTGGCTATTCTGCTTCTCTAATTTGATTAAAACTAAAAGGCGGAATATCATGGAAGAAAATGAAACGTAGTGGCTGCTTATCCGACATCAAAGGGTCTGTTTTGGTCCTACAAACCCAAGGAAAGTAATGAACGTGGAAGATCTGGGCTGCATAAACACTTTGACTCTCCAATTTTAAGCAAGATCTATAAGCTGACCCAACTAAAAAAAGCTGATCCCATGGGGAAATATGCGAAAATCTCCATATCTCGCCAGAAATTCTTTAACCATATATTACGGAATAGATAAACTGGCTATTGGGGGAAAAACCCGATGGTTTCGGGATGAAAAAAACCTTGGAACCAAAACAAAAGTTTTAAACCAAAAGGAAAACGGCCAAAAAAAAACCTTTTATTGGGAAAAAAAAATAGGGGAAGAAAAGGTTTAAAGGGCCGGGGTTCGGTTTCCTTATCTGTGACTCTCTCTTTC
>Ga0163217_1081076_pt1 | contig 12507 bp, 4 predicted proteins | sample SynspAceP_FD_185933 | JGI IMG/M metagenome (GOLD analysis project Ga0163217, IMG submission 185933) | Saline lake microbial communities from Ace Lake in Antarctica - Synechococcus sp. Ace-P (PacBio error correction) | ecosystem: Environmental > Aquatic > Non-marine Saline and Alkaline > Saline ... | reverse complement strand
ACTCCCTCAGGTACAACCTTTTCAGTAAACTCGTACACCTTTTGAAAGCCCTGACGTTTTTAAACACCATCAACTCGCTTTCCAATAAAAAAGGCTGCTCTAAGGCTTTTTTAAGCGGTTCCAATCCCACCACCCACTGTTTTCTGGCGTCACTTCCTCGTTCAAAATCTTTGGCTGCAAAGGCCCTTCTTGCGCGATGCGTGCAAATCGACTTGGTAAGTGCGGTGTTTTTTTTCATGCCAGTGTTTTCACGGATGCAATGCCTGGTTTACGGGGCAATGAAAAGCGAAATCCACCATGGCAAATAACGCCGGCGCATTTGTGACCAATATCAAAAAATTTGTTGATGGTCCATCAGCGTATCGGAGAGACTTTTTGAGTAATGCTTTGTCGATTCCACACACTATGATATGAGCGCGCTAATCACTGAAATTCGTAATCACATTTGCACGTAAACTTAAAACGCTTTATCAACTTTCGAGAGAGGCTTGAAACCTGTCCCAAACGAAATGATTGGCCGATTGCAGGCCGTGACTAATTAATACTAACTTGCGGGCATCGTCTATGCTGATTGAGTCAGCCAGCATCGCCTAATACTAGCCTTTGCCGCCGCTAACAAACGGACTAAATCTTCTGCGATCAATACCTGTAGGCGGTGTTGACGAGCAATATCTACAATGAATTTTTTCACCAATGCCATTAAAACGCGTAATTGTTCGAGTGATTCAATTGCCTCTAAACCTGATGGCGACATGCTGACATATTGTTTAATAAAAACCGGCTGGTAGGCATAAAATGCCAATGTGACGCAGAATAATAATCACCTATCTCGTCTATCAACTTCTTCATACTTTAAAAAGCGTGAAACGATCATAAGTAATAGTGGCCACGACTAAAAGTACAAGCATACCTTGTTTTAATTCGGTAATAACTACCACATTAGGATGAATGCTTCTTCAACATCGGTAATTTTGACGCCAAGGTAGCCATTCAGCTTGTGGGATGGATGTTTAAGTTTTCTGCGACTTGTTGAATATTTAATAGGCCGCGAATAAAGGTCGTCCGCCTTGCCACGTTAAACCACTAATTCATGGATAAAAAACCCTCCATATCAATAACTTCAGCTAAACGTTTCAGTACCTGATCGTGATGAAGCGCAGTCATGACAATAGTGACCACAAAATCACTAGACAAACTTTGGCCAATTCTGAGTCGTCAGTTGCATACTATTACTCGAATTCGCCCCGGACCGACCGCTCGTTCATAAACATTGGGTGCACCATGGCTTACCGTTGATATTCTACCAAGGTTACCTTGGAAAACGGTAGATGCATAACGAGCGGGAATGATACACTAAAATTCCATGCGTTGTCCTCTTATCACTGGTATGCTTAACTTGTTGGTTGACTGAGCATTACGCTCTATTTTAACAAACTGTTCTAGTTCTTCACTAGAGACTGAACTTAGCTTCCGGACTCTATAGAACCGGAAGATTTACAATAATGCGGATAGGACTAATCCGGTCAAATTTACAAATAATGTGCATTATTTGCGTGATAAACAAGGCATGCCTTTTGCACACGGGACAGGCTAATACTTAACAATAATTTTTTTTTTTATCAAAGGCCATAAATATTCTCTTATCTCTGTGTTTGCATGTGCCAGTATTGAGTGCGCAATTTTGTTTAATAATTGCTGGGAAAAAGACTCAGATTAACTGGGCTTGCACCGGCAAATACCAAACAATCTTGATGGCAAATTCGCGACATTTACTGCGTCTTTTTCGGTCATTTATAATCGTTTCTGCTTGGCAGATCATAAACACTAAACGAATGATGAATCAACAAAACTTAAGGTGCTTTTTAGCGTTAAAAGGATACGTTGCCAATACGTCGAAAAAAACGTTGCGGATGACCAATGCCCGCAAGGCAGTCACTGGCCCATTAAACTCACTCACTTTGCAGCTAATATTAGGGTTTTTAACGTTAATTAAAATCATCTGGTAGCAAACTCATGGCAAAATTCATGTTCTTGCCTTAGCTGGCGCCATTTATTACAATAAAATCCAGCACGTTTTAGTCGCCATGCTCCGGTTTCGCGTAATGGGCCTGCCGGTAATAAAGAGTAGATTACCTAAAACGACGTTACCATCCCCATTACCACGATTTCAATATCGCGCGTAAGGCGTAGTGTTGTAGACCCATCGTCAAAATTATCAACATTACACCAAATTGCTCGAGTAAATTACTGTGCCCCCGCGAACACGGGAATAGGATCAACCACCAAAGGGGACAGTTTACATTGCTTGACGGCATCAACATTAGGCTCATCGCCTACCTGTGTAACTCTGACTTTGGCTGTCTGTTGAACCGCCCACGGATATACGGCACTGCTACCGCCATAAAAACCTTCGGTAATATGGCCAGGTTGATAACCTTGTTTTGCAGCACTGTGCTAAATAAACCACCAAGGGGTTTTGCCATTGCCCCTACCGCCTAATGTTACCCACGATAATCACTGCACGCGATTTTAGTGGATTTTTTAAACCCTGTACGAAAGGCAAAAACGCCCTTAATATTCGAGTAAGCAAACACCAAACTTAATGGCAACAACGAAGATGATCAACTAGCCAATGATACCAACGCGCTACCATTAGTTGGGTAAGGTTAAAGCACTCGTTAACTCTTCACCAAATTGCAGTTGTGCAATTGGTGCGTAGAATACCCTGCTGGTCCAAGTAAGTCTTGATGGTTACCCTGCTCAAATTTGGCCGCCTTCAATCACTTAATATTAGTATCGGGGCATTTTCAATAGTAGACAGGCGATGTGCCACCACAATACTGGTGCGGTTTTAGTTGTAGTTATATATAGCCGGCAATTCTTTGAATCAAAACGCTCTGACTCAGATATCAAGGCCGAGGTAGCCTCATCGGAGTATTAGCTACAGGGCATCAATAAACAATCGCGCGCAATGGCTATACGCTGGCGTTGGCGCCAATAAACATTAAATCCCGTTCTCCCCCACTATAGTGTCTAAACCATCGGTAATTGGCTAAAAAACTCCATAACGTGCGCGTTTTAAGCGCGCTAATACTTTTCGCGGTCAACCCGTGCCTGTGTGCATAAGCAATATTATTAGCAATAGTATCGTTGAATAACACCACGTGTTGCTGAAACTAACGCAATGACGACTCAGATCCTTTCAGTGAACGTCATCTAACTTGATATCGTTCAAAATATTTCACCTGTTGATGATTGTAGAAAACGTGGGGTTAATAAACTCGCGATGGGTCGATTTACCGCCTACCCGAGCGGCCCACTAAGGCGCCAAGTTTGTCCTGGCTTAACACTAAAAGAGATATTTTTAAGCGGCAGGATTAACCTTATTGGCATAACAAAAAGTGACGTCTTGAATTCTATTGCTGCCTGAGCACGGGCGAGGCTATGTTGCCCTTTGTCGAGTTCCAATCTCCTGATCCATAACATCAAAAATAACTACTACAGGCTGCCATACCACCTGAAAACTCACTATTTTACGGTAGTCAGTTGTTTAAGAGGGTTAAGTAACATCACCATATAACCACTACATTGGAACAAATTATTACCGGGAGTTAAAGACTGCAACCAAATTTGAGGAAGCTGGCGACATACAAAACAAATGCCAAGGCAATTGGCAGGCGATAACTTGAATAGAAAGAACGCTTGCGAGAATACGGGCCACAATGAGCTTCATATTCTGCTGACGATTTGGATATTTTTCTGCCTAAAATGCTTCGTCTTCATAGATTTTGGCCCGCCAAACATCAAAACCACTTTATGGCCTTTAAGTGCTTGTCAAATCCGAAGATGTAGCGCAAGCCCATAGTCTTGCTGAATGCGCGTTTACTGACCGCCTCTAAACCGTTTACTGACAATCGATACTACGATGGCTTACAAACCGGACCAATTAATACAAAAAATCAACGACCAATTGCCAGAATAAAAAAACATCGAAATCAAAATCCGATAACCAAAAGCGCCTTCTTGCCACTTAGGGTTACAAGGCTTTTACCCGCCGCATTAGAAAACTTGTTCGGTATTCGTAAATGGACTTTAGATATTAAATCCTGTGCTGTTTTTATCACATAGTATTCACTGCGTAAATGATGTTACACTGTGAAAAACAGGGTTTGACCGCATTGTCATCAACAATATTGCTGCCAATCCCAAGCAACGTTAATACTGCCTAAAAAGTTAAAAATCCCGCGCAGAATTAAGATTGGCACAATGAAAATACGCAAGCAATACGCCAAATTACTCATTAATTGCCGTTACCCAAGCTGTTTCATCTATCACCGGTTTAAGGTCGAGAAAATCACATAAACGTCGATGCCGAATAAGCCAATCCAATGCCAAGTAATCGCCACAAAAAAGCTAATTTGTAGGGTTTAAATATTGTTTAAAACGATAAAAAGATCTTGTCTGGTATCTGGCAAAATGGCAGGAGGGTTTCAACTGTCATGCAATATGCGGCTTTTCTAAAATTTTTAAAATTTTACTGGCACTAGTGTAAACTTGTTGATGTTAATTCCCCAAACTTTCCATCAAGATCTTTTTAATCCCTGTTGCGCAATAAAACCGCAAATGAGGCCAGCTAATCGGAATATTTGAAATAAAAGTAAGCCGGTTTTTAAAATGACTAAAAGCACTGCAACCAACGATAGCCTAGCACGTGCTTATGGAAAGTTACTATACAATAAGGCGAGTAGTCTCGGCGCAAAGTAAGACACTCAATTGATTTATTCGACTGCATAGACAAAAACTTAAAAACTAACTTGTCCCGCATCTGCACTGGTGAGTATGAAGCTGCCTGGGCGTATTGGTGCAAATCGACGTAAAAACCTCTGGTCGAGACAATGCCATACGATTCATTAAAAATCGCGTGGTAACCACTACAAATCTGCTACACCTGTGTTGAATAAAATAACCGACACGAGTATTACTTGCCATGGTGAGGTGCGCTATCTAAAAATATCTACATTACCCTAGGCCCTCTTCACTCAATATGCGACTAAGCCGTCTTTCGATTGCGGGGCTCAATAGCGCCTGGTATAATGCGCTGTGAACCCCATCCTTATGCCGCATCACACATGAGCTATTAATTGTCGTTTTGCAGCGAGTGAGGTCCATCAGGCCACAGCATGTTAGAGTATAATTCCTTGCCAGCTTACGATTGCCAAGTCGGCACAAATTATCCGTGCTTTTATTTATTTTCCTACAGGCATTTTTTTTGCAAAGCGGGCAAACTGCCACTGTGATCGTTATCCAATGACTGATAACAACATAATCTAAGTATCGGATCCCACGCGCTTTTAACCAAGGGCAAAAATAACACTATCAGCCATATTGAAAACCAACTGGGAGTAAAAGCGGCCCCACACATCGTACATCATAGCCCGCCTTGTTTACTCACAATGACCGCCTTTTGCCCTGCCCCACAATCTTAATTACATCAATTCGCCAAATCCGTATTTCGAGAGGTAAACGCAAGAACTTAAAATACAGGTTAACAAAAAGTAACAAAAAATAAGGCTTTTTATTTTACCAACATAGGGTAACATTTAAAACCAATAAATGCCAATAAGAAAACAGGGCCCATGCACCTAATGGAATAGGCCGGGATTAACTGCCAACACCCCAGCTTAAGCTCAGGGTGTAGTTGTAAATAATCCCAATGCCACATTAAAAAGCAGTTGATCTACCCAGCCAAACAAATAGCGAGCGCCAAATCTCGGGCCAGTACGCCAAACACATTATTGCCACTAGACACAACGCACTAAAATTTGACCGTTCACAAGGGCACAGCTACTAAATTCCACTAAGGGTGAAAAGCAAAGAAAAACATAACCAAACTGCCAGCCAATAATGGGCAACATTAATAAACTCAGAGCCAGTTGTATGCGTAGCATCACCTTAAAACTTAGTACAAGTTAAAACCACGGCTTGGCTTGGCCACCGCCCAAGAGACAAAATAATAATAACCACGCCGAATAACTCAGCCAAAAAAACTCAAAACCAAATTAAACTCAGGGGGAAAAGTAGAATAAAGCAGCATAAACATAGCAGCAAAAAACCACGGCGGTACAAACTGAGATTAATATTAGCTAGAAATAAGCACACTAGTAATAAAAGGCCTTCAGCCACGCTCTTAAGTAGGCAGGCCAAAACCAGCTAATGCAGCATAACTATAAGTCAGTGAATAAGGTTCGCGATAATGGCTAACTTGTGCAATTTTTAATACCAATGTAATTGATAAAAACGAACTTAATAATAAGGCCATTAGTAACCACGCCCAGAATAAAATAGCTCATGTCGCCACCAACGCGAAATGTAGGACCGTGAAAATGGCAATTAAACGTGGGGCAATTGCCTGTGGATTGCACCAAAGACCAATCTTCATCTTGCCATTAAGCCCCTATAGCCAGCGTTAAAGCAGCAATCCAATGCTCATCTGCTAATTTCAAGTTGTAGTAAAAAATCTATTTAAAGCTTTGTTGTCTAAAACTCAGCTTTACCGGTCAATTAATTCAATTTTTGTGCTTTCTTGACATTCCTGTTGCAGTTTATATTTTCACTAAAACAACCATTGCGGATAATTAAACCCCGCGTTCATTTGGCTAATCCATGGGGAGTGAGGTTTCACCAGTAAAGCGTACCCCCTGACCTTGCTTTACAGGCCATAAACCATTCGTTTCCAGCCAATCTTATTAGCCGCGCACGTGACAAGGATTGTGATTCAATTGGCAATATTGAGATTAAATCGCGGGTGACTTAGTTCATGAGTCAATGACTTTACTTCGTCCTTCAACCCAAATTGCTTGTTGAATTTGCGTTAAAGGAGTTCATAAGAGTATGCCAATGGCCTTTACACTGCGCCATTCCACGAGAAACCGCATAAGGGTAAAGGCCGCTGTTCGTGTTTTTTGAAAAAAATAAGCCTAAGTATAGCGAAAACAAATAAACCACACGGTAACAGTGAGACTGGTTAAAACTAGTCCAGTATAAAGAACTCATTACTGCTGAAATGAAAATAAAAAGTTCTTCTACTGTCCATAGCTATTGTGTAAAATAAGTATCCCATCAGAATGTAAGTATAGAAAATTATCCGAAAAAAGTTTTAACGCTTTTTTACCTAATCCGCACACGGTTAAGGCAACATAAGTGTTACTGGTTTGTGGTTACCTTGCTGCATGATCCTAACTTATGGCATTTAAACCGGCGCTCGGCTGCGCGGCTTGGTATTGGACTGTTTTTTGCGTTTTGGCGGTTGCCATTTCAGATGTGGTTAGCCGCAGCAGTGGCTTTATCCATTAAGAGTCAACTTTAACCTCTGGCATCGCAACGGTTATGGCTGACGAATCCCATTACCATGCCCCCATTTTTATGCGCATTATTTAGTTGGGTGTAAAAGTACTTGGCGGCACCAGAACAAAAATTTGCTTTTTTCAACTCAGCTGCAATGGGTATAGAAAGTGTGAAACCATTGGCCCTGCATTTTTATTAGGTTGTGGTATTTGTTCAAATGATTTTTGGTTGCTGGCTATTTCACCTGAATTATATTTTGGCGCTGGTCAGTGTTAAAGCATGGAGATTGCGTGTACAAAAAAGGACAACATGTTAAACACAAAATTCAGCCTTGTGAAGGCGTATTTTTTAATACCCCAGATAACATTGAAATATCCCCGATAAAAAAACTATTGCAAAAAATTCAGCTTAAATCATGTGTATATTACGCGGTCAACATTAATTGAGTTGATATTAAACATTCATTTTTAGCTCAGCTCCACGCAAAGCTATTCTAATAACTTTGCGTAAAGTTTACTGCTAACTTCCCACTAGCCTTAGGTTTCTTGATTTAAACATGTTAACAAAACAATTTTACACGCGGCATTTAGTTTAAACAGGACTTGGACCAAGGGAGAAAGACTCTAATCAAGGTCAATATGTAGTAAGTGCAGGCGCTAAGTGATAATATACGAAGAGGTTCGGTTAAAGTTGAATCGCACCAAAAAGAAAGAGACCTACTTAACTCGCTTCGAATACAAAGCCAATTACTGACAGTTGTAAAAGTCCTTTTGTAACTGTTATCTGCATTAATGATTGCAAGATTGCCGCTGCGCTTGCCCATTATTATCTCAAAACATATGCATTTGTGAATGTGCGCTCTAATTCATCACCATCGAAGAATGGTTAAATAAAGTTCTCAGATCAAACAAAGCATTAAGTTTCAAGTCAAAAGGCCTTGCTGTATTTCCTGCGCGAAAACACTTATTCGCCCAATGACCTATTTTGCAGCTTACCGTTAAAACTCAAGTCAGAAAAAGAATGGCGCTGGAGCAAAAACCCTAAAGTTACGAATACGTAAATAGCGACCTTATCGAACAAATCTTTTGTTACTGACCAAGACGTACCAAATTATTAGTTAGTGTCATACGCGGCGCCATAACTTCCGTATATCATAGAGGCATTCAGCAGATTTTACTAAACTGGTCAACACTGGCGCATGTTTTTGGGCAAATGAGACCAATTTGGACCAGCAATAAGCTTAGTTGAGCCCTTAAAAAGCGCCATGGGAATGCGCAGTTGGGCTCAGCAACGCATAAGTTTTACATCTTAACTTGACCACCCCTGTGCAGAAATATCCACATTATTAAAAATCACAACCGTTATTAGTTACTTACGATTTCCGAGTAGTAACAAACTTGGCTCAGTAGAAACCGATCCTCAATAGTAAAATTTGATTGCTAGTTTTTTACCACAGCCCAGCCTTTTCCGAAGAAAAGTTGCCGTGGATATTAAGTAAATTAGAAAATTGTCCTTAGGCGAAATAGCAGAAAAAAACTGCCTAAGCCACAACTTAAAAAAAGGATTAGCCTTTAAAGCCGCCCTATCCTAAACTATACTTGGCTAGCCCCAAAAACAGCAAACATATACCCCAATTAACATTGCACTTTGATTTATCAGGGTAAGTTAGTACATCCCTTAGACAAACAACCACAAAGTGCATTTAAGCGACGATAAAAGCCAGTCTCTAATCGTGATTTTGCATTGAAAATAAAGTCATCGATACGCTGCAAAAAATGGCATTCTCATGGCAGCCTTATAACCAGTCTTAAAACATCAAGATAAATGGGCTTATAGATTATTTATGAGTTTAGAAGGTCGCCATTACTTGCTGGCTTTTTTACATAACCAGTGGCAGTTTGAGACAAAAAGGTTGGCGTATTGAATTTTGACGAAAGTTCCAATATGAAGAACTCGAAAGCTGACAGTGTTTTTATGCTGAAGTAAAACAAGAGGATGGCCATGACTTTTGTTTCCAATCGGCCGAAACTTACCAAAATTGAGGCCAAAAGCAGTGCCAGCTTTTCCTATTTTTACTTCAGTGCATTGGAAAACAATAACCCAATGATATTTTGCTTAATATCAAGACATTTAGACCGCTGACAAAAAGATTTTTGAGATATACAAGGTGGTAAAATTTATTGCGCTGCGTTATCAAAAGTGATTCAACCCCTGCTGAAACAATTTGTTTGAATGTTTATGCCTGTGCCTTGCAAAAAGATGGCACCATGCGGCTTTCCTTCGTTTTCAAGGCCATTCAAAACCCTTAGCGAATTAGACAATTCAAGGGATTAATTACGACTGGCCCAAATAAAAAACTCCGCCAAGCTTGCCGAGAAAAAACTGCGTAAATTTTTGATGCTATTCAACCCGTTCCTGTACCTAAGCAAATTATTAGCGCGGAATTACGCGAATATTCAACACAAGGGCTCAATTAGGCTTACAGTTTTACGAATATTGAGCTTAATGGCATTTTGGCCGGACGACATGGGTTTGGTAAAAACGATTCAAACCTTAAGTCATTTTACTCTGGAAAAAGGAGGCAAGGTCGACTAAAGGGGGACCCACTTAGATTATTGGCTCCTACCAGTTGTTATTTAATTGGCTAATGAAATCCGAATAAAATTTACCCCTGAACTTCACCCTTAACCGTGGTGATTAACGGGGGCAAAAGGCGCCAAGAAGAATTCGAGACCCCTAGAGCAATTCGATATTGTTATACCAGCTACCCCTTATTGTAAAAGACAGTGAAATTCACCATAAGCAAATTTATTACTATTTAAACTTGATTGAAGCCCACTTAGATAAAAAAATCCGAGCACCAAACTGTTATCAAGCGGTCTTAAAAATAAAGTCTTCCCACAAACTGTGTTAACCGGCAACACCAATGGAAAACCACTGGGGGAGTTCTGGGCGCAATTTAATTTTTTATTGCCTGGATTTTTAGCCGGTTATAAACAATTTTGACTAGCTGTTAAGAACCCCTATCGAAAAAACAAATAATGATCATTGAAACGCCAAAAGTCATGCTCAACAAGCGCATTAAACCATTTATCCTGCGGCGCACCAAAGAAACGTACGCAAGAATTACCTGAAAAAACCATTATTGTGCAGGAAGCTGCAACTATTAGGCAAAACATAGCTGAATTATATGGAATCAGTGCGCCTGACCATGGATAGTCGTCTAAAGAAGTGATTGCACAAAAAGGTCTACAACGCATCAAATTGAAATTCTCGGACGCCTTATTAAAAACTACGCCAAGTATGTAACACCCCACAGTTGCTTTCACTACCAGTGCTAAATTAGTTACTCAATCGCTAAGCTTGAGTTTTTAATGGGAAACCTTGCCAGAGAATTGATCGACGAAGGGCGTAAAATTTTAATTTTTTCGCAGTTCAACTAGTATGTTAGCCCTGATCGAAGCAGAGCTTAAGAGCAAAATATCGCTTACGTAAAACTCACTGGGTAGAGCAGTTAAAACCGCAAGGAGATTGTTGAGCAATTTCAAATCTGCGACAGGTACCAGTATTTTAATTTAGCTTAAAAGCGGTGTGTAGGCTTAAATTTACCGCTGCAGATACCTATTTCCATTTTCGATCCTTGGTGGAATCCTGCGGTAGAAAACCAGGCCACCGATCGTGCTTATCGCATCGGCCAAGACAAAACCAGTAATTTGTCTACAAGCTTGAATCATCGAGAATTCGATGAAGAAAAAATTAACAAAATTCAGAAAGAAAAGCCCGAGTTGGCCAATGCCGCTATTATCCGAAGAAAAGTCACTCAAGGTTTAATTAGTTTTAACCAATGATATACTCGCGAGTTTTACTCGCTCCCTTTAATGTTGAGCGATGCTCTTGATAGCCTTTGCCTAGTTTTACATTAAGGTTTTGATCAATAGGAAAAGGGCCAATAGCTTTTAAAACTAAACTTGCTAGGCTTTAAGGGCACTCAAAACGGTCAAATTTGCTATTACTTACTATCCTAATGGGGGACTTAAAAGGCCTAGATTAAAAAATAAATCAAACGATGGGTAAAAATTTTAATTGTAGCTTCATGAAAATACCGTTTAAGATATAAGGGCTAAGTGATTGGACGAAATATCAAGCTTAGATGTACTTATCAATAAATAAGGGGACTACGTCAGGGAATTACAATGACAAATGAAGTATATTGCAAGTCCTGAGGCAAATTTTACAAGAAGCCTCAAACGGAAAAACTTAGACTCTAACAATCAAAGAAATTACTTTTTTCATTTCAAATGGCGCCGAATAGGCAGAAAAACATAACTGGCTCTCATTACTCGGTACCATGCTGATTTATGCAGTGTTTTGTATGGAATATTTACTGCAATGGACAGGTGGAAGAAGCCAGAGCCCAGTGGAATTTAATGGTGTTTTTTGCCGCTACTTTATATTTCCCGCTTATCTGGATATGTTTAGCATCCCTATAAAACGCTGCACGACCGCCAAACAAATCAAGGCTTGGTGGGATCCTAATTGGCTTTGTTCCAATTATTTTGGCTGCCATCTTGGAATTTTGTTTGAAAATGGCTGTTTATCATGGTGATGGAAGCCCCAATAACTTTATGGTCCGTGCAAAAAAGGCAATAGTAAAAACTATTTCAAAAAGTGAAAACCCAAGGCCATCTGCAGTAGATGGCCTTTTTTATGTTTCATTTTATACTTTTATTGGGGATTAATTCGGTATTTTTTGCTTTCCATTCCTTGATGGGGTGTTTATGCTTACCAAGCGATAGTCCTTAAACCATTTCCCCCCCAAAACTTAAAGCCTCGGCTTTATTAATAGCCTTTTGATGGCTCCAGCGGCAACAAATGAGGAGTTCTGTAAACTCATTTTATGTTTTACTGGTTTATTTATTTTATTTAAAAATTTCTCTTCTTATCCATAAGAAGAAAACAACTCCGTACACTGTGTACACCAAAAAGGTTATTGTTGTTAACTGGCCGTATAACCGCTTCTCCTCAAATATAAAAAGGTGTGTACCTTGGGGCGTCACCAGGAGAGAGCTGTGTATTTTTTGCGGTAAAAACCAAAAAACAAAAAAAATTTTTCTTTTATGTGCTCCATATATCTCATCCTATGCCAAATCTCTCTCTTTTTTT
>Ga0163217_1043895_pt1 | contig 12508 bp, 16 predicted proteins | sample SynspAceP_FD_185933 | JGI IMG/M metagenome (GOLD analysis project Ga0163217, IMG submission 185933) | Saline lake microbial communities from Ace Lake in Antarctica - Synechococcus sp. Ace-P (PacBio error correction) | ecosystem: Environmental > Aquatic > Non-marine Saline and Alkaline > Saline ... | reverse complement strand
CAATTCCATTTCTTCAAGGGCCTCAACCGACTCGGATTCGTCCAGAGGAAACGGATATGCCCGCGCCCCGGCACCCCCGACCACCATGTCGGGACGGCGGCGTTCCATCTCTTGCAAGGTTTCCTCGACTCAGCAAGATTGGGGAACGCCATGCCACGGTGGCATGCAAATCGGCAGCCCGTCAAGCGTTCAAAAGAAGGCCAAAGATCGGGCGAGGGGGCCGAAAAACGCTTTGGCAATCCGATCGCGCAATGCTTGTCATAGGTGATCTTGCAGCCCGGTTTCGGTCTGGGTGTAATGCTTTTGCGCTTCCTACCAGCAGCGGCGCGGGTTATTACGCCTCGTCAGATGAGTGTCGGGACACACGCGGACATGGCAGCTGCGTCGGGGTGCGTGCGGCGTGGGTGTCTGGGGCCGGGTCCGGCCATGAATTCCGGGATTAATGCATCCAGCCGCATTGGCGTCGAGTATGGTTGGCCGACATTCGGTGTGAGCGCACGCCCAGCAAACCGGTGCTTGTGCCTTGGCCAACCCAATGCGTTCAGCCCCGTATTCGGTACGTCCCAAGCACAGGCGACCTTGTTGCGATTCCGAAGATGGTGTCAGCGTTCCAACGCATCGCGGATTCAACGGGTGGGGAATAATGGCGACAGTGTAAAAGTTGTGGGATTGCCCCCGCCCGCGAGTATAATCCATTCTGATCAGGAGCGTGACGTTATCCCAGCCAGAGAGGTGCGCGAGTGAACATAGTCGAAATCCGCCGTTGGTCCGCGTTAATCCCGCCAGGCAGAGAGATCGGTAGCCCCTGGACCAGTCGCGGCAAAATAGACGCGATACCCGTCGGATGTGGTGACAATGAGCCATTATACGCCTGCCAGTTCTGGAATGCCGTTCAGGTCCATTGCAGCACATTGAACGGGTTTCCACGGCAAACGGTCCATCGGTTCGCCCGCACGGATTTGACCCAGGCTGTTCGTCGAAGCCAAAGCCGGGTTGCCGCCGCTGCATCCCAAAGCCATTGGACCGATGTTTACAACAGCACTTGCGATTGGCGTGCAGCCTACTTTTGGAGCCGACCAGTTCAATAGACACGCGCATCAGGCTTGGAAGATCCCTACGGCTTTCGACCGGACAAAACGGCACTCCAGAGGTGTCGGCCAGAACGGCCGGATGACCACCGCCCCTTTCAAAGCATTTGCCGGCGACCCGTTCGATATGATCGCCTGTGTCAATCCCGGCATCCTTCAATATTTTCCAGCATCTTAAGGCACTTCGGAAAAATGCCTTGAAGCTCCCAGTACAGCGCCAGTAAACGTTGGCGGCGCAGAGGACCGGGTTGTCGTCGTGTCCGGTCTTTTCCAGCCCCAGTCCAGGCCCTCTTGGGTGACCTGCCAGAAATCATTATGGGCACCCAGGTGACACGCGCAGCCAAGAGTAAGCTTAAACTGCTTTTTGCCGCCAATGTTCCGCGACCTGCGGCAGGCTTGTCTTTTATCGCATTGCAAAGTCCGGCTACTGATGCGGCTTGCCGTTGCGGCCGCAAGGCCACATCGAACAAGGTACCAATATTGCATCGAACACGCTGTTGTTATCGCATAGATTCCCCCCCTGATATATCCTTAGCCGCGAGCTGTCACGCCGCTGCCCGAACAGAAAAGGCCGAAAAACTTGGTTCATCGCATGGGGGTTTACGACAGGGCGCGGGCTTGAAAGGACTGCGTGCGAACCCGGAGACACCGCGCAGATTACGTAGGCCTCCTGTATTCCCCTATAGACTGAGCTTTTCTATGACGCAGGTTAAATCCGCCACAGATACCTGTTGCTATTTCACTATATGGTACGTTGCTTGACGGCCAGAACCTTCGACGCTCCGGACGACGCGAGCCTTTGGAATTCACGGTCGGTCCGGGCCAGATTATCCCCGGCTCGATACACCGGAAATACCCGGCATGCGAAGTCGGCGATACCCAAGACCGTCAAATCGACAAGCGCCGAAGGCATACGCGATGTGAACCTGAAATGCGCCAAGCTGTACGCGCGAAGGCATCCCTGCGGACATCCGCTGGAAATCGGCACGCAAGCTGCAGGATGCCAAACCCCGACGGTCAAAGGCGAATGCCGGTGATAGGTTCGTTGAAGTGGACGAATCCACTATGTCACACTATTGATCGCCAACACCGGCTGGCGGGCCAAAGACCTTGACAGTCGACATCGAACTGGTTTGAAACGCCTGATCAGGGCCATACAGTCCGGCGCTTTTGATTCGCGCCGCGACTGGCTTGTCCCAAGAAAAAAACGTGAAACTCGCGCGCCGCCGCAGGAAGCAGCGGTTATGGACAGTTCAAAAACACCTTCGACATCAACTTTTATCGTTGGCCAACCCGGTTGGAAGACATGCTTCTGGGCGAGGGGTGACGGAAAAAGGCTTTGCCCAATCCACGTCACCACGCGCCGGCGGGATTCGGAATGCAGGGCGGCTTGGCCAGACGGTTGGCGCGCCAACTGCAACTGCCGGTGCTCGGCGGCGTGCTGGCGCGGATCGGGTGTCATTTCATGGCGTTCCACCTGGCGGCAACTTTTGATAAACGCTGCCACGCAAGTTCCCTGGGGCGGATGTGCATGCGCGCGCCGATTGTGCCGCATGCGGGTGCAGGTAACCCGAAAGCCTCAAGATTTACACGGCGGTGCCGCAACACAGCGGATCGGAGACCGCCCTGCGCGAAGTCTCGGGGTGACGATCTCGCCCGCAGCAGGCACTCGGGCTCAAGGTGCGATCGGACGATAATTTGGTGGACCATCAGCCCGAACACATCGGGCGGTCGCTGCCAACAAGCGCGGCACAAAGAGGCCGTAGGCAAAGCCCCCATGCGCGACGAATCTGGCCTATTTGATGCTGCCTGCGTCTAGGCGGGGTACACCGGCACCGAGACTGTGGTCGACCCGATGTGGACGGCTCAGGTTACGTTCGTGATCGAGGCCGCCGAGATCGCCAGGGCTGACCCCGGCCCGCTCGCGCCATTTTCGCTTTCGAGGACCTGCGAGCTTTGATCCGATCAATGGGCCGCTATTGCGTGACAATACCGCCACGTCGACGGCCGCTGCGGTTCTTTGGTTCGACCGCGACGCGAGGTTGCCTTCCGGACATGAGCGGGATGAAACGGCGGTGAACGGGCAGGCAGGTATCAGAGGCAGTCGCAGTTGAAAACCATGCGCGGGGGAGCTGGACCCCGCCAGACGGCACCACCGGGCCTTGTTATGGTTAAACCCGCCCTACGGCGGCCGCATCGGTAACAAAGAAACTGCTTTATCCGCTCTACGGGAACGCTTGGACAAACGCTTGCTTAACCCGCTTCAAAGGGCTGGCGCGTCGGCCTCTTTCACGTCAGAACCGCCCTTGGCCAAAGCCACGTCTGCCGTGGAAACCCCAAGGCCCGCATCGCCCACGGCGGCCATGAAGGTCTGCTCTACAAACCCCCCCGTTTGCGCTAAACACCGCCCGCACCAGTTCAAAAATGGGGGAAAAAATTCCCGGGGTCCGGGGCAGGCCCGGGAAATGATACTTTGTGCAGAGCCCCGGATCGCCAGTTGTATCTGCCAGTGTGCTTACAGGTTTTCGGCCTGCGGCTTCCAGTACATTGGAAAAGCCCACCACAACGCGGTGATCTCGCCGTGGTGCAGCCCCGGCATCAGGAGGGGCAGATAGACCGCTGTCCGCCAACCGGCTCCAGTTGTCGCGTTGGACCGCAAGGGGCGTTCATGGTCGGTTGTGCTTATAGGTCTTGCGCGCCCGCCAATCGCGGCACGCGAGGCGTTTTCATCGGGCGGGGCTGATTGCGTTGCGCGGGATGCCTTCGGGACCCAGATTCATTCGCCAGATAGCGCGGTGGCGCTTTCCCAGTGCGGCTTTGGCTACGCCATGACGTTTGGTAGTGGGCGTTTACACGATTTGACCGCCATGTAGTCAAGGCGTCAGGCAGCGTGCCGCCATTTCTCGCCATCAGCGGATGCGCCCGCCGTTGCGACCTCGATGAAGAAATAGGACCGTATATCATGAGTTTTTAAAGTTCTCCGCGCTGGTGTTCAGGAACGGCCCGTCAGCTCTACTTGTCGAAACGCGATGGGCAGTGGACGACGAAATCGAATCGTTGGGCCAACGGCGCGCCCAGTTGGTCAAACGCGGCATCAGCGGACATCGTCGGTCACAATCCATCGACCTAAAGTCAGACCCGACGCTTTCAGCCAGCGTTTAAGACGCGAGGCCAAGGGGCTTCCCCTGATAGACGTGAACGCCAGTCCCGCACCGCCCCGCCATCGCCTGGCAATGCCCAAGCGATGGAACGTTCATCGCGGACACCCATGATAGGGCCGCGTTTTCCTTTAAGCATATCTGAATTTGCTGTCCTTACTCTTGGAACTTGGAAAAAGGATCATTGGAATTTCTGTTGTGCCGCCGCTAAACCCAAAGGAGTTGGTCATCACCGAATCTAGACCGGCATTGTCCACGCGCTCCGCGCGATTTCGGAGGGTTCCAGTTTCGGGTTCCGATCAACGACGGTTTGATGGATTTTCGTTGATAAAGTCATGTCTGTTTCCAGCAATTCACAGGCAGAACCTGCTTCTAGTGCGCGCGCGGCCCCTTGGCGGCGTGGCCGGTATCGACTTGGGTCGAGCGAACGGGTGGGCGTGTGCCTGCGCCAAAAGGAGCGCGGACCGCTTTTCGATTTCGGCCGACATCGCCGACGGGTGTGGATGTGCCGTGCGCATTGATTATAGCCCGACCTTGCGGCCCTCGGGCAAGGTTTTCCAAGCGCCCAGACGCATGGCGGCGTTCGCCACCCTCGACAGAGGGGGGCTTACACATGTCGTGACCCAATCGGATGTCGCCGCGATATTCCGGTAACTTTCGGCATAGGATGGTGGCACCGCGGGCCTGGCGTGCTCAAGCTCTCGGAGCACCAGCATGCCGCCGACCGCCCGAACATCACGAACCGTCCGCGGGTTGGCGTCAAAGGCGCGGCTCGCGGTTTCGGGCGTCGTTATATATGCTTGCTCATCGCGCCATTGGCGTCGAAAACAGGCACGACAGCGGTCCAGTCCAGTTTCCGCGCCGCCCTGCGAACATCACGTCTTGCTTGCCCAACATGATCTGTTCGGCCGCGTTACCGATGCAATGCAGCGAAGTAGAGCAGGGCCGAGGTGATCGGAAATAGTTGTGATGCTTTCGATCTTGGAAAGGCAGTCGACAGGTTCGCGCTGACGGGTGGACGGACATGCATTTTGGCACGGCGAACGGCCCGATACGCTTGTTCGCGGCCGGTTTTGTCGCGCACGACATATGCGCGGTGACAGCGCCGAGGTCGACGGCACGCGGAGACCCGCAACAGGCCGAGTGCGCGGGTTTGCTGACCTGATCTTTTTCGGCTCAGGCCGGCGTCCGCGATCGCTTTTGCTGCATCGCGATATAGGCATAGGCCGCGCCGGCCCGCCCATGAAGCGCAGCGCGCGTTTTGTCGATGTGGCTCGGCCAATCAATCTTGAGCGTCCCCTGCAACGCGGCTGCGAAAGCCGTGCTCTGTCATTCGGGGCTGGCGACGATGCCGCCTGGGTTTTTTTTTTTTTTTTATTTTTTTCCCCCCGTCTTTAAGCCGATGCCAGAACTTTCTTTCTGCATTTTTCCGATGGACGAGGGACAATTCCCAATCCTGTGACAACGACGCGGCGCATGGGCTGCACTCTTGAATCTGTGGTGCAGGGCGGGTGCCTCTTGATGCTGCGCGGCCCAGCGCGTGTTGGGGGCCGCACGTTCGTTTCCCGTTTGCCGCCTATGCGGGCGGGACAACTCAAGTCATTCAGTTGTCTGGATATCAAGCAAACTGCCGGAAAGCTCCGCTCTCAGCTCTCGCTCAGCGCGACCTTCATGTCTTTGAACCTGATAGATCACTTCGCCGTTCAGCTTCGACGATGCCAATCGGCAACGCCCATGTTGCGTCAGGCGACGGTCGGATCGCTTTGGTAAAGTCGATACTTGTAGGTTCAGCAAAACTATGCGTCCAGGGCGTACCATACCGGTCAAGTTTCACTTCGCCGCGGCCAAGCGCATAAGCCGCGCCCCTGCCAGCCGCGCCAGCCAAGGTTAAAAGTCCGGTCAAGCTTGCAAGGCCATCAAGGCCCAAGCAGCCGGGGCATGATTCGGGTTAGCCGGGGGAAGTTGGCAGTTCAAAAGAAACCACAGGTGTCAGGCCGTTGATGTCGAATTCGGCCCGTGATGTGGCCTTTGCCGTGGGCACCGCCATCAGCGGATACGTCATGTTAATACGGTCCGATCATCAGCATCGGCGGGGCGGGCAGCTGTGCCGTTGCTTCGCCGAAAAGCTCGCCACGGAGCGCATATTGAGCAGGCGCTTTCTTGTCAAAGCTGGTGGGGATAAGTCGGCCATAATATCGCGGCTACCTGGAGGGCTGAATTTCAAGCTCCGGCAGGTTTAGCATTGCGCACCGCAGCGCCCGCACGGGCGCAGCAGATCGCATTTACGCCACGGCGCATTGACGGGCGTTGGCAGGTGTTTCGGGATTTCGTTTGCAAAAACCGCAGGCTTTTGCCCTTTATATAATAGGACATGAGAGGACCTATAGCCAATTGACCACAAACAAACACAGAGATCAGTTTTCTGAAGTGGCTTGCCAAGGGCGCGCCTGCGCCCCCACGCGGCAGCGCATGACGCTGGCGCAGCTGTTGGTGGGCGACGGTCAGCTACGCCATGTTCACCGCCGAAAGCCATGCTGTTTGACGCAGCCAAGGGCAGGGCGATGCCGTGTCGCTGGCAAACCGATCTACAATACCCTGCGCGCCTTTGCATGCGGGGCTGATGCAGGAAGTCACGGTTGGACGGAGTTCCAAAAGCTACTTTTCGATTACCAACACCCATGATCACCCCCATTTCTTCTGGAGGACGATTGGCGCGTCTGTTCCGATGCCCCCTCTGCATCAGCTTGTGATCCGCGCAGCTGGACCTGACGCCCCCGAAGCGGCCGAGATCGGCATCGTCGATGTGGTGATCCGCCTGCGCCGCAAGGTTTAGGCCCGCGGACGGGTAATCGGGGCAGCGGGCGTATTTCAACCAACTCACCGCGCTAGAACCATTGTCCGGTTCCATCGACCAGATCCAGCAGTTGCCGTGAATGCCATTCAAACGGCGCAGGAGTTGTTGCCATTGAAGGTTGAAATGCTGCCCGTACTGCCCGGATTAGGACTGAGCGCCTTGGCCGTGCGGAACAAAAAAAAAAAAAAATGAGCAGACGGAGGCTGGATATTGTGATGCCACGGGCAGCGTAGGTGTTGTATTCCTGATCGAATGAACGCTGTGATCGCCCAAGCATTCTGCAAGGCCGTTTGGGCGCGGAACAGGGAAATGCGGTCGATTTCTTGCGCCGCGCCGACTTGCAGTGATCCTCAAAAGCGCCAACGTTAATCCGCCAAAGAAATCCAACGGCGCGCTCTTTGGGGCGGCTGTCAGGGGTCTCTTGACGGGCCAGCGCTAATAGCCGCCGAATCCATAAGGGCATTGTCCAAGGACACGCGCGTTGGGTGCCGCCTCAAGATCATCTGCGTAGAGGTCGACAAAATAGAGGCCACATCGCATCGCGGCGCTCTTCGGATGTGAAACGCCAGCATCTCGCCCACGGTGCGCGTTCTCGCAGACAAGGGGTTAGAACAGGTATTCGCGTTTATAGCAAGATACAGCCATTTGCCCCGGCGCGGGCCTCGTCACGGCGCTTCACCGCATCTTCGATCGCGAGCCTTCGCGTCCATGTCGTAAGTCTACCGCAGCACGCCTTTTGTTTCGGGCCACATCGCGGGCCAGTGCAAGCTGGGGGGCATAAAGGCAACCAACGTGCCGAACCCAAAGGCTGTGGTGATAGGCGCAGCGTTGTCATCGATCTCATTATAATATGGCGTCTTCGACCATGATAAGGCGTGGGCCTGCTCAGCACGGTTTTGCTGTCGCTGATGAAAAATGGTCCAAGATTACGATATGCATGACCACCCCGGTGGAAAGCTGCGCTTTGTCCTAATTCTGTCATCGGGGGACGCATTGCAAGAGAACGCTAGGCACTGTTAGGAACCGCCCTTTTGCAACCTTTTGATCAAACGGGACCTGCCATGACCGCGCCAAAACAGCTGTTTATTTCAAGACTACGGTTTGCAATGAACGTCTACGGACCAGTGAAACGTATGGCCGAGTCTCTGGGCCGATACTTACGTCGAGGACAAATACCGCTCCGATGCGATATGGATCCTGCTTGAAACACCTGTCACATCCGGGAAAAAGCGCGCTGAAAAAAAGTTTTATTCGACTGGGCGCCTGAAGCCGCTGAAGAGTCTGAACCCAATCTGAAAATCGGGCGTGGCGGTTTGCGTGGCGCCAGGCGAAGGGCAGAGATCATGCGCCGTCAACCGGGCTGTTTGATCTGGTCGTCGGGCCGCATCCTATCACCGGCTCCCCGCCATGGAAGGCCGCGTTTGCCGGTTCGGCAGACTGCGCTAGATACGGATTTCCCGCAGAAGACAAATCGAAAAGCTCAAAGGGCCGCGGGCAGGGCGAAACGCGCACCCTCTGACCTTTCTGACCGTGCAGAAGGGTGGCGGCAAGTTCTTGCGCCTTCTGCGTGTGCCCTATTACCCGGGTTGCCGAAGTCTCGCGCCCTTGCAAACCCGTGTGGGCTGACCGAGCGCGCGACTGGGTTAGAACGCGGGCGTGCGCGAAAGTCACTTTGCTGGGCGTGCGAACGTCAACGCCTATCACGGGTGGGGCGCAGAGGGCGCGCGATTACACGCTTGCCCGCCTGATCCAAGAGTTGGCCAAGATCGACGGGCTGGACGGAATCCGCTATACCACCAGCACCCCAACGACATTTGGACGACGCGTGATCGCGGCACATGGCGAGATCGACAAGCTTGAGGCCTTTCTGACCCTGTCCGTTCATTTTCGGGTCCGATTGTATTCCTCAAGGGATGAACCGCAGCCACACCGCCGAAAGCTATCTGCGCGATCGAACGCATCCGGTGCCGCACGGCCCGATATCGTGATGTCGGGCGATTCATCGTCGGCTTCCCCGAAGAGACAGACGCGGATTTCGAGGCCACGATGGAGCTCGTCCGCGAGGTCAAATACGGATTGCTTTCGTTCAAATATTACGACGCCCCGGCACCCCGCCGCTGAAGCCCGCAGGTAGAGGCCGCCATCGCCGTACGCGCCGCCTGCAACGTTGCAAGGGTTGATCACGGCAACAGCGCGAGATTCCAGAACGCATGGGCGGCCGCGACCTGTTGTACTGGTTGGAAAAAACGGCGCGATGGTAGGCAAATGGTGGGTAAATCAGGATACCTCCATTCTGATGGCATATTGACGATGCGCAGGCCAATATCGGCGTGTGGTCCGCGTCAGATCGTTGATGCCAAAACCAATTCACTGACGCACGCAGATTTAAGTGTACGCAAGCCGCGCTTTGCCCGCAAGTTGTAGAACCAAAAACGGCTGCAATCGCGGGTTAAATGGCGTAAGTGCTGGCCAGTATGATAGCTAATAATGCCGCATTCCGCCGCTTCACAGAGCCTGATTTACCTCCTAATCTTACAAAATATAGCGGAGACCGTGGCTGCCTGGGGTATCTCTGGGGTTTTCCGACTGGGGAACAGAAGAAAAGGACGAGGGCTTGTGTTCAATCGAATTTTCAAGGGGCTTTACGGCTGTTTGCGGGCACCATGATCCGCCGCGACATTCGTGCTTCAGCGCATCTGCTCCGATGCACAAACAAGATTCTCAAGGGCCGCGACAAGGGCCAGTATATTCCCAACGATTCTGAGTTTGATCCCGGACGGGTGCAACACTGGTCATGGATGACGGTGCCGAAGGCTAATGTGACACCGATGTCACACGTCAGGTATTCCGGTCTGCGCGGGGGAAACGGTCTGCGGCGTTGATGGATCGGACCAGTTTTTTCAAGACTGACAGCTACCCGCGTGGCACCCGCACGGGCGGCCGCGCGTCTGAGCTGAATTCTTTTCAAGTCGACAGGTGCTGTATCTATATTCGGTCAGCCGGTCACACCGACAGCCGTGCTCGGATGCCTATAACATGAAAGCTGTACGGCCTGAACCGTGCCAATCTGTCGCCAGTTATCGCACAGCAGTCGGGGGCCCGCATCGGGTGTTTCGCGGGCTCGGCAGAGCGGATGCAGCAGGCGTCCAACAGCAACATCGAGGCGGTATGTCCAAAGAACCGCCGCGTCGAATCATTCTGCATTCGTAAGGGCGACAGTAACGTGATGAAGCTAAGATATGATGGTCACCGCTGCGCCCTGGACCCACTGGGGTTGCTTGCGCTGAATACGAAGCCGGGGGCACCCGCCGATAAAATCCGTTGAACCGCGGTTTCGACAAAAAGGCCACCTGAGCCAGCTTCAGGCCGGTATCTGGGTCGACCCAAATGGCTGCGACCACTGGATTCATCGACGATGGGTCGAAGGTAACTGAGCCAAGCGCTTGGACAAATATGGCAAGCCGAAGTTTGTTCTGGTGTGGCCAGCCCGACCTATTCACGGCGGGTGATTTCAAAGGCGGGTTCGCGCGTCCGAGATCCAAAACTTGATCTTGAGGACAACTCCTGCACATAGGATCGGCCGGGGGCGCGGTTTTACGCTCGCCCTTTTTTTGTCGGTGCCAAGGGTACACAGTTTGAAAAAAGGTCTATTGATCCAAAGACATCTCCAATTTAGGAAAACGCTTGCCATCTAGGGATACATGACACCTCCCGCCTCTAACGCGCAGCAGCTTGAATTTCCGGGGGTACCGGCTAGCTGATTCGACCTGTTGCGGCCCTTATGCGCCATCTGACCGCCGTGGAAACGGCGCTCGAGAGTGCAGATTGTGCGCCGGGGCAATCAGCTGTCGGTGGATCGGAAATGATTCGAACAACGCGTGCCGTCGGCGGTGCTTGGAACGGGCTATATGCCCGGCTTGGAAGGCGGACGCAGCGTGAAACCTGCGGATGTCACTAGGCCTGTTGCGCATGGGTGACTTTCCGCGGGCAAGGGAACAGGCGTTACGTCCCGGTAGCGATGCAGATCGGATTGCCCAATCTTGGGCGGGCGTCGAATCCAGACCCGCAGGGAACGTGTCGAACCCACCGCACCGCGGCCCAAAAGGCCTTATGTGGCAATCGCTGGTTTTTTGACAATGACTGGGCCTTTGCATGGGGCCCGCCAGGCAGCGGGCAAACCTATTTGGCCGTTGGCTGTGGGCGTGTCGATGTCCATTGGCGGCATGTTTGATCGCATTATTCTGTCGCGTCCCGCGGTCGAGGCAGGCGAAAAACTTGGCTATCTGCCGGCGAGTATGAAGGACAATGGTCGATCCTACATTGCAGCCGCTCTATTGATGCGCCTGAACGATTTTTCTTAGCCCGGCACAAGCCTGCCAAGCTGATGTTCGAAGAGAAAAGATCGAGATCGCACGCTTGGCCTTATGCGCGCGGGACCTGTCGAATGCTTTTGTTGTATTGGACCGAGTGCGCAGAACGCGACCTATCGATGCAGATGGAAGATGTTCTGGGACCCGTTTTGGGCGAAGGTCGCGTTATGGTGGATTACAGGGCGACCGGACCCAGATCGAACTTGCACGCGGCGTTGGCCGTCGGGTTGCAAGACGCGGAACGGTGCTCAAGACGTCCCAAGATCAGTTTTAAATTACTTCACGTCCAAGACGTGGTTGCGTCACCCGCTAGTTGCCGCGATCTCGAAGCCTTACGAAGCAGATACGGGCCAACGCGTATGCCGGCTGCTTATTTTGCCCAAATAAACTTCCGGGTTTCGGGGGGCTGTGGCCCGGTGCGGCGCTGATGGCGGCGCTGGACGTAATCGAGGAAGATCCGCGCTTGGACCGATTTGGACCGAGAGACGCTGGTGCCCGCGTTTGCGATTCGGCCACGGCTGCGTCATCCATGTTCGCTGGAGGCCAGCGCCGCCGAAAGGTCACTGTGTGGCCTGTGGACGACGGGCCATATTTGCCACGCTTGGAATGCTGATTTTTCGCGGACAAACCCACGGTCCGACCCATTGTACTGAGCTGGCCCGCAGGAAGACGGCGGTGCCGCGCAAGGGAATGGGCCGATATTACGCTTTGTCCGGGTTCACGCGGGTTCGGACAATATGCTGGAAAAATCGGGACGATATCGCGATTTTCATATGGATTACCTTGCCACGCCGAGGCAGAGGGGCGGCAGGCAAGGGCCGATGGTTGATCATTGTGAAACAATTGATTTCGTTCACCCGGGGTGGTTTCCATTTGTTGGGGCGTATGACCACGAAACGGGGGGGGACGGGGATTGCGGGCCCTTGATGGAACGGTTTTAGAGGTAAAGGGGGGGAAAAAAATTAAACTTGGTTAAAAAATTTAGGGGGGTTGGGATGGGACCCAATTTAATAAGGGAAAATCTCTTCCTTCCTTTTC
>Ga0163217_1065604_pt1 | contig 12509 bp, 9 predicted proteins | sample SynspAceP_FD_185933 | JGI IMG/M metagenome (GOLD analysis project Ga0163217, IMG submission 185933) | Saline lake microbial communities from Ace Lake in Antarctica - Synechococcus sp. Ace-P (PacBio error correction) | ecosystem: Environmental > Aquatic > Non-marine Saline and Alkaline > Saline ... | reverse complement strand
CAATTTTCCAGGTAAGTACTGAAGAAGTAACGGAGTTAATTACCTCGATTTGAAGTATGTGCCGGACAAGTAGAAACGGGATGAATCTCCAAAATACCCTTCGCTGAAGATTGTTTATAAAAGTTTTCCTAGTTTGAAAGCAACAAAAAACTGGAAATTTGGTTCCGAACTGCAAGTGCAGGAAAAATACTCAAATTATAGCGAATCATTCAAGTTCAAAAGATGAATCACTGATGCTTACCGGGACCCTTATCTTTGCAGAAGGTGCAGTGGGTTGTACAATAACCCAGGGTGGATAATGCTTTATAAGAATCTGTTTCAAAGTCAGAAATCCTTCAGAGGGCACTTCTCCCGTATTATCTCTGAGGCTGCATGAGACAAAATTGTGCGGTGACCGCTACCGTTAATGAAGTTGTTGACCGTTGGCCGTACGGAAATAGCAAATAAGTTACAGGAAACTCATTCAGCAAATATGTAGGAGAGTATTCAATGGCATCAAAAATAGAAACAAGTGCGGCTTCAGGATGTCAATCCGCCGGAGCCGGGTAAAGCAGCTTTCAAGCCGTGAAAATGAAGCTTCAGCAAGGAAAAGGAAACGTTGCTATCAAACCAAGCAAAATCAGAATACAATAAAGTAATACCCAAAGCAAAGAGGTTCAAGCGGAAGAAACCAATTCAAACAGTGCCCAAAGGATATGCGCGTGAGCGTGTTAATTAATGCGGATGGGGAAGCTGCCAGATTACGGCCCTGTATTAAAATTGAATTTATTAAGGCACCCGAGGTAACAAAAGAAGGATTACTTAAAAACAATGTCAAATGTAATACCCAAAAATCGGGGAACGTAGTTCATAACAGACCAAAAAGGCAGGCAACGTGTTTGCCGTATACCAAATGCAGATGAACAAAAAAAAACAGGAAATTAATTGAAAACCCTAAATCAATCATAATTTCATTATTTAGTCCATTATTATCCTGATAGGTTTAAACCAGTAGTGTTTTTATTGTACAGGAAAAAGATCAGGTGGTCATCCACTCAGTTAGGAAAGCCTGTCGGAGAAGCCCATTTATCCGAGCCCGGGATGTACTTCAAGTTGCCTTTATACAGGATGCCCAATTATTCGAAAAAACGGTATTATGGAATTGAATGGTTGCTCCAAACCAAAAGTGCCGACCAAGGAACAAAAAGTTTCATTTTTGTCGATACCCTATGCAGATGCAGATAAAACAGATCCGCTTCAATTTTTTAAAACCGTGCTAACTAACGAAACGTGGTTGCCGCAATCACGTATAGATGATTTATTTCTGTATGGGGACACAAGGAAATTTCATCGCAAATTAATGGACATCGAAGAGGCTGTGCGTACCCAGTAACAGAATCCTGAATCAACCCCCGATACTGAAATTATGGTGATTCCTTGGCGAAAATTTATGTTGGTCGTTGATAAAGATCCAGCAAATTGATATTGTTATCGCGAATAAACAGACTGTGGGATCTGGGTATTAAAAATACTGATTTCGATTTAAACGCATTAACTATGTACAGGAGGCTTACAGGCTCAGCTGTGTATGAGCGAATGAAAAGCGAACGTTCCGCATCGCTGATAAATTTCCGCTCGGAAGGTCAGGGAGAAAGCCTCACGATTAATGGTGAGAAGGAACGGAAGTCTTAAAAAAATACCATCCTCGCATTCAGGGATGCTGAGATGATCAAAAGCGTAAGGGCAGATGCCACCGCGGCCTCGATTTTATGCAAAAGCTTATGATAGGTTCAAGCCAATCGAGAACCTTTATGGCTTTCCTGAAATCAATTGGAAACATTTGAGAAGACTTTGATGAAAAAAACATCCATTTTCATTTCAAACAGATACGCCGAATTGTATAAATACCTGAAAAAGATAGGATTGATTATTTTATGCAAATAACAGATGGATGGCGACCCCAATTTTTTAAACTAGAAGTCCAAATTATTACTAAATAAAAACAGAAACTAATGAAAACAAGGAAAAAGAAGATTTTGAATTTGTAAAAAGACCGAGAAGGACAAAAACGGAAACCTATCCTGTTTCAAACAGATAAATGACAAAAATTGGTTTCTGTATATCGTTGCAAGTAAATAGTTGCTTTTATTTCATAGCATTCTTTATAACTTCTACCGATTTTATTTTTAAAATAGTTAACAATGACTGATGATGAAAAAAAATCCGGAAATTGATGAAAAGATGCCTCCTAAAATGCTCCGATTAAAATTGAAAGAGAGTGAAAAGGATCGCGTAAAATGGCTGATGGATAAAAATATCCATAACAAACAAAATGATGAAAAATGAAATGAAAGAAAAAACCAAGAAATCATTATAAAATTTTAAAAGATTTATTATTTTATCTCAAATTAGATCCAAAGTTGAAGGAGCTAGAATTTATGAAAAACTGTTAATAAGGCATTAAGATGGAATTTAGGACAAGATGTTCGTACACTAAAAATGGAATTTTTGGTATCAGTGTTAAAGCCAAATATGGTTCTATTTTTATGGCGAAGATTATAATTTTCTGCCAAACAAACCTTGTCATAGGAAAAAAGTTGTAAGTAAAAATAACTTCCGTAAGTTGCCTTGTTTATGGTGTAACAGATTATGATAAATACAAAAAATCAAAAAAAACGGGAGAATTTACAAGAATTAAAAAACCATTAACTAGTTCCTCAAAATATAAACGATACATGGAGTATGAACTTCATGAGATATGGCTCCGGGGAGATGGGCATAGCGATAAGAATGCCTTAATATCATTGATTATTGTAGTGAGAAGCATTAGGAATAGAATTGGGAAATAAGTTTCCTTCACAAGAGTAGTTGCTAGTTCTTTCTCAGAGCTTAGTAAATTAGTATAGTTTTCTAGGATTAATTTTTTAAATAGCAACAATCAAACTGACCCTATGTCACAGGTCAAGCCTTTAAAAAGTTTAAATGGTATATTCATTTTAAATTAAAATATGAATTTCTGGATAATACAAAAAAATGAGAAGGAAAAGAAGTTCTGGCTAAACCTTTCAGGTTCTGCCTTTTTAAGAGCCTTTGTAACATAGGATTTAACCTGCTTTAACGGAGCGTTCGCCAACCTATTTTGTAGATTGTATTAGTGAAAATCCAATTAAAAGAAACAATGAGCGATTAAAAGAAAAAATTTAAGACGGAAAAGTAAGACAATCAAATTCCTACCAATCCATCTGGGGCACCATATCAAGAATTAGGACCATTTTGATATTACAAAAGTACTATAGATTGAAAAACCAAGTTAAAAAATAGCCCTCAAAAATAAACAATGGAACTGCACTATTAATATGTAGATATAAATGGGAAAAACAGGCACCAAAAGGTTATTCTGTTTTTCTCCCAGAATTAAACGAAAAATAGGTTATGTATCGAAACGGCCACTCCACCCGTATTTCAACAAAGGGCTTGTAGGAATTTGGGTCACTGGAAAATTGTTCTTTGGCCGCTGTTATAGTGGTTTTTAATAAATACTTTAAATAGCTGTCAGCTTGCTTGCGAAGATTTGAAAATGATTGAAAGTAATACTTCATGAGAATTAAATTTTTGCTTAAGCTACGGTTGTGATTACCATTTGAACGCATAGGAAAAAATGCGATGCCACATTTTTAAAAAAAGCGAAAGACACTTGTTTAATAATCCGTTCATTCACCTCAAAAGTTACCATAAAAAAAATTATTTCAGATAAAGCCCCTTTTTAATAGAAAGCCATATGCAAAAAACCAATATAGAACTTGAACAGGAATATAATAAGCATCACCACCAAAATTAAGGAGAAGAATTTCCCCGAGTTATCTAAACACATTATGAAAATACCGAAACGATTTTCTGAAAGAAGATGAAATAACTTTATCAAAACCGGAGGATTATTATCATTCTTTAGATGAGATTGTAAGTAAATATGCTAAACCCACAGACAAGAATGAAAAGGGAAAAGCTCATTTGACACGAAAAAAAGATTTTAAAAGCAGGGATATGTATGCGTTGGACGATTTAGATTTTCCGTTAACAAGAATTGAGACGACAGCAATGAAAATTTGGCCAATGAAGGTAAAAAAAACCCAATTTTCATAGTTTGTGTAAAGATAATGACGGCCAATCTAAAAGAGATAAACCTTAAAAAAGAGAAATTAAACTAAATAAATACCATAATGAAAATAACAAATTTAATACCGATAAGACGATAAAGTGGCAATGAAAAAAGATCAGCATTATTTTACCTCATTGATAGAAGAAAGCGCTGAAACAATTTTGAACCCCATATTACAAGAATAGACAGTTCATCTATCAATGAAATGGAAAAAAAAGAAGGGGACTAAACGATAATGCCCCCAGGTGTTTACTGGAAACCAGAAATTGAAGGCAGGCAACCTTATAGCCATTTCATGTTCAGGCCGATACCCGTTGAACTCTTTTGCCGTATCATGGTGCCATCGATAAAACTTCACAGCTTTTTTAGAAACAAATTCTTGGAAGGTTCAAAATCATTAAAAAAACTTACTAAATAACAAATTAAAATGAAAACTGAACAAAAAAACTAGGAATATCTGGATTTGGACATGAAAAACCGCAAATTTGATTTGATTTAAATTTCCAAGAAACACCAGGTCGTTCCATTAGCATCAGGATTTACTTTTAATACAAAAGAAGAAGCGTTGAATAGAAGTGGAAAGCTTATGCATAAAAAAGGCCAGCAAATTGCATGAAGCCTATTAAAAGAAATTTGCAGCTGTCATTTTGAAAATATGGGACAATGATGCATTTTATTGCGGCCCGACAAATGCAAAAAACAGAACTACATAATACTTGACTAAGGATTTACCATTTTAAGGATATTACATATTGATATAGAACAGCCTGATAAGATGACGGATAATGAAAAAGATGCTTTTGTGGGAAAATCATTTTAAAAAGTTTATTCTTTTACAACTTCTTTTGAAATTATTAAACTTTCTAGCTTAATTGATTAAGGAAGTTGGCTTGATAGCAAACCTATATAATAAACTACTATCAAAACACATAGCATGCAACAGTGCCTAGAGAAGGTTCACTATTAAACGAATTTAATTATTATTGAAACACCCACTTTATGCCCACACTTTCTTCCAATTTACCACAGCTTTAAAAAGCCTTTAAAATCCATTAAAAAAAATGGAAAAGAATTATAGAAAAACAATTCCAACAAATTAGAAAAAACAGTAGTTATTGGATTTATTGCCTTACTTACCAGTTTCTATAAAACGGCCGTTTTACGAAAACTGTTTCAAGCCACATCCAAAAAATATCCGTCCCCAGTTCCATTTGTCGTTCCATTTAAGTAGTTTCGTTAATTAACCTTTTACGGAACTATAATCTTCAAAAAATTAATTGATTTAATGAGACAGAATTCAGAAACAGATGAACGGCTTTTTATGGATAGGGAGAAATTAGAAAGAAAGGATTTTTTTTAAGGTTTTATGCCTTCCTCAATTCATTGAAAAAAATGCCGTCCATAATTCCAATTAAGAATTTTGCACTTTTGTAATTTTAGCATTTAATTTCATCTAGTATTTTGTTGTAACGCTTTTGCCGTAGTGTTTTCCAGTTACTTGCTACACTCATGATCCCTAATTCCAGCATTGATATTTCCGAATATCTATACCCATATCAAGACCCAATATTGTCCATGTGTCTCGAAGAGTGTACGTAGTAATCTTTTTTTCTATTCCCAACAAAGCGGCAATTTCTTCGCTGCAATACTCATTGAAAATTTTTGGCTTTTTGCTTTGTTTACCTTTATGCAAGCGTTTTCTGAGTTGAAGTATTTTCAGGTTATGATAGGAAATAGGTATTGTTATCTTGTTTGACCGTTTAAATTAATTTGATTTATTAATTTTTAATTGATTCATCAACTTTGCAGCACGCTAAAATAATCCCCTTCATAAATGAGTTTTTTTTCAAAATACTTGAATTCGATTATTCTTCAAAACTGCGAAACGTTTTAATATGCCATATCAAAAAAATTCATTCCGGGCATATTAATTGAACATGAACAATAGATAATTGCGATTGTCCCCAAATCGGGGTTTTAGGCTCTAATTTCCAACATTCTTAATTTTTTATGAAATTTCTTCCAATTCAAAGTGGGGCAGGGCATTTCGCATGGCTCTTTCTTTTTAGTCGAAATAATGGCTTATGGCCTTCTTAGATCTCAAAAGTCTTTCCTTGCCATCGTTCATAATACTGTAACTCCTTAGGAATATTGCCGGCGTATTTTTTGATTTATAGCGCGTTACTTAAATAGGCTTTTAAGTCCTTGGCCAAAAACCCATGAGTCTATAAGCCTTGATTTCCATGTCCAGATCCTTGAATTCATCAAGAGGCACCCAATTTGTCTTCTTTGATTCATAAAGAGTTTTATTTTAGTGTCCGTCATACCTTTTTAAATATCTCCTAAATTTAATCAAGGGACTTTAATGCATGCCTCGTAAGAAACTGGCGTGGAAAAGCGTTGTTCCAAGACGCAAGCGAGAAAGATTATTTCCCCCCATGGTTTAAGATGCGTCTAGATGGGGAAATATTAAAAAGCCGTTTTTTCAATTTCTTGATTTTAAACGATCCATTTCCCATTTCTTTTATTTCGCCCTGATTTTCATTGGACCCAGTAAATCCACATCCGAAAGATTTTATGGGTTCGCTTTGTATGCCCGCACGCGCATTCAATATACCTGTTTATTTTTCCAGTGTTTTAAAATTGTATTGATTCTTTGTAAGTGTAAATTGGAATGTAATTATCTCGTTGTTTTTCCGGCGTGCCCTATGCCGTAAAACCAACGGGCGTTTATTATCTTTGGTTGTGTTGTCTGCCCGTTTATCAAAAGGGCTTATCTATAGTGGCCATAATAAGTGAGGATTTTTTTCGGCGTGCTTTCGCGTGCTTTTTATGCGTTTGAAAGGTTAATTTGCATATTGAAGATATAAAAAAACTAACCCGTAAACATGGGCATTTTTAAAGCGCCATATTAAGTTTATAATAGAACCATATTTGGACCTGACTCATACATCAGGATTGGGTCCCTGCGTTCGAGCCCATGGGTGGGACCACATCAAGCAGAAACCCACGCCCAAAAGGGCGTGGGTTTTTCATTTCCGGGAAAGAAAGCTGGGCTTGCCCGAGCTTTCAACTAGGAAATGAAAAAATTGGTCGCGCCAGCGAAAGTGTGGTTTTCAATTTGCAGTAGGGGCATCCTGCGGTCACGCAAGCACTGCGAAGCTAACCAGGTGGGACACAAAGTGGAAACAAAAAGTCCTAAGCGAAAGCTAGGACCTTTTTTGTGGAACAAAATACTGGAGAGAAGTCTATGCGCAGAAGGCGTAGCTTATGGGGGGACTACAAATACAATTCGTAGATATCTGTTAACAGTAATATACGGATTTTTTTTGTTTTCAAAAGAGACCAACATTGAGGGACAACGTATCTACGAAAAATTAAGATTTTAAGATTTACGTCCAGTCCAAAAAGGCAAAAAGGAAAGAAACTCCTTTCATTTTACCGTTCAAGGATTTGCGCCAAGTGCGTTAAAAGCCTAGGTAATATTGGCCCTCAACAGATTTTCTTCAGAAATTATTAAGTACTTGGTGAATTTCTATATTTGGTAAGGCCCCTTCTTGTTTGCTCAATATTGAGGCTTGTTTGCTTTTGGTAGGGAGATTCCGAGATTGATAATATGTTAAAAGAATATACGGCTTCGGACGGCAGTCCTTAACTTTAACCTAAAAGCCTTCTAATGCGACAAGTAATTCGGAACAAGTGAAATGTACTCAGCCACTTCGCCATGAGACAGGAATAGCTTCGGTAAAAGGCCAACGCTGCAAGTGCACAATTATCGAAGACAACTCTTGAATCCATTAATTTATGCCCCATATTTTTTTGACTATTTGAAGTCTGGCCAAGGTTGGGTTCCAACTTTCGATGAAGTAAGGTTTTTCTTGAAATCGTTGATGGACCCCACCTTTCAATAAATAACGCTATATTGCCGATCGCTCAAGCTATGTTTTGTTAATATACTCTGTTTCATGATTTTTTATTTTTGACCTTTTAGCTCAATTCGGGCGGTTATTTACTATGTTTTCCCTCAAGTTCTGAATTCAACGGAGCGGCCAACCCTGTTCGATAAGCATTGTAGTCGTCTGGATTTGGCAAATTCCAGTGGAAGAATCCGAAATTAATAAGATTTTAGCCATGCGATTCGGGGCCATAATCCTTGGCTATGACCAAGCTATTTGCCCCAAATACTTAGGCGATTGCCAGCATGTCCCTGGCTACTTTCCCTGTGCATAATTCTCTCCTGCTAACTTTACTATATGGCCACCATATTTTTCTTTGGCATCCAAGGCCCTATCATAAAAATTTTCATCTATACGAATAGGAGAACTTTACTTATTCGGGAATATTACTCGAAATGCAGTATCTTCCGCACCGGCCTTCAATATCTCGTCGGTTGAAAACATTATCTCCATTTTTAAAAGTACGGGGACTGTATATTCAGATTTCAACTTTCCATTACGGGGGCATACGATTTTTATATTAGGACCTTTTTTGAGTTTTAACCTCGCATTGTCCTTGGTTGGCCCGGTACTAGCATATTCAAAATATTGATGATTCCAAATCAGGGATTCGTATTTGGATATTTTTCCATTCCGAACATTTTTTCAAGATTTCTGGATCCATAATTTTCCGCGTCAAACGCTGAAGCAGCGCGCGGGTCTCAGGACTACATAGTAAAACCTGATCGTCCTTTGTTCCCGAACGGTCGGTGGAAATTACGTGGCCATGGTACGCAGACTGATCGTATTACTTGCGAGCTTGGCCCATTCCCAATACAACCATGCATTCCAGATGATGAAATCGAGCGCCTGCTTTGATCAGGTTAGCAAATGTTTTTTATTCTTTGATCATGTTTGGATAATCTGTCTTGAAGTGGGATTGACATCAAAGGATACCTCAGGATGGATAGACCTATCTTTAACAATAGCTCACTACCATTCCCAAAATCCCGGCAAAGTCCAGGATTGGCAGAAGAAACCAATAACGACTGACTAATCTTTTTTGCCTTCTACTTCTGATACGGGAACTACCATTTCCGGGGCTGGTGGGTAAAGCGATCAGGTACGATTTCGTTTCAAGCCCACTATCTCGATGCTCTAGATCGTAGGGAACACCCTTCATCAGCCCAATGGATTTCCATCCCAATTTCATTTTCCCTTCCTTGTTGATTTCAGAAAAAACGCAATGTTTCTTGGTCACTTGGAAAGACCGTTGTCGTAAGCCCAAAGCTTCAGCTCCCATATTCGCGAATTACGGTGCCTGTCCATAGCACTTTAAATTTTTCAATCCGTCACCATAATACATCAAATAATCTTGCCTTTTTCCCCCTTTTACATCAAATCGGCGCCAAGCATTTCTAAATGATATCCTTTGCCACTTACCCAATCTTGAAGTTTTCCAACTAGTGACACCCATAATCTTTGGGCATCTTAACAAAATAAGGCTGCCGGCTATGGCAAGCCGCCACCATCCATCCCCCTGTGCCGCATGGCCAGCATTCCCAAGAGACCCGCTGCACAGCTATGGCTATCGGAAACCTACTAGGGTCTTTCCGGAACTCCCAAACGTTCCATATTGCCACTGGATGACTTACGCCATTGCCCGCGTCTACTATTACCATTAGTCCAAATTTCTGTGCCAGCTGGAATCAGAAAAGGTGTACGTCCGCATTCTTTAAAAATTCGGTTTGTAGAGATTGCTGATCAAAACATATTTTGAACCGTACCTCAGTTTTTGGCTCGATCAAGTCCCATCGCCTCCAATTCCAAAACTGTACCCAATGTTCCTTGTAGCGTCCTGCAAACAGTGCCTGGTCAATTTTAAAACCAATTTCCGAACCTGGAGTCATCTTTCCAACTACAAGATGGAGCGTAATAAGTTTTTGTGCAACATTCAGTGGTTTCATTTAATGAATTTTAAATTAATGGGGAGTATACTTTTTACAATAAATCGGACAAGGGGAGACTAGGATGAGGCACAAATGCTAAAGGGCAAAAGATTCTATAGCATATTTTGATATAAAACATCTTATCTATAAGATATAGAATTTAAATTGAAAAAAAATCAATTAGGCGCTTAATTTTATTTTGTTTGCTTCAATAGAATACGGGAGGGAAGTTTCCAATGCTGTCTAGAGTGGATAAAATATCTTAAATAAACGATTTAACAAAGGTTTAGCTGTATTAATTAGATATTCGAAGGCCTTAGCCATTACATTGAATATGAACCTTAAAAACAAAAAAATTATGGAGTTACCACAGGATAAAGAAAATTTAATAGAAAAGTAGAACCAATCAAACCCCACTAATCCCAACTGGTGTACCAGTGTCAAGTAATTAAGACTTTTGATATTGACAAAAAAAACTATAGATGAAATCAAAGTAAAAAATAGTTATTAAAAATATGATATTGTCAAAACAATAGAATTGACGTTAAATCTTGCATAGGAGCGGGAAAGATAGGATTGCAGTAAACTTGCCTTAGTTTTAAAAGGCGGGACTATCCGCCAACTGTGTAAGTTAAAAATGAACAGGGTTGGACTTTTATCTAAAAGTCTGACCCTTTTTTTCATCCGTCCTGACTGGACGGGCAGGATTCTAAGGGAACTGATTTAGATGATGACTCAGTTCCCAAGGGACTATCTCATAAATGGCTACTTAAAGTAATTTAACGCTGAGGCCTCGTCCAAAAAGCGTTTGGCGGTTTTTTCTATTTGCTTAGGGCAATTCCTGGTCCACAGCACTGCGAGATACCCAGGTGGTTCCCACGAAGTGGTATCCCGAAAAGTCTTAGCGGAAAGCCTAGACTTTTTTTGTGGAACAAATTCCTATGAAGAAACAGCGAAATAGTTTCAATTAGGGAGGCTTACAATTAAAGAAGGACAAAGATTTTTAGAAACTCAAAGCGAAGGATGATTAAGGCGTTTAGTATTAAACTACACTCTGGGACAAACTAGCTATAAAATTAAATACCGTTTGAAAAATGGCTAAACCCATATTGTTTTTTTCATTAAAAAATCCTACAGTTTTACTTAACCTTTTGATGAATTTATCCTCTTGTACATATTACCAAATCAAGAATCAGTTAATGTATTTAATATTAAATATTGCAAAAAGAGCATTATATGGGTGAACACTTGAAGTATGAACCTCATTAAACAACCATTCTTTGGGACTTAATTTTACCACTATTAAAATGAAATAAATTGAATTTCTGGTTATTTAACTGACCAAAAAATTACCTGCCACAAAATAGGCTGTTCCAGCATTTGGTGCCCCAAAAGCAATAAAAGGGTTTTATTCCCTTTGGATATTTTTGAAACATCTAGAAACCAAAAAGGAATGGTTAGCAAAACAAATTACAAGCTATACCGGAAGTAAATAACACGTAGGATTGATATCCACCCCAATCTTGTTATCATTGGAACAAATTCATAAGCTAAATGCCCAAACCTAGCATGAGAAATGTACATGCAATTATAAACATCCAAATGAGTTTCACTTTCAATTTCAATATCCTTTTCTTTCCTAGCATATGGCCTATTAAAAATTAACCATTAATCCAGAAGCTATGCAGGAATTGTTTTGTGAAAATCCCTGTTGAAATCATATTGTCCATGACTCCTATATATCCTTCCAATATTTATTGGAAACGATATGGAAATGAATGATTGCCCTCAAATTCTGTGTTTTTTGTTTGTCTTTCGCTACCCACACATATTCCAAATTTATTGTCACGTTTTTTTACGTTGTCCAAAGAATTTCCGGAGTACGTCAATACCCCTGTTTGTCTTCTTCAACTTTGTTTCAGAAAAGTCCAGGGTTACAAAAACTCATTTTCTTTATGGCATTGGTAAACGCAATTAATTTTCTTCTTTATTTTTTGCCTTTGGAACGCCTAGAGAGGGGAACGTAGTTTTATTTTCCATCATCCTTTTTTTGATCTTTTGGTTTGGGCTATCCTTATCGCGGTTATTATTTTCTTGCGTTTGAAGCGCGGAGGCCTGAAAAATTCATTTCTTTGGGAAACTTGCCCCGAAAAAAACTGTCTGGTGTGGGAAAAAAGCTACGACTTGAAGTGCCCAGATCGAGCGTACCATTTTTTGGGGACCAACCAAACGATAATTTTATGAAAAAATTTGATTTAAAACCTTCGGGAAGAACGATACGAAAAATACGGTTCCGTATACAAGGGATTGGGCGGCAAAAACAAACTTTCTTTTTAGGCGGTTTCAAAAGCAATTTTCTCCACCTCAAAATTGTTTTCAGGATAAGGTTGGATTGCCGTTCCTTGCAAAGGAAGCGTTTCCGGTAGAACCCCTTGGCTTTTGTTTGGGGGGCCGGGAGGAAATGAAATTCTCCCTTCTGCCTTTTTTTTT